>Ga0334887_1004251_pt1 | contig 13211 bp, 14 predicted proteins | sample GraSluR1_MG_10_FD_207217 | JGI IMG/M metagenome (GOLD analysis project Ga0334887, IMG submission 207217) | Sludge microbial communities from methane-producing bioreactor in Wageningen University, Netherlands - Granular Sludge_18_07-R1 | ecosystem: Engineered > Bioreactor > Anaerobic >...
CTCATCCACATCGCCTGGGCCGTTGTCGTCAACGAGCGTGACTTTGACCCACAGTGCGCGCTTTCTCATCACACAGTGCCGCTCCCTACTTGACAACCAACACCGTATCTCTCCATTCGAATGGAGTGGGGGCGGCGCGGCGCGTCAGCGCCGAGCGGGGGTGAGGTTAAGGAGCGCCATCACACCGCCTGACAGGTTTTGCACACGCCCGCGCCCACCAACTGGTTGTAAGAGACGCCACTCTCGGCTACACTTGTGGGCGTGTTGCCCGGCACTCGTTCCGCACACTCGTAAGGAGCTTCAGGCATGACGCTTCGCTCACAGACCGCTGCACTGGCTGTGCTGTTTGTTGCGCTGATCGTCATCTTCTTGCTGGTAGGCGACGCTGGCGTGTCCACCGGCGTCTTTCTTCCCGAACCCACCCTGACCTATACGCCCACCGTTGCCCCTACGGCGACCCCCGGCCCCGCCCCCGGCGCAGCCAACTGGGCTGAAACCACGCCCGGTCAGTGGACTCACACAGGCGCTGGGGTTGCCGCCCGCATCAACTACCAGACGGTGAAGCTGGACGAGTTCATTACCGGCACCGGGCTGACCGCGCCCGCCGCTGACGCCCCTTACCCCCTGCTCGATCTGCTGAGCCAGTTGAGCGAGTCCCTTCAGGCGCAGGCGACCGACGCCGGCCTGACCCTGGAACCTGGCGCGTTCTCCGGGCCGATCATCGAGATCGTGGGAGAAACGCCAGTCGCCCTCATGCACGCCAGAGTCCAGCCCCAGGCCCGCCAGGACGGGCAGCAGTTCCTCGGCCTGGATTTGGTTCAGGCGCTCATTGACCAGGGTGAGGGCGATGTGACCTTCCTCCAGTACGTGCTCCAGGGTCCGCCGGACGAAGGGGTTTACAGCGATTTCCGCGCCTGGCTGGAGGCGAACGTTGCGACTCTGTATGAGAAGCCCGCAGAGGAAGAGGACACCGGTGAGGCAGCCCCCGCCGAAGGCGAAGCAACGCCAGCGCCAGAGGAGCCGGCCGGCGACGAAACCGCCCCAGCCGGGCAGCCTACGCCTGCCCCTGAGCAACCCCAGGCCACGCCTGAGGCACAGCCTACTGCCGCAGAGGAGGAGTCTGGCGATTGAGCGGCCCCTGACATCGCCGCCCTGGGTGAGCGCCCACCATCACCCGCAAAGCAGCGCGGCGACCACTGGGCCGGATGGCGAGAGCCCGCTATCATCTGACCGATTGCAAGCGTACCGTCAGAGGGCAATGACCGCTGATGACGATCCCCGGCCCCTGTATTGGGAAGCGTCGTATGAGATTGTGCTCGGCCTGATGGAGCACCATCCCGACGCCGACCTGGACGCCCTGGGCCTGGGACAGCTTTTTGAGTGGATCATCGCGCTGCCGGGCTTCGCCGACGACCCGGCCCTGGCCCACGATGGCCTGTTGTGTGAGATACTGCGCGAATGGTACGAGGAGAAATGCGAGGCGTCATGACTAATTCGAACGAGAATTTCCTCAAAGAACTGCACCATCCTGACGTGCCGGTGCCGGAGGGGATGCAATCGGCGGTCTCCGTCACGTCGTTTGGCAGGCTCATGGATGCCATCTACAACTGGGGCCGGCGCAACTCGATCTGGCCGATGTCTTTCGGCCTGGCCTGCTGCGCCATCGAGATGATCGCCACCGCCAGCAGCCGCTTCGACCAGGCCCGCTTTGGCATGGAAGTGCTGCGCGCCAGCCCGCGCCAGGCCGACCTGATGATCGTCAGCGGCACGGTGACCAAGAAGATGGTCGTGCCCATCGTGCGCCTCTACAACCAGATGGCCGAGCCGAAATATGTGCTGGCCATGGGGGCCTGTGCCATCGGCGGCGGGCCGTTCAAAGAGGGCTACAACGTCGTCAGCGGCATTGACAAGTACATCCCCGTTGACGTGTATGTGCCCGGCTGCCCGCCCACCCCCCAGGCGCTGCTCTACGGCTTTCTCATGTTGCAGAAGAAGATTGACGGTCAATCATTCGGCAACCGCAACAGTATGCCCTGGTACGGTCGTGTGCCCGGCGAAGAAGTGCCTGTGCCGGTGCTTGGCCCCGACATCGTTGATCCGCGCCAGGCGTACCTGCTGCGGCGCGAGGCTGCCGTAGCCGAAACCGAATCTGTCTCTGGGGAGATGGATGCCGACGCCTGAGTGCGCCGAGTTTGGACGCAGCGCCCTCAGCCAGCCATGTCGCTGCACCCGCTGACGGCTGACCGCTGACCGCTGACTGCTATGAGCAAGGGAGCTATTATGACCGAACACGTCCAAGTCGCTGAGACCGCCACCCTCGTCCAGGACGCCATTAACCGGCTCGAAGCGCAGTTTGCCGGCGCAGTCCGCCGTGACGACCGCGAGGGGTATTCGGGCGTCATCGTGGATGCGGGCAGGCTCGTCGAGGTCGCCACGTTCGTCCGCGATAGGCTCGGCTTCAGCTACCTGTCCAGCGCGACCGCCGTAGACTACCTGGGCAAGAGCGAGAGCGATCCCCTGGAGATGGTCTACCACACCTACAACCTCCAGGGCGGGCCGGCGCTGGTACTCAAAGCGCAGACGCCGCGCAGCGAGGCCACCCTGCCCAGCCTGGTCGGGGTGTGGCCGGGGGCCAACTTCCAGGAGCGCGAAGCCTGGGACTTGATGGGCATCCGCTTTGAAGGCCACCCCAACCTCAAGCGCATCCTGATGTGGGAGGGCTTTCACGGCCACCCACTGCGCAAGGACTGGCACGAAGCGTATTACGAGCAGGACACCAAGCCCTTCGACAGCCGCTGGCCCGAAGGCCACGTCTCGCGCGCCGAAGAGCACAACCCCTACGGCAAGAACGTCAGATACCCGGCGGGCTTCACCCTGGACGGCTACGAGTCGCAGGCCGAAAAAGCCCTCTACGAAGCCGCGCCGATGGGCGTTCACGTGACGGACATGGCCACCGATCGCGTGGTGGTCAGCATGGGGCCGCAGCACCCCAGCACGCACGGCGTCTTCCGCATGATCGTCTCGCTGGACGGCGAGACCATCGTCGCGCTGGAGCCGGTGATGGGCTACCTGCACCGCAACCACGACAAGATCGGCGAGCGCAACACGTTCCTGCACAACATGCCCTTCACCGACCGGCTGGACTACTTTTGCAGCATGTCCAACAACCTCGGCTACGCCCTGGCCATCGAGCAACTCATGGCCCTGGGCAAGCGGTACGAGCCGCCCACCTACCGCGCCGAAGCGATCCGCGTGCTGATGGTTGAGCTGACCCGTATTCTCAACCACCTGGTAGCCATCGGCTTCCTGCTCAACGATCTCGGCGCGTATTTCACACCGCTCATGTACGCCATCATCGAGCGCGAGTTGATCCTCGACTTCTTCGAGGCCGCCTCTGGCAGCCGCATGATGTGCAACTACATGCGCTTCGGCGGCGTGGCCTACGACCTGCCGGAGCGCATCCAGGGCACGGCGGCGCTGGTCAACGACCGCGTGCGCGACTTCGACACCATGCACTACCTGCGCGCGCTGATCAACGACCGCCTGCCGCGCGCCATTGACCAGACCAACGACCTGCTGACCACCAACGAGATCATCACCAACCGCTGCATCGGCGTGGGCGTGCTGACCAGAGAAGACGCTATCGCCTACAGCGCCGCCGGCCCCGTCCTGCGCGCCAGCGGCGTGCCCTACGACGTGCGCCGCGCCGAGCCGTACAGCATCTACCCCGACCTGGAGTTCGACGTGGCGGTGCGCTATCACGGCGACATCTACGACCGCTACCTGATCCGCCTGGACGAGATGCGCCAGAGCATCCGCATCCTCAAGCAGATTCTGCCCATCCTTGAGGAGACGAAGGGTCAGCCCTTCTTCGCCGGGCGCGGCGGCCAGTACAACCCGCGTGTGCCCGCTGGCGAAGCCTATGGCCGCGCCGAGAACCCGAAGGGCGAGCTAGGCTACTACGTCGTCTCCGACGGCGGGCAGAACCCCTGGCGCTACCACGTGCGGTCGCCAAGTTTCATCAACCTGACCGCCCTGGAGCAGATGTGCAAGGGGCACAAGGTGGCCGATGTGGTCGCCATCCTCGGCAGCATTGACATCGTGCTCGGCGAAGTGGACCGCTAGCGCGCAAAGGAGCGAGTGCGTCTATGTACGGATCAGGAATCGTGCGTGGCCTGGGGGTTACGCTCAAGCACTTTGTCAACACCTACCTGGAGGATATTCGCTGGGGCTTCCGGCGGCACGTCCCCGACGAGGCGTTTCCGCTGCGCCAGGGCCTGGAGGCGCGCGGCATCTTCACCGTCGAGTATCCAGAGGAGAAGATCGCCACGCCGGAACGCTTCCGCTTCATCCCGTTCCTGGTGGTGGACAACTACGATCACCCGGAGCGCCCCGGCCACGACTGGTGCACAAGCTGCGGCATCTGCGCCAAGGCGTGCCCGCCGCAGTGCATCTGGATCGTGCGCGGCACCAATCCGGAAACAGGGCGGCCCGTGCCCGAACCGGCGGAGTTCTATATTGACATTGACATCTGCATGAACTGCGGCTTGTGCGCCGAGTTCTGCCCGTTCGACGCGATCAAGATGGATCACGACTACGAACTGGCCAGCTACGACCGCACCGGTGCGCATATCTTCAACAAGCAGCGCCTGTCTAAGGAATTCCGCTACTGGCAGTCCATCGCGCCCACCCGTGCCGCCGAAGAAGCGCAGGCCCGCGGCGGCTGGGAGCACAAAGATGTGCTCAAGCAGCGTGAGCGGGAGGCACGCGCTAAAGCGCCGGCGAGTGGCGGCGAGGCTTAGCCTCACCTTCTGCATGAAAAGCGGGGGCGGTCCGACTACAACCGCCCCCGCTGGCTTTTAGCGCTCTTGTACCCTGCAACTGCTCGCCTAACTTTGCCTAACGCAGGCTATCTGCGACTCGGATGAGAGTTTCTTGGGAGATTTCCTGCCCCTCTGCCAATAAACCATAGCGGAGGCCGTTTTTCTCCCAAAATAGCAGGCTTTCGGGCAACGTGTTGTCCCAGGCCAGATCATCGCCTATCTGCTGCCAGCCGCCGCGCACATACTCACCGGTGACTCCGTCCACAGATACAGCTTCTACCATAGCCCCGGCTCCTACATAAAATGTGCTCTCAGCCTTCAGCCCTTGCAGAAAGATCAGGGATGTCTGTCCATCGGAGTAGGTGACACTCACACTGCCGGGATTAACGGCGACAGAAACGATCTGCAGGCCAGCGGGTAAATCCTGGGGGAGGCGAATAGCGAATCCTGCCACCTGGCTGGCCCGTTGCAAGTCGGTCAGATCGCCTAGTGCGGGCTGCTCAACAGTCGCCTCCAGCAAGACCGGGTTCTCAATGGCGTCCGTTTCCGCCTGAGTGAAGAAGTGAAACACCTGCTGCGCCAGCGATCTGAACGGGACAGCGATCAGGAACAACACCACTGCAACGGAAATCGCTGCCGCCAATGGTCGTGAGAAAGAAAGATGAGCATTGGCAAGGGGAGCATGAGCTACCCAGGGCGCATTATCCATTTGCTCGTAGAAACGCTGGCTGGGGTGTATCTGGATACGTTTGAACAGGCGCATTAGCGCAGTCTCATCGCGGTGGAACAACTTGTTCATGCTCTATCCTCCTGTTGTTTTTGGGCTTCTGTTTGCATTCTTTGGATGATACGCCGCAGGGTGACTGAAACGGTGTTTTCCTCCATCCCCAGGTGTGCTGCGATCTGCTTGACTTTCCAGCCCAACATATAGCGCAAGACGAAGATTTCGCGGTGCTGCGCGCTCAGCGTTTGCACCATAGCCTGCAACCGCTGCCACTGTTCCTTTTCAATAAGCTGTTGTTCTGGGCTGAGATCAGGGGCGGCGAATTCAACATCCTCTAGCCAGGCCATATCGGCCTCATGTTGCCAGGCGCGAAGATGATCAACGACCTCGTTGTGCGCAATCCTCAAGAGCCATCTCAGCGCATCTTGCCGGCTTCCTTCGAACTGGTCGCGAGCGCGCCATGCCTTGAGAAAAGTGTCGGCTGTGAGGTCTTCTACCTCCTGACGTGGGCCACCAAGCAAACCATAGACATAGCGGAAGACAATGGGATGGGTGGCGTTGAATAACTGCCTGAAAGCGGCCTCGCTGCTATATGGCTTTGCTCCAGCGCGTCGCCTGAGTCTTGCAGAGACAAATTCCACAGTAGCCTCCCTGCCACTTGTTTTCACTGTATAGAACGTATGGCAGGCGAAAATATGACAACTGCCCGCGAAAGCAGGCAGCTGTTTCGAAGAAAAAACTCTCTGGGGCCTGCGCCGCTACCAACGTGGCTGCATCAGGTAGCCGTTGACAGCTATCGCCGCTGGCAACTGCGTGAAGCTGCCCTCGATGGCGATCGTCTCGTCGTAGGGGACAATCACTGCCAGGCAGGCCGCCCCCGCGGGCACAGCCCGCCAGATGGTCACCGTCAGTGTGTTATTGGCAAGCTGTTGCTCAACCCGTATCTCTCCGCTGCATCCCGATGGCCAGTACCCGCGCACAGCAAGGCGTAGCTGCATAGGGTAAGTTTCCAGGACGAACGCCTCGACATCTTCCACCACTAACAGTTCGCGCCTCAGCGGCGCGGCTGGCACCGATGTTGAGGGGGGGAAGGGCGGCATTTCCGCGCCGGGGGCCTGGTTTCCTAAGCACGAGGATAGCAGCAGTAGCAAAAGCAGGATCAGCTCGCGCATGCGTCTTTTCCAACCCACAATCTTGTGAATTAGACGACCTGCGCGGCGTTAAAGTTCCCTGCAAGATGCTCAGCAGCAACGGGCCAGCGTCTCGCGTATCTGGCGCAGGTGCTGACGGTCGTGTTGCGCGATGAGGTCGGCCACTGCCAGCAGGGTGGTGAGGCCCAGGCGGTGATGGTAAGCCGGGCGCTGCCAGTCTGCTGGCGCGAGCGTCGCCAGCAAGTCCAACGTTGCGCGGCGCTCGGCAACGAACAACTCCAACAGGGCGCGGGGGCGTTCTGCGCCAGAGGGGATAGTTGGGGCGGGCGCTTCGGCCAGAGCGGCCAGGACAGGCGTGTCGGCGCTCAGAATCGTCTGCAGGCGCGGACGGTATACCTCGCGCTCGGTCACGAGCAGATGCCCCAGCACCTCCAGTGGCGACCACTCTCCGGCTGTCGGGTGAATGTTCCACGCTTCTGACGGGGTCTCGCGGATCAGGCTGTCCAGGGCGGCAATGTTCGCCGTCAGGCGGGGGGCGATCTGTGCCGGTTCGAGCGGGCGCGGGGCGACTATTTCCAGCCAGCGCTCTTCGCTGACGCGACCGGCGAAATCGGCCAGGGAGCCGCAGCCATCTACCTGACGAGCCGCTGCGGTGTCGCAGCCCTGCCCGTCGCCGCACACCCAGAAGGTGTTGAGTCCGGCGGCGCGGGCGGGCAGGATGTCGTGTTCCCAGTCGTCGCCAACCATAATCGCTTCGTGCGCGGCCAGTCCAAGCCGTGCGATAATTTCCTCGTAATAAGCCGGATGGGGTTTGGCGAAGCGCATATTATCGAGCGTGGTCACCAGGGTCAGCGGCACTTGATCCATGGGGACACCGGCCCAGGCCAGCCGATACCTCACAGCTACCTCTGGGAACAGCGGATTGGTGGCGATCACCACAGCGTAGCCCCCACTGAGCAGCTGTTCAAGCAGGCGGCGCGCGCCGGGGCGCTGCTGCGTGAGGGCTTCCAGGGTGGGATATAGTTCTGTGTAGAATTCCTGCATAGCGCGGGCGAAGGCGGCGCGGTCAGTGGAGACAAGCGACATGAAGGCGTCGTAGAAGCGCTCAGCGTTGGTGCGCAGCGGATCGGCGTCGGCCAACACGGCGCGCGTCCCGGCCCACAGTGCCTCCAGGATGCTGGGCGTGCCCAGGCGCTGCTGCACAAAGTCGTCCAGCAGCGCCAGATAGCGGCGCGTGAACGGATTGGGATCGTTACCCAACAGCGTATTGTCCAGGTCGAACAGCACCGCCTTGATCATTGTTTTGCCCCTTCGTCTTCTTCCAAAGCTTGCCGAAAGAGCCGCAGGGCCTCGTTTTCCTCGGCATCCAACGGGCAGCCGATATATGGGTCGGCGATGGGCACGTTGTGACGGGTGCAGCGCGCCTCTACCTGTATCCGGCGCACAAAGCCGAGCAATACCCCCCGAATGGTGAGCCGCAGTTCCATATCCGGGCTGGCATTGGCCCGCAGAATGTCCGGCACCGGGCAACGGGCGCAGTCGGCGGGACGCCAGGGCAACGACTCGGGATTCTGCGCAGCCAGGCGGCATTCCTGAACCGCGCGCCCGCGATTGAAGTCCTCGTAGTAGTGGGGGCACTCCTTGCCCGCCGGAGTTACCATGCGCCCGCCTTTCGCCGCGATGATCCTGTCGGCTCTGTCTCAAGTGTAAGCGGTCGCCGCCCGCCCGCCAAATAGCCCAACCAAAAAGGCCGGGACGCCCCGGCCTCGCCCTGGCCCGCTGCGACGGCCCAGGCATCAGACGCGCGTGACGTACTCGCCGGTGCGCGTGTCCACGCGGATCGTGTCGCCCTCTTCCACAAAGAGCGGCGTGGTGACCGTCAGCCCCGTCTCCGTCTTGACCTTCTTGGTCGCGCCGGTGGCCGTGTTGCCGGCGACGGCCATTTCCGCCTCGGTCACCAGATGCTCGACGTTCGGCGGCAGTTCGTAGTCGAGAATCTCACCCTCATACGACAGCAGCTTGAGTTGCGTGCCTTCTTTGAGGTAGAGCACGTCGTCGCCGAACAGGTCGCTGCGCATCTGCGGCTGCTCGAACGTCTCCACGTCCATGAAGGTGAGGAACTCGCCGTCGTCGTACAGGTACTCGACGATGCGCGTCTCGACGCGGATATTCTCCACGCGGTCGCCGGAGGTGAAGGTCATCTCGCGCGTGGTCCCGCTGCGCAGGTTGCGCACGGTCACGCGGATGGTCGCATTGCCGCGACCGGTCTTGTTGTGGTGATAGTTCAGCACCTTGTACAGCTCGCCATCGAGCGTGAAATTGGTGCCGTTGCGAAGCTGGTTTACGTCAATCATAGAGAATGCTGTCCTCGTTCTGCTGGCTCTGTGTGATCGTTGCCGGTTGTCCGCAGGCCATTATACCAGAGATTGTGCGCTCGTTGAACGGTCAGGTCGCAGGCGCACGACCAACCATCGCCACGTCGCGAGGATCACCCGTCGTAGGGGCGCATTGCCATACGCCCCTACAAGAACATCACCAACCGCCCCGCCCGACGCTACCGCGCCAGCCACTGCACCGCCGCCCCCGGCAAACCGGCCAGCGTCCCGCGCGTCACTGTACAGCCCGGCAGACTGTCCAGGAAGACCTGCCCATAGCGTTTGGTGATCACGCGGTTGTCGAACAGGGCGACGACCCCCCGATCCGTCCTGGTGCGGATCAGCCGCCCGAAGCCCTGGCGGAAGCGCAGCACCGCATCGGGCACCGCGTACTGCATAAAGCTGTTCTCGTACAGCTCCGACCGGGCGGCGAAGATCGGGTCGCTGGGCACGGCGAACGGCAGGCGCACGATGACCAGCACACTCAGGTCGTCGCCGGGGATGTCCACCCCTTCCCAGAATGAGCGCGTGCCGAGCAACACCGCCCGCTCTGTGCGCACGAAGCCGTCGAGCAATGCCTGGCGACTGGTGCCGTCGCTTTGGTCGAAGACGGTGATGTGGCCCAGCGCCAGCCGGGGAGCGATGGCCTGTGCCGTCTGGCGAAGCTGGGCGTAGCTGGTGAACAGGCCAAGCATCCGCCCGCCGGTCGCCGCCGCCAGCTCGATCAGCCCGCGCTCGACCGCGCGCTGGTACTCGTCGCGCCGAGTCGTTGGGTCGGGCATGTCGGTAGGAATATAGACGAGTGTGGATTTCTCGTAATCGAATGGCGAGCCGACCACTGCCGTATCCACATGGCTCGCCCCCAGCCGGTCGCACACATACTCGAACGTGCCGCCGGTGCGCAGCGTGGCACTGGTCAGGATCACCACGTCCTGCGTGTTCCAGATATACTGCTCCAGCAGCGGCCCAACATGCAGCGGCGCGGCGTGCACCGACAGGCGCATCCCGTCCTGATCCACCTGCGCCCAGTAGACCGTGTTCTCCTGCGGGCGCGCCGAAAAAGCGTCAAGCTGGACGTGAATCTCCTCCAGGTGACGCGCCGCCGCCTGCACGCTGGACAGCAGATCGTCGTAGTTGAGCACGTCGAACTGCTCAAGGTCGGCCAGGCCGCGCGCCAGCTTGCCCATCGCGCTGGAGATGCCCAGCGTGAACTGGGCGAGCGTGTCCCATGCGCCCTCAACCTGCGCCCAGTTTGGCTGGTGGCGCAGCGCCGGCGTGATGCGCACCTGGTTCGAGTATTCGCCAGGGCGCAGCGCGCCAGTGGACTCCAGGAAGCGGCGCAGCGTCTCGAAGTAACGCTCGACATGGTGGCCCATGTCGCTCAGTGCAGTGGCGACGATCTTGACGTACTCCTCGATCTGGGTGAAGTACCTGGGGGGCACGCTGCCGCGCGTGCCGCGAATGACATCGCCCAGCAGCCCCTTGTGCGCGTCGCCCAGGTCTTCCAGGCGGCGCTGCAGCGTCGCCTGGGTGATCTGGAACGACAGGCCGTTGGTGGTGGCGTCTTCCAGGTGATGCGCCTCGTCCACGATCAGGTGGTGATATTCGGGCAGCACGCGGTTGCCGATCTGCACGTCGGCCAGCAGCAGCGCGTGGTTGACGATGAGCACGTGTGCCGACTCCGCCTGACGCCGCGCCTTGTAGAACGGGCACGCGCCGCCCATCTGCTCGCCGCAGCGTTCGAGCGTGCAGCCCTCGTCCTCCGCGCTCAGGCGCGACCAGATAACCGCCTCCTCGTAGCCGCGCAGCGAGATCTCGCCCCGGTCGCCCGTCTCCGAGTCCAGCAGCCAGACGAGCACCTTCGCCAGCAGGCGTAGCTCGGCCACCGAAGTCGGCCCCCGGCGGCGCAGCGTCGCCAGCCGGCGCGGGCACAGGTAGTTGCCGCGCCCCTTGACCAGCGCCGCCTCGAAGGGAATGCCCAACGCCTGGCGCAGCATGGGCAGGTCGCGGCTGAGCAGTTGATCCTGCAAATTGATCGTGGCCGTGCTGATCACCACGCGCTCGTTGTTCTGCGTCGCCCAGGCGATGGCCGGGATCAGGTAGGCCATGCTCTTGCCGACGCCGGTGGGCGCTTCGACCATGAGGTGCCTGCCGTCGTTGAAGGCTTCTGCCACGCGGCGCAGCATGTCCACCTGCTGAGGCCGGTGCTCGTAATAGGGGAAGGCCGCGGCCATGTCGCCGCCCGCCTCGATCATCCCCGCCAGCCGATCCACGTCCAGCGGACGGCGCTCAGAGTTCGGGCGCAGGGGCCGCCAGGGAGCGCGATCCGGCGTGAACAGGTCATCAGCGCGTATGGTCGCGCGGCGGGCGGGCGCGTCGGTCAAGGCGGTGCGGCTCCGCTCAGCCAGCGCAGCCAGAAAGACCGGCTTGGCCGACCATTCCAACTCGCGCGCGGCCTCAGCGATCTCGCGCAGCGTGTCCAGCGGCAGCTTCAGCACGCGCTGCCATAATTCCCAATACAGCCGGCCGGTCGCCACGGCGTCGGCCAGTGCGCGGTGCGCGTTCTCCAGGTCGAGGCCAAGCTGCCCGGCCAGGCTGTTGAGGTTGTAGCGCGGGGCGGTAGGCAGCAGCACTGACGCCAGGTCGTAGGTGTCCAGGGCCAAATTGCCGGTCGCCACATCGAAGCGCGCCAGGAAGCCCAGATCAAACTCCGCATTGTGGGCGACGACGGGATGCGCGCCGATGAAGCGCCGCAGGTCGGGCAGCACTTCGCGCACCGTCGGGCAGCCGATCAGGTCGTCGCTGCGAATGCCGGTGATGGCCGTCACCCGCTCCGGGATGCTGCGTCCGGGGTTGATCAGCGTCTCGAACGTCTCTAGCAGTTCGCCATCGCGGAACTTGGCCGCGCCAATCTCGATAATGTCGTCTTCGTACTGGTTGAGTCCGGTCGTTTCCAGGTCGAGGGCGACGATGACCTCGCGCATAAAGTGGCTCCGTTCTAGGCGGCTCTGTGCCGCAGCGGAGCTATTGTAGCACATTTGCGCGCAGGTTTGACGGGCGCGTTCAACGTTGGGAACGAGATTCTCTGAACCGCAAAGGCGCAGAAAGAACAAGACTTCCGAAGTCTTCGAAGACTTCGGACTGCCTTTCTTGCTCTTCTCTGTGCTCTCTGCGTCTGTGCGGTGGGGTCTTGCCTTGTGCGCCTGCAGCGCAGGCGTGCGCAACCCAGTTCAGAGTATAATGGCGCTATGAACCTCTGGGACTGACCACATAGGGGAACGGGAGCGCAACGGAGATGAGCACGAGCGGGCGCACGGGGAGATTCATCCGCGGCAAGGCCATCGTGGTGATGCTCGCCCTCCTGGTCGTGGCGCTGGCAGCCTGCGCCGACTCGTCGCCCGCCCCTTCGCCGACCCCGCCCCCGCCGACGATCCCGCTCGTGATCACGCGCATCGTCACGCCCGCGCCCACCCCAACGCCCCTGCCCCCGCCGACGCCCGCTTACGACCTGTCGAGCGTGGAAGGCCGCTGGCACCTGCGCGCCGACATCACCATCAGCGGCGGCAGCCTGATCGCAGAACTGCGCTATTCCGGCTCCGCCAGCCTCACCGTGAGCGGCGACGGCAGCGCCAGCGGGACAGGTGCTTTCACCCCGGCGATCAGCAGCCCGCCCTGCGATGCCCAGGTGATGGACTCCGCGCCGCTCAGGTTCGCAGTGCAGGGCACGACCTTCGCCCAGGGAGACGCCCTCGGCGTTGACCTGGCCCTCGTCCCCGCCGATCCCGGCGAAGCGGAGCACTACCGCCTGGTCTGCCCCAACTATGCCGACGTGCGCGACATCCAGCAGCCGATCCTCTGGCCGGCCCTGGCCGCGCTGCCCGCCCAGGACACCGGGGATGCGGCGCTGGACGGGCTGCGCTGGCGACTGGTTCTCGCGCCGGGCCAGACGCACGCTTTCAGCGCCGATCTCGCCGCAGCGACGGGCGGCGTGCTCGACGGCACGCTGACCATCGAGCTACGCGCCGGGCGCGGCTAACAACATAGGGTGGGGGTGCGTACAAAAGGTCTAGTGCATGTTGGCGGAAGTCCACCAGTGGCTGTTCGATGGTTTACCCCACCCTAAGTCCCTCCCCGCCAG
>Ga0334887_1004252_pt1 | contig 13210 bp, 11 predicted proteins | sample GraSluR1_MG_10_FD_207217 | JGI IMG/M metagenome (GOLD analysis project Ga0334887, IMG submission 207217) | Sludge microbial communities from methane-producing bioreactor in Wageningen University, Netherlands - Granular Sludge_18_07-R1 | ecosystem: Engineered > Bioreactor > Anaerobic >...
GTTCCAGGGGCCAGCGTTCAATGCCTCGGTCACTCAACTCATCCCCGACGCCATGCGCGACCGGGCCAACGCCATCCAGCAGATCACCGGGCCGGCGGCAGGGCTGGTCGCGCCGGTGCTGGCTGGGGTCCTGTTCGCGCTGATCGGCGTGACGGGCGTCATGGCTATTGACATCGCCACCTTCCTGGTAGCCATCGCGGTCGTGGCCGCGGTGCGCATCCCGCGCCCGGCGCAGACCGCCGAAGGCCGCGCCGCCAGGGGGTCGGTGTGGCAGGAGATGTTCTCTGGCTTTGCCCTGATGTGGAAGCTGCGCCCCATGTTCTACTTGCTGTTGCTGGCGACACTGCTCAATTTCCTGAGCAACATGACCGGCGTCATGCTGGTGCCCTACATCTTGCTGCTGACCGGCAGCGAGGCGATGTTGGGCACGCTGCTGGCCCTGCTCAGCCTGGGGATGGTCGTCGGCGGCGCGCTGGTCAGCGTGTGGACGATCAAGACAAAGCGGATGCACATCGTGTTTTCGGCGATCATTGTCGAGGCGCTGTTCCTGGCGCTGCTGGGCGTCGCCCGCGCACCCCTCGCGCTGGCGGTCGTCATGTTCCTCTACCTGCTGCCCAACCCAATGATCAACGCGCCACTGTTCTCGCTGGTGCAGGCCAAGACACCGCCTGACATGCAGGGCCGGGTGTTCGCCGCGATCATGCAGCTTGCCATGCTCGCTATGCCGCTGGCCTACCTGCTGGCCGGGCCGCTGGCCGACCGCGTGCTGGAGCCAGCGGTTGGCGGGGCGGGCTGGGGTCTGGTCGCGCCGCTGGTCGGCAGCGATCCAGGGTCGGGCATCGGCCTGCTGTTCGTCATCAACGGCCTGCTGAGCGCATCAGCAGGCGCGGCCTTCTACGCCTGGCCGCGGATGCGCCGCCTGGAGAGCGAGCTACCCGATTACGCGCCGGCGGGCGAGGATGCCTTGCCCACAGGCGAAGCGGACGAGACACTGGCGCGTTCAGCGGAGCCATTGACGCTGTGAGGCGGGCGGGCGCGGGATGCGGCTTCCTGTCCTACAGCAGTCCGCTCGCCAGCGCCGCCAGCCCGAAGGCGACCAGCACCGCCCCGCTCAGCCGGTTGACCCAGCGCATCCGGCGCGGGGTGAAGCGCTCGCGCAGCAGGCTCACCCCGCCGCTGAGCAGCAGCCACCACGCCGACGAGCCAGCGAACACGCCCGCCACCAGGGTCAGCGCCGCGCCGTAGTCCCGGCCTGTCTCGGCGACGCCCAGCCCGGCGAAGATGGCTGCGAAGGAGAGGATCGTCAGCGGGTTGGTCAGCGTCAGGGCGAAGGTGGAAAGATACGCGCCCGGCAACCCGTTCCGGCTGGCGGAGGCGGCTTCCGTCGCCGGGCGGGCCAGGAAGGTGCGCACGCCCAGCGCGCACAGGAACAGCCCGCCGATCAGCCGTAGCCAGACCTGCTGCTCCACCAGCGCGTCGGAGACAGCCGTCAGGCCGAGGCCGGCGACCGCGCCGTAGCTCGCGTCGGCGGTCGCCGCGCCCAGCCCCGATGCCAACCCGTGCAGCCGCCCTCCGGCCAGCGTGCGACGGATGCACAGCACGCCGATCGGGCCTACTGGCGCGGCGATGGAGAAGCCGATGACCAGCCCGCGCAGGAAGAAGGTGGCGTCCACAGAAGTCTCGGCGCGAGGTCAGGCGGATTCGTAGGTGAGCACGACCTTCACCGCGTCCGCCGGGTGCTGGTCAATCAGCGCGTAAGCCTCCGCCGCCTGCGCGAAGGGGAAGCGGTGCGTGATCAGCCCGTCGGTTTGCAGCCGCCCCTCGGCCAGCAGGTGCGTGGCCGTCGCGTGGACGCGCGCCCGATCCCAGGCGGGATAGTCGCGGTGCGGGCAATCCCACACGCCCATGCTGGAGACCATCGTCACGCGGTTGTGGTGCCATTCCTCGCCCAGGCGCAGCGCCGCCGCTCCGCCCTGGTAGAAGCCGCCGGCGACGACCGTCCCCGCCACGCGCACGCTGCGCACCGCTTCGTGCAGGGCTGCGTCGCTGCCCGAAAGCTCGATGGCCACATCCGCGCCGCGCTGGGGGCTGGCCGTCTTGATGGCGTAGGCAACATCTCCGGCGGCGGGATCGAGCGTCCGATCCGCGCCGAACTGTTCGGCCAGCGCGCGGCGGCCCGGCAGGGGGTCAATCGCGTCAATCCAGGCTGCGCCGTCCAGACGCGCCAGTTGGATCGCCAGCAGCCCGATGACGCCCAGCCCGAAGACCGCCACGCGGTCGCCGACCTTGATGTGCGCGTCGTGCACCGCCTGCAAGGCCACGCCCGCCAGGGCCAGGGTGATCGCCGCGTCGGGCGTCAGGCCGGGCGGCAATGGCTCCACCCTGCCGATCATCGTGCGCCCGGCGGGGCGGATGGTGTGCGTCGTGCGGTGGCCGAGCGGCAGGTGGATCAGGTCGCCCGCCGCGAAGCCGGACACGTCCGCACCGACTTCGGTCACGCGCCCGACCCACTCGTAGCCCAGGGACGCGGGATAGAGCGCGCCTTCTTCGGCGGGCAGGAACAGGCGCAGGTCGGGGTCAAAGCGCCGGTTGTGGAACGGCGCGGTGCCCCGGTAGAGGTTCAGCTCCGTGCCGTGACTGATCCCGCTGAGCACCGCCCTGGCGCGAATCTCGTCGGGCTGCAAGGGGCGCTCCTCGTAGGGCACGAGAACGATCTGGCGCGGGCCGGTTAGCTGGAGTTCGTGGAGCATGGGGTTTCCTGTGTGCGCGTGGATACCTGTTTAGAGGGTTATTGGTTGTTGGTTGTTGGTTATTGGTTGGACATAGGCTGGAGCCGCACGCGATCAGCGTCGTTCATAGACGGTCTCCGCTGAACTGAGTACTTGCTCGCGGAAGTGCGGGCTGAGCGCGCCTGGGGTGAGCAGATCCACAGACCGGCCCAGCAGCGCGGCCAGCTCTTCTTGCATCGCCACCATGTCAAGGTACGTCACACCGGAATCGGGGACGAACTCCACCAGGACATCCACGTCGCTGTCCGGCGAGAAGTCATCGCGCAGAACAGAGCCAAACAGAGCCAATCGGCGAATGGGATGCCGCTCGCAGAATGCTCTGATTTCGCCGATGGGGATGGTCAGTGGGATGTGCTCCATCGCTGAGCCTCTCTTGCCCCCAGACCTACCGATTGCCGTGCGGCGTGTCGTTCAGGATGCGCGCCAGCTCGCGGCTGAGCAGGCCGGTGCGCTCGTCGCGCAGCAGCGGCAGCCGGTAGCGCGTGCGGTGAAGCTGGTTGAGGTCAATCTGCCCGACGATCAGCGCCTCCTCGAAGTACGGCCCGTGCAGCAGGAATTCGCCGTTCGGGTCGGCGATGGTGCTGCCGCCCCAGAAGTTCAGCCCGTCCTCGAAGCCGATGCGGTTGCAGTGGACGACGAAGCTGGTGAACAGGCTGGCGTAGGCGCTGTTGACCATCTCCACCCAACGCGCGCTGTGCAGGCGCGGGTCCTCGTCCAGGCCGCGACCGGGGCTGGCGCTGTGCAGCAGCAGCACGTCCGCCCCATCCAGCCACAGCAGATACGGCGGCGAGGCGTGCCAGAAATCCTCGCAGATCAACATGCCCATCCGCCCGAAGCGCGTGTCGAAGGCGCGCACTTCGTCGCCCCAGGCGAAATAGCGCCCCTCGTCGAACATGCCGTAGGTCGGCAGGTAGGCTTTGCGGTGCACGTGGACGACCGCCCCGCCGCTGAGGTACGCCTGCGAGATGTAGAAGCGGTGCCGCGCGTCCTCTTCGACGAAGCCCACCGTCAGGTCGAGGGCGTGGCGGCGCGTCGCTTCCAGCAGCGGGCCGAAGGCCGGATCGTCGGGGCCGGGGGCGATGCCCAACTCGTACACCATATCCTGCAGGTAGTAGCCGGTCAGCGACAGCTCCGGGAACAGCAGCAGCTCGACGCCCTGCGCCGCCGCCTCGTCAATGCGCGCCAGGTGCTCCCTCAGGTTGGCGGGCACGTCGCCCAGCTTGGGGCTGATCTGGGCCAGGCCCAGCGTGATCTTCATCGGCGTCCGTCTCCCTCACTGTTGGGGATGAGCCAGGACTCTCTGCTGCCTCAATCATACCGCATCCGCCGCGTTCGGACTCGATTCTCCCGCCGGTCGCGCAGCCACAGCGCCCCGCCGATCACGGTGCAGACCAGCAGCAGCGCCAGGTCGAAGACCTGATCAGCGCGGCGATTCAGCAACGTGGGGGCATAATCGGCGCGCAGGAAGCCGAGCAGGGCCAGCCCCAGCCCGCTCAGCCCCAGGACGAGCCACAGGCGGAGTCCCGGCAGCCAGCCGCGCCAGGTCAGCAGGGCGGCCAGCGCCCACAGCGCCGCGCCAAGCAACATCCCTGCGGCCTGTACATCGAGGCGCGGCGCGACGAACCCGTAAGCGTCCGGCAGCTCAGCGACCAGCCAGCCGGGCCAGTCGGCCAGCGTTGCGACCTCGTAGCCAACGCCGCAGCCCGCGCTCCGGCAGCCGCCCCAGGCCGCCATCATCCCCGGCGGCCAGGCCAATGCCGCTGCGTCCGTCCACGCGCGGAAGGGCACGTCGCGCAGCCGGGCGGCGATCAGCGCGGCGGGCAGCCCGGCCAGGAGCGCGCCGTGCCAGGCCATGCCGCCCAGCGACAGGCGCGCGATCTGGTCGCGGGAGGCGGCGAAGCGATCCCAGTCCTGGGCCACGTGAAGCCCGCGCGCGCCGATCACCCCGGCGATTAGCGCGACAAGCGCCACGTCCAGCCAGCGCGCCGCGCGCCCCGGATCGGCTCGGTGCGCCCGCCAGCCAACGATGCCCACGCCGACCAGCGCCCCGCCGAGCAGCCAGGCGTTGTAGGCGCGCAGTGTCAGCGGGCCAAGCTCAACCACAACCGGGTCCATGCGTTCTCCGTAGAATCACATAGGGGTGGCGTGTGCGCCGCTCCTGCGCCCAACGGTACGGCGAATCAGCGCGGCTGTCAAACGGCGCGGGGGGGTGTTTTTGAACCGCTGAGACGCAGAGAGCGCAGAGGAAAGACAGATAAGGAGAACGAAGGCATTGTCTCCATTCTCTGTTCTTCTCCGCGTCCTCTGCGTCTCCGCGGTGAGGCTCTTTGGCAAAACTCAGGGGTTCGGACGGGAGCCTGTTATAATCGGCGCTGGCTGTGCATGAACCGGTGACGCGGGGCGGTGCGCTGCGGCACGCCGTATCGCGGAGAATTAAGGAGGAGAAACGCTCATGATCATTCTGGTGCTTAATGTGCTCGCGATCGCGGGGCTGGCCATCGCTGGCTTCGGCATCTTCATGATCGCGCAGGCCGTCTCGCGCAACGACCCCGCGCGTGTGGGTGTCATGCTGACGGCAATTGGCGTGGTGATCGCCGCTGTGTTCTTCATTCTGGGGGCGGGCGTGGTGGAGATTCAGCCGCAGGAAGTCGGCGTGGTCTTCAACGTGCTCAGCGGCGAGCTGGCCGACACGCCGCTGGGTCCGGGCCTGCATATCGTCATCCCCGGCGTCCAGCAAGTGACCATCTATTCGACCACCCAGCAGGAATACACGGCGGCAGGGCTGCTCAGCGAAGGCGCTGCGCGCGGCGATGAGGCCATCGTCGCCCTGACTCAGGACGGCCAGGAAGTCAGCCTCGATGTGACGATGCTCTTCAGCATTGATCCGGCCAAAGCCAACATCGTTCACCGCCGCTGGCAAGAGCGTTACATCAACGGCCTCATCCGCCCCACGCTGCGCAGCGAGGCGCGCGCCGCGCTTACTGAGTTCCGCGTCGAGGAGATTTACGGTGGCGACCGCACCCTGCTCGTCCAGTCCATTGAGGAGAGCATTCGCCGCCTGATCGAGCCGGAAGGCCTTCAGTTGAGCAATATCCTCATCCGCCACATCCGTTTCTCGCCAGAATATGTCGCCTCCATCGAGCGCAAGCAGGTTGCCCAGCAAGAGGCGTTGGAGGCCGAGTTCCGCGTCGAGCAGAAGCGCCAGGAGGCCGAGCAGGTGCGCGAATCGGCGCGCGGTGACGCCGACGCCGCCCGGATTCGCGCCGAAGGAGAGGCCGAGGCGCTGCGCCTGATCAATGAGCAGCTTGACCAGAACCCGCTGCTGCTGCAATGGCGCTACATCGAGCAGCTTGGCGACGACGTGCAGATCATCGTCATCCCGTCCAACAGCCCGTTCCTGTTTGACCTGGAGTCCTTGATCGGGGCCACGAGCGCGTCGGGAACGCTGCCCTCGCCTGAGCCTGCTACCGGCGGCGACTAGTGCATGTTGGCGGAAGTCCACCAGTGGCTGTTCGATGGTTTACCCCACCCTAAATCTCTCCCCGCCAGCAGGGAGGGACTTGAGTCTGCTCCCCCTTTCTCCGCTGGCGGGGAAAGGGGGCTGGGGGGATAGGGGTCAATCAGGCCAAACCGCGCGCCTATTTCCGCTCTGATGTACTAGCACGCCGTTTGAGAACCTCGCCCCCTCTCCGTTGACGGTTCGGGGGCGAACAGGCAGGTGAGACTCATTGAGAGCGTGTATGGAACCCCCTCACCCCTGCACCCCTCTCCCTCAACGGGGCGAGGGGAAACCCTGTGCTTTGCTCCCCCTCTCCACCACGTGGAGAGGGGGGCGGGGGGTGAGGCTGGACGTGCGATGTTCGCCCGTCTTCACGTTCGCTCAACACCTGTCCGCCCCCCTGCGTGTGGTGAAGGGGGTTCTTGGTTCTTGGTGATTGGTTCCGTCCGCCCCCCTGCGTGTGGAGAAGGGGTCTCCCAATTCGCAATCCGCAATCCACAATTCGCAATCCCTAGCCGCGCTCGTAGGTGGCCCGCAGGTAGGTATCCAGCAGGTATTCTGGGTAGCCGATGGTGCGCAGGTTTTCGTTGCACTCCTCCAGCGTAGCGCCATGATCGCGCCAGTAGGGGACGCGCTTGATCAACGTTTCTACACGCTCGCGGGGGGTGATGATCCAGGTGTCTTTGGGTACGTGACCGAAGAAGATCACGTCCATTTCCTCGATCACGTGCTTGGTCTTGAGGAAGGGCGCGATCAGCACGATCTTGCGCGCCTGGCGCTCCTCGACCAGATATTGCGCGACGAAGCGCGCCGTGCCGCCCAGGTCTACCAGGTCTTCGACGACGCCGGCGACGCGCCCCTCGACCTGGATGGAGAGCGGGTGGATGATGCGCGGCTGGTCGAGCGGCTCGCCCGGCCCGGCGTAGTAACGCACGCCAAGCGTGCCGAACTCAATCGGCGGGATGTTCTTGTTGAGCGTCCAGGCCAGGTGATCGTGCAGCAGCACGCCAGGCAGCAGGCCGCCCATCGTGATCATCACGGCGTGCGTGATCTGCTCTTTGGTGCGGATGTTGTCTATCTGGTAGCGGTAGACCTTGTGGGCCAGCACCGAGGCAATGTAGGCCGACACATGGTCGGGGACGAACAGAAACTTGAGCGTATCGTGGGCAACCTCGACCCCGTAGGGGTCTTTCCAGAAATCCGGGTCAATGTGGTAATCGTGACACCTGATCTGCTCGTCGTAGGCAGACATGCGCTTCTTCCTGACAGTAGCTGACCCTGACCTCGTTGATCCTGTTGACCTGACTGACATGGTGCGCCTTCGGTAGGTGATGGGCAGACTGTCGCGTACCCTGAGTGGTGAGTCAGAGACCATATGGAAACCTCACCCCCCAGCCCCCTCTCCGTTTACGGAGAGGGGGAGTCGCTGTGCGGTTAAGTCCCCTCTCCGCGTGTGGAGAGGGGATTTAGGGGTGAGGCAAATCGTAGCGCAGGTCTTTCCATATGGTCTCTCAAGACTCCAGACTCATCACTCGCTCGATGCGCAGTTGGCCTTCCCCCAGAATGATGCCCAGGCATCCCCGGCGCGCTAACGGCTGGACATGGGCATGATCACGTGAACGAAGTCATCACGCCCGGCAGGGCGCACCACGCCCGGTGCCGTCGGCCCGCTCGTCTCCAGCACGACCTGGTCCTCGCGGATGACGCTCAGCACGTCAATCAGATAGCGGATGTTGAACGAAATCTCAACCGCCTGCCCGTCAATGCTGGCGTCCAGCGGGGCCTCGGCGTCACCCTTCTCCTGCGAGCGCCCGGCGACCGTCACGCGGCCCGGCACGCCGACCATGCCGCTCGGCTCGACGAGCACGCGGGCGGTGTTCGCCGAATCTTTGGCGAAGACTTCGGAGCTACGGCAGGCAGCCAGCAATTCGTCGGTATAGGCGAGTATCTGCGTCTGGAAGCCGCGCGGGATGATCGCCTCGTAGTCGGGGAACTTGCCCTCGATAAGCTGTGAGACGACCACCACGTTCTTGAGGCTGAACATGATCTGCCCGCGCCCTTCGGGTAGGCTCATCAGCACTTCGTCGTCCTCGTCACCGATGATCCGCGCCAACTCGGACAGCGTGCGCGCGGGGACAATCAGCGGCTCCGGCGACCGGTCGCCAATGCTGAACTCCAGCGTCGTAGTGCGCACCGCCAGCCGGTAGCCGTCCGCCGCCGCCAGGGTGAGCTGGTCGCCATCGAAGCGCATTTGCACGCCGGTCAGGATGGGGCGATTGTCCTCTTTGGCGGTGGCGAAGACGACCTGCTCGATCATCTCGCGGAAGACACTGGCCTTGACCGGAATGGCCCGCGTTGGGTCAAACTCTGGCATGAGCGGGTATTCGGCGGCGTCCATGCCCTTGATGTTGGCTGACCTGGCCCCGCAGCGCAGGTGCAGCGTCAGCGTGCGCGGGTCTAGCTCCATGTCCACGCGCTCAGGGGGCAGGGTGCTCACCAGTTCTTGCAGCGTGCGGGCGGGCACGGTGATCGAGCCGGGGTGCTCGACTTTGGCGCCGATCCAGTGCGTGATGCCCAGTTCCAGATTGGTGGCGGAAAGCTGCAGGCGCGCATCATCCGTCGCGATCATCACGTTGGACAGAATGGGCAGCGTGGGCCGGCTTTGAATGGCGCGGCCTACAATGGACAGCCCTTTGTGCAGGTTCTCTTGCAGGATAGAAACACGCATACAACCTCTCCTACGGTCGGCGCAGCCCTAAGCCGGTATGGCAGTCGGCACCATTATACCCTATTTGCGCCCTGGTGCGTGATTGGTGGTTGAGCAGGGTTCACGAACGACTTGTCAGGTCGGGGCCTCGCTCTGCCGCGTTCTGGCCCAGCCTCACCCCCCAGCCTCGTTGTACCCGGCTGGCAAGGTGCATCAGCGCCGAGCGGGGGTGAGGTAACGTGAAGAACCACTCTCAGACCACAAACCGGCCTTAATGCCTGTCTGCCCCTAAAACCGTCATTCGGGCGGGGCGAGCGGCAGGCGGATCGTCACCTGCGTGCCAGCGCCGGGGGCGCTGACCAGGCCAATGGTGCCGCCGTGCGCCTCAACAATCCCTTTGACCAGGGGCAGGCCCAGACCAACGCCCTGATAGTCCCCGGCGGGGCGCTCAAGCTGGATCAGCAGATCCCAGATCGTCGCCTGCTGTTGCTCGTCAATGCCTGTCCCCTGATCGGTCACCGTCAGGACGGCCTGCGTCTCCGTGCGGTCGAGCAGGATGGTGATGGTGCTGCCTGCCGGGGAGTGTTGCACGGCGTTGCGCAGCACTTCGCTGATCGCGCTGACCAGCAGATCGCGCAGCCCGGCCACGCAAATGGCCTCCCCGCCGGACGGTGCGTGCTGCACGGTGATCGTGTGTTCGTGGGTAATGCCGTTGACCACTGAGAGCGCATCGTGCACCAGGAAAGCCAGGTTCAGGCGGGCCGGCGCGGACCGTACCTGGCTGGCGACTTGCCCGCTGGCGATCTGAGCGTAGAGGGCTGTTTGCTCGGCCAGCCGGTTGAGACGTTGCGTGCCGCCCTGGATCAGTTCCAGGCTGACGCGAATATCTTCGCTGAGCAGGCCCGGCTGCTGCCGCTCCAGTTCCTCGGCCAGCAGCGCGAACCCGCCGGTGACGTAGGTCAGCGGGGTGCGTAGCTCGTGGGCCAGAAGCTGGACAAGCGTCCGGCGGGCATGGGTCAAGGTTTCGTCAGCCAGCTCGCGCATCTCGGCAGCGCGGCGCAGCTTATTCTTCACAGCGACCAGCAACTCAGCCGAATCGAAGGGCTTGACCAGGTAATCGTCGGCGCCGAGCAGCTTGCCAGCGGCAATGTCTCGCCGCGATCCGCGCGCCGTCAGGAAGATGAACGGCACGGCGCGCAGATGGGGGTGCTGGCGGCGCACCGCTTCAAAGAACTGGTAGCCGTCCATGCGCGGCATCATGATGTCGCTGATGATCAGATCGGGGCGGAAACCCGTCTCAACCAGGTCGAGCGCCAGGCGGCCATCGGGCGCGCCGACGACCGTGTAGCCCTCCATCTCCAGGATGAGCGCCGCGTTCTCGCGCAGGTCGTCATCGTCCTCGACAAACAGAATATCTGCCCCCATCCTGGTCCGCCTCTGCCATGCGCGATGTCTCTGGGCGCACATCCCGGTCACTCCCCGGCCTGCTGGCTGGGGGCCGGGCCGGTCATGCAGCTTAAGGGTATTATACCCCAATCTTGTGACTCAGGGTGCCAGTTGCCGCCTCGGGGTGCGTGCAAAACCGGTCGGAGGCCGTTTGAGAAGTCGTGCGCCTGCCTTTGCCCCCCATCCTCGGCCCGGATCAGACTTCCGAAGTTTGCGCAAACTTCGGAAGTCTGGTGTCGGCCCGCGCAACCGCGCCCGTAAGGGCGTATGGCGATACGTCCCTACACCCCCCGCTCGGCCTACTGACGCGGGCCTCGCTGCCCCCTCTATTGCGCGAGGAGGCAGGCCGGGCGCAGCGAGGCTGGGGGTGAGGCCCATGCCCGCGAAGTTTCCCTTTTGCGCTGAGTGCGTTAAGATTCGCGCCAGACTGCCGGATAGCATAGATGCACCGATCATGGCCGACGAGAGCGATCTGACCTGGGACGACGACCCGCTGGCTGAGCTTGCCAGGGAAGACTCGCCGCACGACGAGGACGAGGATGACTTCGCCGTGTGGACGTTCGACACGGGCGCGCTCGACCTGGCTCCCCACGCGCCTGCAGGCCGGGCAACGCCGGGCGTGCTCCCTGCGGAGCCAGGCAGCGGCTCGCCCGCTGCGCCGGCGCTCTCGCTCCCCCTGGGCCGGCGGGCGGCCCCGCTGCCACGCCCGCCTGCGCAGAGCGGGCCGGCCAGCCTGTGGTGGAACACCGTGCGCAATATGCTGATCGTCGTGGCGGCGGCGATGCTCGTCTCGACCATCTTCTCGCTGTGGACGCGGCCCAACTTCTTCTCCGACGAGTTCCGCGCCGGGCTGAACAAGGTGCAGGCCACGCAGCGCGTCATCTCCATCCAGCCCTCGCCGCTGCCCACCGATGCGCATCAGGTGCGCATCGGCATCATCGCCGGGCACAGCGGACGCCCGCAAGACCCCACCTTCGAGTCCGACCCTGGCGCGGTGTGCCCGGACGGGCTGACCGAGCTATCGATCAACGAGGCAGTCGCGCGCCTGGTGGTGACCACGCTCAGCCAGGAACGCTACATGGTGGACTTGCTGACCGAGTTCGACCCGCGCCTGACCAACTACCAGGCCGATGTGCTCGTCTCGATCCACTCCAATGACTGCCAGGATTACGGGGCGGCGGGCACCGGCTTCAACGCGGCGTCGGCGTCCGCCCGCCAGACGACACGCGGCAAAGACGAGAAGCTGCTGGCTTGCCTGATCAGCCAGTACGCGGCCACAACCGGCCTGCCCCAGCATTACGGCCTCACCTACGACATGACCGATTACCACACCTTCGATGAGGTCGCCATTGACACGCCGACGGCCATCATCGAGATTGGCTTTTTGCGCAACGACCGCGCCTTTCTCACTGAGCAGCAAGACCTGATCGCTCAGGGCATCGTCAACGGTATCCGCTGCTTCCTGTTGCCCGACGCCGGCGGGACGCCCATGCCCGGCTCCTGAGAGATCATCCGCGCCCGCCATTCACCTGGGGAGGAGCTTGTGAACTACGAACTGGTCATGTACGCGCGGACGGCCTCGTGTCCCTACGTTCGCACCGCCAAGCGCGTCCTGGAGCGCGAGAACATCCCCTACCGCGAGATTCTGATTGACAAAGACCCCGCCGCCGAGCAGCGCGTCATCGCCTGGACGGGGTTCAAGTCGGTGCCGACGATCATCGTCGCCCGCCCCGGCGAAGACCTGCCCTTTGAGGAACCGGCTCCGCTGGCGGGCGAAAGCCCGCGCAACGTGGATCGGGGCAGCATGATCACCGAGCCGGGCGAGATCACCTTCGAGAACTGGCTGCGCAAGCACGGCTTTCTCAAGTAGACCTTCAGGGGCGGACAGCAACGGGGAATGTCTTGAGATGGCGTCTGGTTGGCCTCACCCCCCGGCCCCCTCTCCACGTGGTGGAGAGGGGGAGGCGATGCGCATCAACGCCGAGCGGGGGTGAGGTAAATCAAGGCGCAGCAGAGCAGCGCCTCTACCTGACAGGTTTTGCATACAATCCCTGCGTATTGACCCTCGCCTGGCGCGCGGCTATAATTGCCCCAACTGAATAGCCCTATGTGGAGAGGTAGCATAGTCTGGCCTAATGCGCGCGCCTGGAGAGCGCGTGAGCGGACATTCCGCTCCGTGGGTTCAAATCCCACCCTCTCCGCCACAGAGTTTTGGGGGACGGCAGGCGGTTGCGCGCCTGCCGTCTCGTTTACAGGAGGGTACCTCGCGTGATCAGCATTGAGTTCGCCCGCACGCTCTACGACGGCAGCGACCCCGTTCACGACTTCGACCACGTGCTGCGCGTGCTGGCGCTCGCCCGGCGCATCGGCCAGGCGGAGGGCGCGGATATAGCCGTTGTCGAGACGGCGGTGCTGCTGCACGACATCCAGCGCGCCGGCGAAGATCACCTCGCCCACGTGCACAACGCCGAAACCGCCGATCACGCGGTGCTGGCTGCCGCGCAGGCCCGCGAGATACTGAGCAAGCTCGATCCGCCCCCCGCGCCGGCGTTCATCGAGGCAGTGGCCCACGCCATCGCCGCGCACCGCTTCCGCAACGCCATCGCCCCGCAGACGCTCGAAGCGAAGGTCGTCTTCGACGCTGACAAGCTGGACGCCATCGGCGCGATTGGCGTGGCGCGCGCCTACGCCTACGGCGGCATGACCGGGCAGAAGCTGTGGGGCGAAGTCCCGCCCGGCTACCCCGGCGGCGGGGCGGAGCACACGCCG
>Ga0334887_1004258_pt1 | contig 13192 bp, 10 predicted proteins | sample GraSluR1_MG_10_FD_207217 | JGI IMG/M metagenome (GOLD analysis project Ga0334887, IMG submission 207217) | Sludge microbial communities from methane-producing bioreactor in Wageningen University, Netherlands - Granular Sludge_18_07-R1 | ecosystem: Engineered > Bioreactor > Anaerobic >...
AACTGCGGATGGTTATGGGTTCAAATACTGTGGAGGTGTCCACTTCCTGGAACGCATCACAACCTTTCATAGCAGAGGGTACATCCCCCGTGATTACCAGGAGGGGTACCGAATCTTTATAGGCAGTTGCAACTCCCATGGTAAGATTTAAAGCCCCGGGACCTGCAGATGCAATGCAAACCCCGAATTTTCCGGAAATCCGTGCATATGCATCGGCCGCGTGGGCTGCCCCCTGTTCATGGCGCATGAGGATGTGTTTTATGTTAGATCTTCTTAGAGCTTCATAGAAGGGTAGAATTTGCTCCCCTGGATGTCCGAACATGTATTTAACACACTCTAACTCGAGTACCTCTACCACTGCCCCGGCGAATTTCTTACCACCCTCTGTAACCTTACCATCCTTCATGTAAACCACTATCTATTCTTCCTGATAACTACCATTATACTCTCCAGAACCAGTCACTGGGAACACCACTGCCTGGGCAATCCTTTCACCCTGCTTTATGGTGTAATCAAATTCCCCATAATTATACAGTAGAAATTGCAGGGTTCCGTAGAAGCCGGGATCGCCCACCGCGGTGTGTACCGAGATAAAAGACCGGTTGAGTGTAGAACGGGGCAGGTAAAGCTGGGCATAACCCTTTGGTATCTTCATCTTGGGCTCTATAGTAACTGAATATGCTGTTTTAGGCTTCAAAGTATAGATGGGGGGCTCTAATTTCTCCAGTTCCGGGAGGTTTTTCTGGTTATCCACTAAAGACCCTGCACTTTTTTGTATAAACACGTTTTCTAATCTTAAATCAATTCCTGATGGCTGTACCAGTTCTTTAAAGTCTGGAAATAGTTTTATAAGTTCCTTTTCTCCCAGCATCAATATAAAATTCCTCCTTATTTATACAATTTAATATTTTGTTATATCTATTTAAAAAAATTGATGTATCTATCTGAAAATTAGGTTAGTAATCCTTTAAGTTAAAATCCTTTAAAATACCTATTACTTCCTCCTCTTCCACATCATACCAGGTTTGATAGGCATCAGCAACTGCAAAAGCAGGACCTCCACGTATGTTGGCACAGTAAATCCTTTCCACCATTGGAGATACCTTCTCAAGTGCCTGTAAATGGGCGGTAGGCACGGCTATAATCACTTCTTTTGCCCCTTTACTTTTGACCGCCTCTACAGCCACCAACATGGTGAAACCGGAGGCTATACCATCGTCCACCAGAATTGCCGGGCGTTTTTCCAGATCCGGGAAGGGTTTGTCTCCCCTGAATTGTTTAAAACGTCTCTGCACTTTTTTAGTGGTTTGAGCAATGTCCTTTTCAATTTCTTCCTGGGTAAGACCCATCTGGGCTTTCAAAACCGGATTTATTTTCACGGTACCGTCAAATGCCACTGCACCGTATCCCACTTCCGTATTCCAGGGTAGGGTTATTTTACTGACCACCACCACATCCAGGGTTAGGTTTAATTGCTGTGCAAGAGGGGCTGCAACCGGCACACCACCGGCGGGTATCCCAAAGACCACCGCATCACTACTATCAAAATCAACAAGCATCTCGGATAATTTAAGTCCAGCATCTGGCCTATCACGAAAAATTCCGGTACAGTTTCGAAGCTCGGGAAGGTCAAATACGTTACCACAAAATTCACATTTCAATTCATCGGTGGTCATATCCCCATACCAGTTTATTATCTATCTGTCCCCTATTTAATTTATTTTATGAGTAAGAATTTATTTTTTCAATAAAAAATTTATTTCCAATAGGACTTACTTTATCAGGAATTCATCAACTGGTGCAAATTCATCAAGGGATGCCGCTATACCGGTGGCATTGTTGAAGAAAATAGAAGCTAAGATTCCCACCACTTTATCCCCCTGGATTATGGGAGAACCACTGTCTCCGGGAAGCGGCATATCACCCATGGGAAATGAAAGGTAATGATAAGTTTTCCCCACGGTCATCACGTTACAGTTTATCCGTTTGGTACCGTTAAGGGAATATGCGGGGCCTATCTCTGGTTCAGCGATGTCTGAGATTTCAATCTCTTCTTCTGGTGCATCTACCTCTATAACTGCCAGGTCATGGTACCAGTGGACTTCCACCACCCTACCAGAGTAACCGTTTAAATGGACAGTACTGCCTAAACCACATTTTCCTACTTTCAGTACGTGGTAAACGGTTAAAACATAGTATTTACCATGATCTTCAATTACCGCACCTATCACACCGTCCTTTTTATTGCAGACAATTTTTCCACCGGCAGCAATCATGGTTTAACCCTCATTATATCATCTATTTGATATGAACACAGACTTATTTTTTTCCCTGTATCTTCACGGAATCATTTAATGATCGCTGTATTTTGTTTTAGATGTTTTTAGCTACTATTATTGCCAAGTAACTGCCTATTACGATCACATTAAGGCCAGATAGGTTTGATACGGTATCAAAACTCTTTTAAAGCAAATCTTTTGATTTTTATGCTATAGATTCTTTGAATTAAGGAGATTATTCTTGCTGTAATTTGTAGTTGCTTGTGTAGCTTTCGCTGCCCAAATAACTCTTAATTGCAGAATTATAGATTAACGCGGTTGATCTTGAAAGAAATATAAAGAGATATGGAAGTAAAACTAATGATAGAATTAGAATTCGTAAAATATTGTAATTTGAAAACGAAAATAACTCCAATCCGTTCAAGATTAAATTTGAAGTGATATTAGCCACAAAGTATCCGCCAAAAATTAAGATTAAAGCAATGATGCCTGTTGCAAAATACCACATTATGAGCTTTTTCCATCCTACACTATAGATTCTTTCAAGAATTTCATCGAATATAAAGAATCCTATAATAATCGGGACCTCACCGTAAAAAGCCAGCCCATACCATGTGATCCCGTCCCAGGATAATTTTGAGACATTAACAAATATTTCCCCAAATTTAAAAGCTTCACTCAGTTTGCCATCATTATAAGCCATATTGGCAATTGACATCAATATTACTGGAATAATCAATATCAGATATAAAAATGCAATTATTACGGGAATAAAATGAGTAAAACCAACGTATAATAGATCTAAATTTAAATCAGGTAAACTGGTTAATATAATTCTTAAATCTGTTCCAGAAGATAATAATGAAAGAGTAATCAAAATAAAAGGAAATAAATAAATAATATTAACTATAAGCACTTTTATGCCATCAATAAATATATTAATCCAATCATTAAATCCAGGAAGCTCATTAATACCCGTTAAGGACTTATTTATAATTTTAAATAAGTATCCCCTTGCAAATGATCCTACAAATAAGAATCCAATAATATCTAAACAAATAAATAACAGAAAATTTATCTTAACCAAATATAAAACAGTATATTGTGAGAAACTAATCAATACAATGATTCCCAAAAACAAAAATCTCATCCAATTAGAAAAGGGATAACTCAAAGAATCAATTATTATCCCCCTAATACTCATAAAATCATCGATCCTATTCCCATTTTTAATCAATTCAATACGTAATACCCGTCCTAATTTGAATATATTGTTCTTTAGAATTAATTAAGAACTTATTTTTTGGTGATGGTATATTCGACCAGTAACAAATTATTTAATGTTTAATGTGTTTTTTTGATGCTTAGCTACTAATATTGCCAGGTAACTGCAGAAATAATGTATATTGCTATTGCCACACCATGAATGACAGGTAGTTATAATGATGTTATATATTTCCATAAAAATTTCAGCTTCTTATTAATTAAGCTCTTTATATCTACGAATATAAGACACACCAAAACAAATCAAGAGGAATATAAAAAGTCCAACTAGAATATAAAATATACCAATACCTCTTAAATATTCATTGGTTCTAAATAAAAAGATATAAATTAACATTAACCCCCATAAGGCAATTAAACCAAAAATAGCCATATAATATTTTTTATTAAAATAACCTTTGTTCTTAAATACCCCAATTATAATCCAGAATATCCCAGCCAAAATAGCAAACAGCCAAGGTAACAATTTACCATGTAATGAAAATAAAAATAATAATCCTATAACCATCGAAATACAACCAATTATAATCATTTTGGAACCCGTCTTCATTTTAACCTACCTCTTAGATGACAAATATTAAAAATGTATAATAAATTTACCACCTATCATGGCATAATTTAACTGAATGCTCCAGTAATACCACCTATAATTGTTAATATAATAATACCTACTGTCACGGCTGCCGCAGCAACTTCTTCCTGAGATGCATTTAATTCTAATGGGGCCTTTGAAGGATCATTGAATGGTGGACTAGACATATTCCATGGGTATGGAACTGGAAGAGCATCAGGTGCCGGAATTGGGAACGTCAGTGGAGGTTTCTTTTCTATGTTAAGGTAATAGTGTGCGATTGCCCATAGCCATGAATTACCTATTGTATCGCCAGAACTATTGATAATGACTGTGATGGTATTAACTCCTATATGTAAGAAGCTAGTAATATCTATGTCGTCGTGGTAAACTACGCCTCCATCAGGATTACCAAAAGTATAAACTTCAATACCATTCACCAATAAAACAAATTCGCCCGCAGCCCATATCTGGTCATTTATAGGGTCATGATTACCATAGAACCAGTAACCGTTAGCAATATAAACCTTATCTGCTAAACCATCCCAATAGAGATCAACCGGCCCATAAACAAGCTGATGCCCAAAAATACTAGTTGGCCCATTTGGCGTAAAGTGAGCAATGGCTTTAAGATCCACAATAAGGTTTACACCACAGAAATTGTTAATTGTGTTTATATCCCTTACAATACCAGTTTCAAGGTCGATCACTATAAACATACCATTATTGAATTCAGAACTAATTATGATGAAGCCATTCTGCACAAACACTTCCACGGAAGTGCTGTTCATATAATATTTATAAAGCAGATCCAACACCACAGAACCATACTCCCCATTCAAAGAATAAGACTGATAAAGATTACCAGTCACTTCATTAAATATAGCGTATTCAATCGGTGAAATAGCAGAAGAAGTAACATAATTAAAGATCCAAACATTCTCTGGTGCGCCTACAACAGTCATTCCCATACTATGATCACTTTCTAAGGTAAGATAGGTTTGATATGGTTCATCACCAACAGAAACAACAACCGGACTGGTACGAGTCCAAGTAACATTCAAATCAGATGCAATGTTATCCGCCAACTGATCATGAACATACTCCGTCATCAAATCGATTTAATGAGGACTTGTAGAATAACGCCACTGATCTGGCAAAGTACATGAGGAGATAAGGGAATAAAACTAATAGTATTAATATCTGCCCTATTATTGGATTGACGAATAAAATGGCAAATAAAAAAATTCCTATAAATGCAATGATTACAAAGATAATTCCTGTCATTATATACCATACTATGAGCCTAATCCCTCCTATGCTTGAGATTTTACTAAGGATTTCACGGAATCTGAAGGCTGCACTAAATTCACCGTCATTATAAACCATATTCACTATTGCCATTAAAAGTAATGGAATTATTATGACCGTGTATAAAATTGCAACTAAGCCCCAGATTCCAGAAGCTAAAATCAAATCAACTGGAAATGAGGATGGATTGGATCCAATGATTCCTAAATTTGATGTCAAAACTGCACCAAAACCTATCAACAAAATAGCAGGAATTAAATAAACAGCATTAACTAAAAAAAACTTAATACCATCTATCATCATTCCAACCCACGAATTGAATTCTGGAAGCCCTACCACACCTGCTACGGAGGACTTTATGATTCTAATAAAGTATCCCCTCACAAATAAAAAGATTATTTCTCCAATGATTATTAAAAAATAAATTATTAAAACATTTATTGCACTTAACATTACATTAACACTATTAATAATTACCATATTTGATAAAATTACAAGAATTCCTAAAATCAAAATTTTCTTCCAGTCTGATAATGGATATTTTAAAGAATCTTTTTCAATTTCCCCTAAGTTCAAACTAATCACTCTCTGGATTGATGATACCATTACTTATAGAAATGCACTAATAAATAACTAACTTACATTAGGAAATGTACTAATACTGTTATCATTTCTCTAATACCCTCTGCAACTCTTGTTTTTTCATCAGAATCCTGATAGACTCCTGGCCATTTAGTACCATGACTCTGACGATATGCTTCACCCAGTTCATGTAGATACTCTTCGTGGGGGTCGTAATACGTACCTCCTCCGCCTCCAAAGCCGCTTCCAATATTATTAACGACATTGGTAGCGTTGAATCCGTGGTATCCTTCGTTTTTTATGTTTGTTTGGTATAGGTTTAAACGTGACCAACCATAGTAGTCGCCAGAAGCAGTAATTGTAAGGTTGATCTGGTTAGTTGCATTAGGAATCAAAATACTGGTAATATCTAAGCCGTCATTTCCGTAAACTTTCGTATTTTCAGGGTTTGCTTCATTAAAAGAAACTGAACCAAGCGATGATGTGGCCGTTAATTCACCGTCGGCCCATATTGGGAAGGTTCCAAGAGCGGCGTCATAACCACTGGCGATTACGACCCTCCCTAATCCATTCCAGAAAAATGTAGCACTTCCAAGACCAAAGGGATTACCAAAAAGCGAAACCGGCGTATCAGGGAAAAAACTATTAACCCAACTACCCGTATTAATCATAGTAATATAATTTACATACGGAACAGTCACACCACAGAAACCATTAATAATGTTAATATCCCTCATAATACCCGTTTCTGGGTCAATAACAATAAAATTATCATCAAAACCTACAGACTTCTCTATAATGTAACCATTCTGCACAAACACTTCCACGGAAGTGCTGTTCATATAATATTTATAAAGCAGATCCAACACCACAGAACCATACTCCCCATTCAAAGAATAAGACTGATAAAGATTGCCTGTACATTCACTAAATATTGCGTATTCAATCGGTGAAATAGCAGAAGAAGTAACATAATTAAAGATCCAAACATTCTCTGGTGCGCCTACAACAGTCATTCCCATACTATGATCACTTTCTAAGGTAAGATAGGTTTGATATGGTTCATCACCAACAGAAACAACAACCGGACTGGTACGAGTCCAAGTAACATTCAAATCAGATGCAATGTTATCCGCCAAATCATCGTGAACATATACTGTCAGCAAAGCCGTTAAAAAAGTAGCGTAAGCAGCATCCATAGCACCAACTGACTGATATAGAGAGTATTGATCCAACCAATACTGTAAAACAGCATCAGTTACATCAGTTGTGGCAATCGCAAAGGTTTTCATACCCTCATATGGAGTGGCATTGTTGTAAATTACCTGACTGGTTCTGTTTATGACATTTCCTGGGAAGTTTAGATTAATCACATGATAATCTTGTGGGTCATTTACCGTTAAATTTAACCCAGATACACCAGGATAAGCCAAATTAAATGTGAGCGTATCTCTACCAAGAGTGTTATTATTATATAAAAATCTATTCAACACCACATTTCCATTTAAAACAACCTGCAACTCATCCGCCAAAGCTGAAATACCTGGGATAGTTGTAGGGATCCAAATAACACTAAGCCAAGTAACAGAGCTATTTAATGGAATGTTATAAGTGATGTTAAGTGGCTGGCCAGTAGAATTGTCTATGGCTGTACTTGTAATGTTTAACACTGCTGTTCCAGTGGCTATAAGTCCTGTTGTAGAAGCAGATTGATGATCAACCGATGCTCCAGCTGTAACTGTTGCATTTTGTGTGCTGCCTAGATTTAAGATAGTTGCTGCTTTGCCTTTAAATGTATAAGCTGAATTGATGATTGTCCCAATGTTGGTTGTGAAATTTACTGGAATACCATCGGGAATATGACCTTGTGACGATGTATCTTCACCCTGACTATTATGAGTTAAATCTGCCGTTACACTTGTATTCCCACCAGAATTAGTAGACGATACATTAACACGTAAAATTAGACATGGATTGTAGATGACCATTCCACTTACAATATAAATATCACTGAGACTACTTGATGAAACAACTGGAAAATTGGACCCCCACCAGTTATTAGTTGCATTTATTGTGCCTATCTCATTTTTAAGTCCGTATGTATTCTCTGTTATTCTGTTGAAATGGATTGTATCTGTAGAATTATAAGTACAAATTCCATTATAATTATTGATGATATTATTACCTATTATGGTGTTATTTGAGTTTTCTGAATAAATTCCAGTTATACAACCATGAATAGTATTATAAATGATATTATTAGAACTAAAATTGCTTTGGATTCCATTAAAACCATTGCTGGTAATGTTGTTATATGTTATTTTGTTATTAATTGAATTAGAAGCGATAATTCCAGAAGTTCCATTTCCAATTATAATATTATCTATTATAGTACAATTATTGGCATTTAAATTAATATTACCATGTATCGTTATATCTTGAATAACAGAACCGTCTCCACCAGAATTTATTGTTATTGAACCTATTATTGAAGGAGTTGCACCATTTCCTGCGATCAAATTTATTTTTTTGCTTATGATAATGTTTTCATTGTAAGTTCCACCATCAATTAGGATAGTGTCGCCTGGTGAAGTTGCTGGATCGTTTATAGCTTCTTGTATACTGCCATATGTTGTCTGAGTTGCTTGATCATATACTCCATAGATGATGCTGGTAGATGTATTTTGAGTATCTAATGAAGCTGTTATGTTAGCTTTTCCATGTGTTGTACAATTAAGTGTTGATACTGCTTTTCCCTTGTTTGTGTAAGCTGTGATCCCAATAGTTCCAAAAGTTGTTGTGAAATTAATCGGTATGTTGTCTGGTATGTTTCCTAATGGGGAAGTATCGCTCCCACTGCTATTATGAGTTAAATCCGCTGTTACGATATAATGTCCATTTGTACCTGTAGGGCTTGTTGTAACTTTTAAAGTCAACCATGGTTTATAAGTGGCTGTTCCACTTGATACATAGATATCACTGCCATTGGTAGATGAAATGGTTGGATTATTAGTACCCCACCAATTATTTACTGCGACTACAGTTCCATTATTATAAATGCTTAATCCATGAACATTATTGTCATATATTCTATTGAAACTTATGCTGGCAGTCGCATTATTTATATAAATACCGTGGGGATTGTTTGAAATAACATTTCCTACAATATTAGCATTTTCTGAAATATAACAGGTTATTCCACTATATCCATTGTTTTTTATTGTATTTTCTTTTATTGTGTTGTTGTTACTGGAGTTTGTTAGACAAATTCCCGAATTTGTAGCATTTGTCAGAGTATTATTTTCGAATGTGTTGTTATTTGAATTATAGAAGTAAAAGCCATAATTGGTATTATTAGAAACAGTATTATTAGTTATAGTATTATAATTGGAGTTCCATGAACCTATTCCACAATCGCCGTTGTTTGATAGGTCGTTTCCAGTTATAATATTATTATGTGCTGTTGCTAAGTTAATTCCTGAATTTTGTTCGCTGTTTGTTAGGATATTATTTTGGACAATATTATTATTTGAGAAATAAAGGAAAATATCTGCCCGACCATTATCTGTTATATCATTGTTTATTATGTTGTTATTTTCACAATAATAAGGGTAGAGCCCTGATTCTCCATTAGAATGTATATCATTCCCAGAGATCGTATTATTATTTGAATATTCGATATAAACTCCGTTATCATTGTTGTTTGTTGCAATATTGTTGGTTAATGTGGTATTATTTGAATAGGTTACATAAATTCCATTATTGTTATTCATAAAAATGTTAGTTATTATACTGCAATTATTGGCATTATTTATGTAAATACCATTTGAGTTAGTAGATCCTTGCAAAGTTAATAATTGAAGGGTAGATCCACTTCCATTTGAGTTTATCGTGATAATTGGATTTGAAGAATTTAATGGCTGAATTAACACGTTTCCACCATATAATCCCTTTATTGTTAGTCTTTTGTTGATTACAATATTTTCTGTAAATATACCATTATTTATCTGAATTACATCTCCATTTGTGGTTGTTGAATCATTTATGGCACTTTGAATTGATGTGTATGTCTTTCCTGTTGTAACGTCTTTAACCAGTTTTAATGTGTAAGTCATGGTTTGAACTGTTGCCTGATTACCCGAAGCGTCTCTAGCCATAAACTTTAAAACAGTGCTGCCGGGTAAATAAATACCTATTGGGTTTGTATATAATGCACTTGAGGTTGTTGGTGTTGTTCCATCTGTGGTATAATAAATAGAGGGATGTGGGTCACGATTATCAGTTGCTGTCAAAGTTACAACTAAATTAGCAGTATATACTCCCCCATCAGGGTTTGCAGTTACTGTTGGCGGAGTACTGTCTATCATTACACCTCCGCTAACTCCAACTACATTTACCACTGAAACAGAATTAGGTAGCCGGTCATTTGTTCTATAAAAATCTAATATCTTGGAATACGTATATACTAAAGATTCGTATCGTATATTTCCAAGAGAACTACTTGCATAATTAGGTGCCCGACCATTAGAAGCAATGAAATTTTTTACATTAGTTGCAACTGTTAAATATTCTGATTTAGATAAAGTACCCGTAGCTGATCCAGAAGGGCCTGTAGGAGCATTTACGCTGCTTATAGTCACTGGTGTGGTTGTACCACTATTAAGTTGGATAGTCCATGTAGAGACTGTTTTTAAAAAGGAGGGCGAAGAACTATTCTTATTATTAACAACCACATAACCCGGAATATCTGTTGTGACTTCCGTATAATTTTTAACTCCTGACGCAGCTAATTCTGCTTCAGTAGCATTCAAAGTAGCTGCTGAAACAACTCCAGAAAACATGAAAATTGAAAAAACAAACCCTATTATAAATAAAAGTATCTTAGCATTTGCTTTTGTAAACACTCACTCACCCCATAACATTAGTAAATGGTTAATAACTATTATATAATGTTATTGGTTATATGGGTCTGTAAAGTTTTTGGGTGTTAGATATTTTTTATGTGTTTTTTGGTCCAGTTTTCCATTTTTCTTTGTAGATGGTTGTTTATTCCGTTTGTTGTTTTGAATTTTCTTTTTAAATTGTCTGGTAGGGTTTGTCGGTAGTAGTTTTCGTTGCAGCTGGTTGTTCGTGGTATATTTGGGTTTTTCATGTATTGTGTGAGTCTTTGGAAGTCGGGTATTATCTTATTTTTGATAATTTTCTGTAAAACTTTTGGAATTTGGTTGAATTCGTTGAGTAACTTTTCTAGTCTTTCTAGTGCGATTTCTTCTACGTATGTGTCGAATATATCTCGTATTTTCTGGAAATAGGACTTTAATTCAGTTTTATATTCTTTAGATACTTTTTCAGACTTTAATATGGGACGAATTTCTTTTTTTATATTTTTCAGCAGATGAAAAAATGCATTGCTGATGTATAACACCCAATTCATCAGTTATACCTTTATATTCTAATAAACCGTCAGTGGTTAATGAATAGAATTTCTTATTTTCTGTTGTTATCTCTAGGAATTCTTTTATGGTATCGTATTCTTTATTCGGGCTTATTTCTTCGGCTATTGGAATATTCAATATGTAGTCGTATAATGTTAAACGGTAGTGTCTTATGGCGTTAAGTTTGATCCATTGCTCATCATAGCTGTAATAACCGGAATAATCGGTTTCTATGTTTTCTATCCGGTTTTCCACGTCTGTGGTCTGCCAGTTTTTAATGGATGTGTGTGATGGTGAAACACCCAAGAACGTCCCGAAGTCCGATGCAGATTTTACGCAGGGAACGATACCCTGTTTTCATTAGAGACTTTAATTTATCCGTGAAAACATTCGCATACCTGTGATGTGGTTTTATAACTGAATCTAACTGTGTTACGAACTTTTTATTACAGCTTTTGCATTGGTATTTTTGCAGATAATATCTTCTGAGAGCCGAATTCGCCTAAAATCGGATTTCTTTCCTGCCATCCCTGCTTATTCACATGTTTTGATTCACAATTTGGACATACTGGGTTGACATACTCAAAATGACTATCAGCCAATAAATTTAGGGCATGATTCACATTTCGAGGCGTTTCGATGCTTTGAAATCGATTGGTTAAGACTTTTTCAAATTTGGGTTTTTCCATACCACAATCGAAAAGATTAAGTTGTATGGAATCAATACAAGAACTGAGAGTAGGTATAATTTCACTAATCATGTTAATATATCTACTCTCACCTAATATTTAACTTTAACGTTCCTAAAGGCCAAATTAAGCATAAATCTTAGGTTTTTCGAAATTTATGAAAATTTTCTCTCAACACCCAAAAACTTTACACCCCCGGTTATAATATTTCAAAAATTTAATATTCCTAAAAAATGAACTAATAAACATATAAAAATGGAGGTTTTTATTATTGAACTCCGGAAGCGGCATATCACCCAGGAAATGAAAGGTAATGATAAGTTTTCCGTGGTCATCACATTACAGTTTATACGTTTGGTACCGTTAAGGGAATATGCAGACCAGTTACTATAATTTAAACATGGAAACTGAATTTATTTACAGGAGACATTAACCTTGAAAGATGTTAAAAACCATTTTGAAGAAGAAGCAGAAGAATTTGACGATTTAATATTGAAATTAATCCCAAATTACAAGGGAATGATAAATTCACTAATCAGTAGTATTCCTTTCGAAAGTTCTAAGCCTATTAAAGTCCTGGATCTGGGATGTGGGACTGGTAATATAACCAGTGAAGTTAAAAAAAGATACCCCAAGGCACGGGTTACCTGTGTCGACCTGGCAGAGAACATGATCGAAATATCCCAGTATAAGCTGGCTCGATATGATGATATTGAGTATCAGGTGGCTGATCTGCGTGATTTCCAGTATGGTGAAGATAACTACGACCTGATCATATCCTCACTAGCAATGCATCACCTGCAAACTGATGAAGAGAAGATAGCCATTTACCAGAGGATATACGATGCCCTAACCGATGGAGGAGTTTTCCTCAATGCAGACCAGGTTCTGACCTCCAGCGAACACCTGGAAAGGGTGAACCATGAACAGTGGAAAGCGTTCATGCTTAAAACCCTGCCTTTAGATGAAGTTGAAGAGAAATGGGTACCCACCGCTTATAATGAGGATCATCCCGCACCTTTAGTGGACCATCTGGACTGG
>Ga0334887_1004275_pt1 | contig 13137 bp, 8 predicted proteins | sample GraSluR1_MG_10_FD_207217 | JGI IMG/M metagenome (GOLD analysis project Ga0334887, IMG submission 207217) | Sludge microbial communities from methane-producing bioreactor in Wageningen University, Netherlands - Granular Sludge_18_07-R1 | ecosystem: Engineered > Bioreactor > Anaerobic >...
ATTTCCTCCACCGAGGCGGGGGCGGTGCGCCGGATGTCTCTCCAGACGCCCTCTTCGAAAGAGAGAGCCTTGGTGCCGGTGCTCTTTCCCCACACGGCGTACCCTCGGGCGTGGAGGAGCCCGCAGAGCAGAGCCGTCAGGCCGCTCTTGCCTCGGGTGCCCGTAACGAGAATGCGGAGAGGAAGGGAAGAAGGCTTCTCTCGCAAAAGCAACGAAAGAGAAATTTTCTGGAATGTCATTTTGTTCTAAAGTGTTGTAATTCCGAGGCATCAACAAGGCGATGAAGCGTTTTTAATGTAAAAACTTTCCCTCGAGTGGCAAGAATCATTTTTTTCATGTCTTCTCGACGTACCCCAAAACCTCGCCCGCCGATACATGCGATAACTTCATACTTAGGGGCGTTTTTTGGTTGGTCTGCGAGACTTAATTCTCCCAGGTGTTGGATACGGGTTACCTTATCTCGGGCGGTACCGTCGTCTTCTGTGATCTTTGCTTCGATGATAATCTTTGGGTTGAATTCGTTGGGAATAATGAAGTCCGGTGCCTGGTCGAAACCTTGGATTCGCTCGGCCCGTTTTGTTTTTCTAAAGCTAATGCCTCCCTGAGAAAGTACCTGTTCGATAGCGGATTCGAGGCTATCCCCGATGAGTTCACTCACCGAATCTCGATGCCCTGCAAAGGGTCTTCCGAGAAAGCGTTCGTATAGCACCATGGCATAGGGAAGCCCCAATTCTGCGGCGTTTTGTATGCTGGTGAGACCATGTTGTGTATCTGCTTTGTCCAGGCGATGTATTTCGTTCGTGTTTACTGCTGGAGGGGAAGAGGAGAGGATGTGGCAGGCTGTGTGGACCATGGCAAGGATTTTTTCCTTAGCCGAAGGAGTTTTCGAAAGTTCCTTTTCAGGGTGCATTCTTGCTTTTCTGTCTAAAGATCGTATGAAGCCCTGGCTTACAGTGATTCCTGTTTTTTGGGTTGTCAGATATCCCCATTCCGGAGGAGTAAAACCAAGTATAGACCGTAGAACAATGAGTGAGATCGGTTTTGAAAGAGTCAGTGAAAGCAGTTTTTCCGGGGCGAAGGAAGAAAAATTCACGGTGGTTTTTTTGAGCGCCTCGTATCCCTCTTCAAAAACAGGATATTCTACAAAGCCATTCCCTTTGGGCATAACTAAAAACTCGGACTCAAGACATGAAAAGACAGCGTCTACGTATGTGTCTGGATTATCAAAAATTTCTTCGGGGGTTGCGTCAAATGGAAAATTCATTATTTTGGACTCCTTTTTATGAGTTATTTACTGTTATCGTCTCGGTTTGAATGGCATTCTTCTCTTTTAGTTTCCTATTACAAAGGATGCGTTGGAGGATTGCTTCCGGTTCTCCAAAGGTTTGCATGGCATGTGCGACTTTCGAAAGACGTTCTGCGAGAGATGTATTTATATCCCATGTATGCAGGAGGGAGTCTATGGCAAGACGAGTAATATGACCGAAAAGGAGGCATCGCACATCTCCCGGTGTTAAAGGGACTTTTCCTGCCTCAAGCTCTGTTATGTCCTTCTCCACAAGATATGTTATATCTTCGAGGAGGTTTTTCCCCGGTTTTTCCCGAAGAGCGTTTTGAGATCGGCAGATGAAAACGGTGTCGACAATGGAAGAGCCTGTCCCATTAATGTGTATGGAGGCGCTCATTTCTGCAGGGCAGGGCATAGTGGCAGTACAGAGGAGGTCTGCGTTAAGGATAGCAGTAGCGATAGGATAGTACGCTTCTATGGTGTTGTGGTGATACGTGAAAACAAAAGGAGCTCCTGATTTAAGTGCTCCTGCCATATTTTGGAATACACTGGAAATGCCTTCTGTAAAATGTTTCAATCCCCTACCCATATCAAGATTTGCTGTGAGTTCTCCTGTATTCCTGGTGGAGGAAGGGTGAAATTCAGGGTAGGTTTTTCCCACAATTTTTCGCAACCAAACATAACAAAAATCCATGAGTTCCGCATATTGAACATTCCCGAAATAGGGAGGATCTGTAAAGACAGCATCAAGAGAGCCCTTTTTTAAGGGAGAAAAAGCCGCATCCTTGCAGAAAAGGGTAACTTTGCGGTCAATTTTTTTGGCGGTGTCATGATTCTTGGTTCCTATATGTTCTCCCCTAGTAAAGATCACATCTTTCTTGTTTCCTTGGTGTTTTATCTCGAAGGGATCGGTACAAAAAGACTTTGCTTTTTTAAATTTTTCTATGATATTTGTCCAACCTCCGCTTCCTATGCAGAGAGATGAACCTGGTTCCATGATTCCCATAAAATTTGATTCACATTGTACGAGCCCTACGGGAAAACCGTGGACGGAAAAAATGTCGAGGGATTTCAGGGCTTTTGTATCGTAACGACATAACATGTTTTGGTACCGTAGGAGATCGGAAAGGTTGGTGGCCAAAGCATCTCGTATTCTCTTGTTCGGTTCCTTTGCAATGATGCGAGCCGAAAGCTCCAGACTTACAAGCTGGCGATGAGAAAACATTTCTCGATATTTTTTATATCCCCAGCGGTGGAGTCTGTTTGTTTCATCTCCACTTGGAATCTCTTCCTCCGGAACATATTTTGGAGTCATATGCCCCCAAAGAGATTCGATTTTTTTGATTTTCTCAATATCTTGAGCATCTGGTTTTTTGAAAAAACGCCCCTTATGAGTGGCTTTGCAATGGGAACAGTAATATTCGATGGCAAAAAGGCGATGTTCTGGAGGTCCAAGTTTGGAATCGGGAAATGTTATGTCATTATTACATATAGGGCATGTACATTTGCCTTTCCTTGCTGGTCCTTCCAGGAGCAATTTTGTGGAACAAGTCTTGCAACGCCCGGGGTTTTTCCTGTCCCTTGTTTCTGTGAGCTCTCCGCAATAGGGGCATACAAAAACATTTTGGGGATGTCGGGTATCCGTTGCAAGGAGATATCCTGGGAAGAGATCTACTTGACTGCCACAGTTCTCGCAGGTCTTTGTTTTTACCCAAAGAAAATATTTTACCCGAGCTTCTTCAGAACTGCAAAGGCTGCAAGAAGTGCGATAAAATTGTCCTATTTCTTTTTCAAGAGAGTCTTTCAGAGAGAGGGCGGATTTTTCGTATTCGAGAAGGTCGAGTTCTTCAATTTCTTCCTTGACAATCCACCATGCCATGGGATTTATGTCGTATCCCACGACATGGCAGCCAGTTCGATTTGCTTCGAGAATAGGTGTTCCTCCTCCCATAAAGGGATCTGCTATGGTGATGCCTGAAAAATCCTGGGACTCGTAAAAAGAATCCTCCAGAGGTTTTTCCAAAAATTCAGATAATAATAAGCCTCGAAAAAGAGTTCCTGGGCGTCGGGCAAACCATTTGTGAACAGCAATAAGGGGCCGATAGTTTTGTTGAATCTGTTTTTCTCGAAGAGCCAGGCTCGCAATAAATGGAACGTTGAAATTTTTCTCTATCATTGTTTGTGTGCAACCTTTCATGTTTGGTCCGTACACATGGCTTTTTTTCTTGAAAATTCACAAGAATGTGAGACATGGCGGGGAAAATTCGTTTATATTATAATTTTATAAAACTCATGCGTGGAATGGCTAGAGTTACCAAGACCGGGCCTCTTTTCCTCCGGGGGTGAGAGCGTAGGCGGATCGGGGGCGTCCGGGCTGGCCGTCCCGGTAGAGAGCGGAGCGCACCGCCAGATTCGAAGCCACCAGATGCTCCAGATAGCGGTGTGCCGTGGGATAGGAAACTCCCAATTCTTCCGCCACTTCTCTGGCGGTGCCTTGGCCTCCCAGGGCATCCAGAGCCTGAAGCACTCCCCGGAGAGTTTCCGTGGCGATTCCTTTCCGGGCATCCTCCCGGTGGATATCCCGGCGCATTCGGGCGAGCTCTCGGTGCAGGGCGATACGGGAAGAAAAATCCGCCAGTCGCAGGGGCTTGGAGATAAAGTCGTCCGCCCCGGCGGAAAGCATCTCCCGGGCGATCTCCGGGCGCTCCTCCACGGTGAGGGCGAGAAGCACCACCGCCGGGGAGGCTTCCCGGCTCCGATGCACGAACTCCGAACCGTTGCATTGGGGCATGTGGTAATCCACCAGAAGAATATCCACTTCCTGCCGGGTAACCCAGAGAAAGGCCTCTTCCGGGTCCGTGGTGGTGCGCACCTGCCATCCCTGGCTCTCTCCCATGGCCTCCAGGGTGTAGAGAATGGCAGGATCGTCGTCCAGAACGCCCAGATAGAGGGTCATGGCATCATCTCCTTGGGGAAAAATTCAGAGAGGGCGATAACCGCCCTGGTGCCTCCTTCGGAAGGCGTTTCGAAAGAGAGGGTTCCCCGGTGCTCCCGGAGCACCTCCTCCACGAAGGCCAAACCCAGCCCGGTGGAGCCCCATCCGGAGGTTCCCGAAGGAGAAATACCGGAGAATCCAGGGCCGTTATCCCGTATCTGGAAAAAGATGGTTTCCTGCCGCCGAAGAAGAGAAATAGCTACCCGAGGATTCTTTTTCGGTGCCGCCCGGAAAGCGTTATCCAGAAGGTTCACCAGGGCCCGGGAGAAGCGGATGAGGTTTATCTGAATAAGGGCTTGCTCCGCCCTCTCCCCCACGTGTCGTTCCAGATAGCGGTGGAAGGAAAGAGCCGAAGCCTGACTGAGAGCGTAGGCCAGTACCTCCCCCGCCGGAAGGGGGCGCATGGAATCAGGGCGCAGGATTTCCCGCACCATCTGTTCCATGGATTCCCCCGCAGCCTGTACCACCCCGAGATGCTTGGAGACCACCGGAGATACTGCGGAGGCTCTCATGACGTCCGCCAGTCCGAGAATCACCGTGAGGGGCCGCTTGAGATCGTGCACCAGCTGTTGGGTTTCCCGGTCGCTTCTCGACCGGAGCCGTTCCTCCTGAAGCCGGGAGAGTTCCCGCTCCTGGGTTCGGATGTGCCGAAGCTGCTGAATCTGCCGGTTCCATCCCACCAAAAGCTCCGTAGTGACCGCCCCCCCTGCGAGAACCGTGAGAAAGGCGATTCCTCCCAGGAGATTGAGAAGATCCTCCCGTTCCAGGAGAAGGGCCATCTGCTTCACCGCCATGGAGAGCTCCCCTCCTCCGAATCCGTAGGGGGAGAGCAGGGGAATCACGTCGAGCCACTGGAATGAAAAGAGCAGCAGCCCCAGCACCAGGGCCCGGGTAACGTGTCCCGGCACGTCCCGGACGAGGTATTGCAGAAGTACCACCGTGGCGATGCCGAAGAGGGCGGGAACCCCGAAATGCAGCATGGTTCCCGCGGCGAGGGTGGCGGAGAGGGAATAGGAGAGGGGAATCGCCAGGGCGGCGATGCAGAGGGAGAAGAGAGGCCCTTTTTCGAGAAGCGCCGCCATGCCGTCGGCGGCGAAAAACCATCCTACATAAAGCAGTTCCGCCCGGGCGGTATTGATGAGCACAAGCACTCCTGCGGCGAAGAAAAGGTAGCCGCTGTCTCCGTAATGGGCCGCATCCTCCAGGAGGGAAAGTACCCTGCCTGCGGGAGTGGTGGTGAGAAGAGAAAAACTCCATCCCAGAAGGAGAAGGGCTCCCCAGAAAAGAGAGTAGCGATGTCGGTGGAAGAACCGGGGTTCTCCCTCCCAGGAAAGAAGAGAACTTTTGGAGACGCGAGAAGTGGCCACAAAGAGCATCCTTTCGTGAAGAAGCGGTATTTCTATTCTACCTGATTCCGGAACCATGTGTCGCCACGGAGCATTCCGGAATCATGGAGATTCCTCGTGCATATCCATGAGGGAAAGACGCCGGGCCTTGAGGGCCAGGAAAAAACTGGTCCGTACGTGGGGATCCTGAAGATCCGTCTTGAGCAGTTCCTGAATCTGGCGTTTTCGATAGCCCAGAGTATTGGGATGAACGTGCAGAGCTTCCGCGGCTTCCGCGATGGAAGAATATTCCAGCAACGCCTCCAGAGAGTTCAGCAATACGGAATTTTTTTCGTTTTCCGGAAGAAAGGGCTTCAGGGTATGCTCCATGAAACTCTGCCACTCCCGGTTTTGAGTATCCAGAAGCCTGCCGTATCCGATGTCGTCGAAATGAACCACCCGCTGATTCTGGCCGAAGAGAAATCCTTGACATGCCCGTTCCGCTTCGGCGAGGCTGAGGCAGAAGTGTTCGAGGGGCCGGGGTTTTCCTCCGAGGCCCACCAAAAAATGCTGCCCCGGAAAAAACTCTCCGCAAAGTTCCAGAAGGAGAAGCCCCTGATTCTTTTGATTTTCCAAGGACGAAGGAGCGTTTTCCTTCTGAACGAGAAGAACTCCCAGTTTTTTGCGAAATTTCCAGCAGAAGAGCCCATGTTCTCGAAGGAGGCATCGGGAAAGTTTGAGGCACCAGGAAGAATTTTCTTCCTCTTCCTTCTCCTTGCTGTTGAAGAGGGGTGCCTTTTTCTGCACGAGACACGTAATGTAGGGCGTCTCCGGAGAAAGCCCCAGAAAAAGAAGCTCCCGTTCGGTCCAGGAGGTGAGCGTGCCATGTCTTTGGATATCCCGAATGATCTCCTCCCGCCGAAAGGCTTCGTGTTCGTCCTCAAGGAAAAGGGATGTTCCGGGGGAGTTCGTTTGCTGCATAAAAAAGGCGATCACCCTTTTTTTTGCCGCCACAAAGGGGGTGTGGACAAAAACGATCACGAAGGTCTGGGGCTCACGTTTTCCGTATTCCAGGATTCGGAAGAGAGGAATCTCTTTCTGCGCCGCATAGCGCAGATAAAAGAGCATGTTATTTCCCACCTCGGAAGAGAGAAGATCCTGGAGGTTTCGGTTCTCGAAATTTTTCAGAAATCCCGCCTCTTTGGCCTCGGCAAGGACGGAAATCCGGAGGCAGAGCCCCGAAACATCGAAGAATCCCCATGCGTCCGCATATTCCAAGGCGTGGCGGCGCTGAACATTTTTGAGAAAGACCGCGCCCTCTTCCCCGTTGAGAAAATCCAGGGAAACCTCTTCGTTGAAAACAGGATTTTTATTGTCTCTTTCTGATGGCATGGCACGCTCCTTTCCGAAGAGCACATGAAAAACATGCTGCGATGTGCGGAAGAGGAAACTTCTTTTTGTTTTGTGGAGAAGGGACAAGAAGTTCTCTTCAGTATTGTTTGTACCTCATGATAATTCCGAGGGCAAGCTTTTCTTGTATTGACAGGCTTCACTCAAGTCGTGATAGTAGAAGGGAGATCGTGTCTTTCCACGTCCCATGTCCTCCGGGGATCTACCGTGAGCCGGGTTTTCTGATGAAGAAACTTTGTCCTCGTTCCGCCCTCAAGACCGAGAATGCCTCATAGCGAATTCTTTCTGTGACGCGAGTGTTACGTGTGCGGAGAGAGGCCATGGCGGTGTGGAAAGATGTCGTTTTACGATGTTGTTTTGGAGGATTTAGAAGGAGGACGATGTACATGAAAAACATTCGATTTGCGCTGAAACTGACGTTGGGATTTGGTGTCGTTCTCGCCCTGATGATCCTCGTGGTGGGAATAAGCTGGATCTCTCTCCGAGAAGCTGCGGAAGATGTCGAACTCCTTGCGGTGGTGGAGGTTCCCCGGGTGAATATCACCTCCGGAGTGGAACGGGCTTCTTTGAGATCCATGCTGGAGGTGCGGCAGTTCGTTCTTACGGAGGATGATGCCTTTCTGCAGGAGGGACGCAAGGAGATAGCCCTTCTTCGGAATACGGTGGTGCAGGTGGGGGAGCATGGAGCCGCCCACGGCTATCCCGAACGCCAGCAGGCGGCTCAGAAAGCCCTGGAAGAAGTGAAGACTCTTGAGATCTCCCTTGCCGCCATGGCCGGGCTTGTGGAGAGCCTTCGAGAGGTCCGCCAGGAGGCTCGGAACGCGGGGGATATCTACATGGGGGAGGCTCAGGAATTTCTCAAGATTCAGAACACCATGCTGGAAAACGACGTGGTTCGGGGAAGCATGGCCGCCAGCGTGCTGGAACGTATCGAGAAGGTAACCCTCATGAACCGGATAATGGACCGGGGGAACGAGGTCTTCGTGGTTGCCGAAAGGGCCCAGAGAGAACGGGATCCGGAGCTTCTCGAAGAGGTTTTTTCCATCTTCGAGGGCATCCAGAAAGATCTGGACAAGCTCGAAAGTACGAGCGATCAGGACCGGAACCTGGAGCGGATACGCAACATCAAAAAGGCCTCCCAGGAATACAAGGATGCGGTCTCCCTCTTTCTCGAAACCTGGCAGAAGCTTCTTGAAGAAGAAGGCGTACTTCTCAAAGCGGGAGAGAGGATGATAGTCATCGCCAGAGGGGCTTCTCAAAATGGATTCGATCAAATGGAATCTCTGGCGGTATCCGCTTCCGGAGCCATACAGAAAATCATTGCCATGATGCTTGCCGTTACCGGAGTGGCCTTTGCTCTGGGAATACTCATGGCCTGGTACGTCTCCCGGCAGATTACCAAACCCCTCGCCCTGGCGGTGGCTTGTGCAAACCGGGTTCGAGAGGGAGATTTTACCGTTACCCGAGAAGATTTCGGCCCTCCCTGTCGGGATGAGACGGGAATGCTCGCGGATGCCCTGACGGAGATGGTGGCGCAACAGCGCCAGGCTTTGCGGGGAATTCTCGACAATGCGGGAGAGAACCTCGGTGCCGCGGAATCCCTGGCGGCCTTCTCGGAGGAATCCGTGGCATCCCTGGAGGAAATCCGGGGGCACATCGAAGAGATCACCTCCCTTTCGGAATCCAACGCCGCCTCTCTGGAGCAGACCAATGCGGGAGTGGAAGAGGTTTCCGCAGGAGCCAGCTCCGCCGCCCAGGCCGCTTCGGAGGGGGCGGAAGCCTCGGTGAATACCGCGGGAATAAGCGAGAAGGCCGTATCGCAGGTGGAGCGGGTGGTAACGGAAATGAAACAGGTAGGCGAGCGCTCCCGGACCAGCATGAAGAGCATGAAGGAAGTCACCGAATCGGTGAATGCCATTACCTCCTTTGTCACCACCATTACGAACATCGCGGATCAGACGAATCTTCTCGCTCTTAACGCCGCCATCGAAGCCGCCCGGGCAGGCGAGGCGGGTCGCGGCTTTTCCGTGGTGGCCGAAGAGGTGCGCAAGCTTGCGGAAGAGAGTGGCCGGGCAGCCCAGGAAGTGACGGCCATCATCGAAAGCCTTCAGAAGAGCACCAAAGAATCCCTGGCGGTTACCGAAGAATCCGGAGAGGTAATGGAGCAGACCATCCGGGGTGCCGAAGAGGCTCTGAGAAATTTGGAAGAAGTCATGGAGGAGATCGGCAAGGTGGACCGGGCCATGCAGAATATCGCCGCCACCTCCCAGGAGCAGGCCGCGGCAAGCGGCGAGATGGCCCAGGGAGTGGACCGGGTGACCAAGGCGAACGCCCAGGTGGTCTCCATGATGGAGGAAATCCAGAGCGCCACCGCCACATCCACCCAGGCGGCGGAGGATATCGCCCGGGAGGCCCAGAAGGTTTCCCAGGGGGCGGAAAGCCTCCAGAGGCTTCTCAAACGTTTCCGACTGGAAGGGGAGAGGAACGCCCCGAAAGCTCTCCAGGGAGGAGCGGAAAAATCCTAAATTTTTTGAGGCATGACATGATGTAAAAAAAAGGAAATTTTCGTAAAAAAGTCCGGATTCTTTGTGGTAAAAAGACAAAGAACCCGGACTTTTTTGTGGTATCTTTATGAGGAGTCGGGGGTATGAACGTGGTACTCTTGTAAAAACTTGTAAAAAACGGGATTTTTTGGTTTTTGCCAAAAATTTGCGACATAAAAGCGGCGTCTTTATTTCGGAGGGAAAAAGGGGACGAAGCCATGAAATTACGCAACAAGATTGCCGGAAGGGCCTTTTTTTTCGGAACCCTCGTGATGCTGTCCCTGTCGGGTTTTTACTATGTTTTCAGCTACCATCAGGCGGTGGAGAAAGTTCTCAAACAGGGCCGAATGAGTGCGGCGGCCCTTTCCGGTGCGCTGGATCGTCACTTGCAGGAAGCGAGCCGCACCGCCTTTGCCATCGCTTCGGCCCCCATGGTACGGCATGCCACGGCGGCAAGCCTTTCCGAAAACTTTCCTTTTTTTCTTTCCCGGGAACTTGTCACATCTCCTCCATTGATGGATTTCATCGAAAAACCCGAGGATCTTCTTTCCCTTACCAGGGAATATCTCTTGCTTCAACAGCGCCTGGTTCCCGAATGGTTTCAGGAAATTTTTCTTGCCAATCGAAAGGGGCATGGTTTAGCTTCCACCAAAGAGCCCTTTGCGGCGCGAAGCTTCCCCCGGGCTTCCTGGTGGCATGCCTGCCATGACGAAGAAGAAAAAGCTCTCTTCTATGCCCTTCCCTCCAGAGAAGGAGAGGGTTCTTCTTTTGTGCGGATAGTGGTACCGGTGCGACAGAATCAAACCTTTCTGGGGGTTTTGGGATGCGATATTGCCATGTCCGGTCTTCTGGAATCTCTTTTTCATTATTATTCTCGGCTTGGCTTTATCGGAGAAGTTCGCATTCTTCGGTCTTCGGGAGAGACCATAGCCCGGGGAGGCAAGGAGTCCCGGATAGCGGATAGTCCGGAGCTTTTCCGGCACTTTCTTGCGGAGCAGAAGCCCTTTGCGGCTCTCGTGAAATCTCGGAACGTCCAGGAGTTTCTGGCGGTGTCTCCCATTTCCATAACCAAAGGAGCGGCGTTTCTTTCGGACTCTTCGGAGGCTCCGGAAGGCGAACCATCGGGCTGGTATGTTCTTCTTTCCACAGATAAAAGCCGGGCTCTGGAGGATTTTTATGGAACCCTCGGGTTTATCGTCTTCGGCGGGGGAGGATTGACGCTTCTGGTAGTGCTCGCAGTTTCCCTGAGGGCGGGGAGGGAGGCCCGCCCCGTCCAGATTCTTGGAGAGGCCCTGCATGCTCTGGGAGAGGGAAAACTCCATGACCGGATCTTTCTCGAAGGATGTGAGGAGTTGCGGGACGTGTCCGAAGCCTTCAACGACATGGCGGAAAAACTTCAGAAGACCATGATCTCCCGAGACGAGCTTGTAAAGGAGGTTCTGGAGCGCCAAAAAGCTCAGGAGGTACTGCGTGAGAGCCAGCGGCAATACTCGGAACTTGCGGAGGAGGCTCCGGTGGGAATTCTTACCTGTCATCGAGATGGAACCATAGAGTATTGCAATGCGAGGCTTGCTCAGATTCTGGGAGCTCCGAACCGGGAGGCCAGCAAGAAAATCAACCTTCTTCGTTTTCCGCTTCTCGTGAAGGCGGGAATTTCCGAAAAGGTGGAACTTTCCATGGCGGGAAAGAAACCTCTTAGCTTCGAGGTTTTTTACGAATCCGCCTGGGGAAAGAGAATCTGGCTTCGGCTCCACGTGAAACCCCGGATTCTTCGAGGTATCGCCGAGGGAGCCCTGGTGATGGTGGATGATGTGACCAGTGAAAAGAGTGCTCTGGAAGAGCTTCGGGAGCGGGAGGAGAAGTTTCGGCAGATCTTCGAGAGTACCAACGATGCCATGTACCTTTACCGGGTGGTGGAGGACGGCCTGTGGACCATGGGGGAGGTGAACTCCCAGGGGTGCGCTCTTTTGGGCTATAACCGGGATTCCTTCTGTGTCATGACCAGCCGGGATATGGTGACTCCCGAAAGCCTTGCCGTCATGGGAGAGTTCATGACGGAGGTCTGTGCCAGAACCCGGGGGCGGTGCGAAATGGAGCTCCAGAATGCCGAGGGAGTTCCCGTGATCGTGGAGATGCAGGGCCATCTCTTCGTTATGCGGGGATGCCGCTGGGCTCTCTGCGTGGCCCGGGATCTTCGGGAGTGGAAGAAGGTTTACGGAGAAGTTCTGCTTCAGGCCCGGGCACTCAACGCCGCGGCGAACGCCATGGTCATCACCGATGGCCGAGGGCGGGTGGAGTGGACCAACCCCGCTTTTTCACGCCTTACGGGCTATTCTCAGGAGGAAATCGAGGGACGTCTTCTTCGGAATTTTATCCGTTCCGGCAAAGAGGAGGAGGATTTTTACCAGAGCATGGAGCGGCATGTTTTCGAGGGAAAATCCTGGTACGGAGAGATTCTCAATCGGCGGAAAGATGGCTCCCTCTACTACGAAGAGGAGACCATAACTCCCGTGCTGGATGCGGATGGCAAGATCGCTCACTTTATTTGCGTGAAAAACGACATCTCCTCCCGCAAGAAGATGGAGATGGAACTTCAGGGGGCCCGGGAGAAGGCGGAGGAAAGTCATCATGCCAAATCGCAGTTTATCGCCATGGTAAGCCATGAAATCCGTACCCCCCTGAGCAGCCTCCTGGGCATGCTGGAGCTTCTCCGGGAGACGGAGCTTTCCCAGGAACAGCGGGAGTATACGGATCTCATGGAGAACAGCGGAGACATGCTTCTCGCCCTGGTGAACAACGTGCTCGACTTCTCCAGAATCGAGGCGGGGAGAATAGAACTCAACACGGTGGAGTTCGTTCTGAAGCCCCTTCTGATAAATCTCTTCTGCCCTCTGGAGATGAAGGCCCGGGAGAAGGGACTCGGCTTTCGCATGGATCTTTCCGAGAATCTTCCCGCGCGCCTTTGGGGAGATCCTCTCCGGCTGCGGCAGGTGCTCATGAATTTGGCCAGCAATGCGGTGAAGTACACCGACAGAGGAGAAATTGCCGTGGCAATCCGGCTGGAAAGAGAGATTGGAGAAAAGGTCTTCCTCCGGTTCTCCGTAAAGGATACGGGCCGGGGAATTTCCGAGAAGGAACAGCAGAGCCTTTTCGGGGAGTTTGTTCAGCTTCCCTCCTGGCAGGGAGAGTATCGGGAAGGAACGGGGCTCGGCCTGATCATAGCGAAATCCCTGGTGGAAAGAATGCAGGGTACCATAGATTTTCAAAGCCGGGAAGGAGAGGGATCCGAGTTTTGGTTCGTTCTTCCCTTTGCCACCGAAAACCCCGGCGGAGGAAAGGCTTTGGGAGAGTAACTCTCAGCCGTTCCAGCACCTTTTAGGGCTTTTGTGCTCCAGAAAGGGGCCGGGATGGTGCGTGAAGATAATTCGGGAGGGTACTCCCCGCACCCGGCCCAGAGCTTCGCGCATCTTCTCCAGGGGAAGGCTTTCGTCTTTTCGGGTTGCCAGGGTGGCGACAAGAGCCTCGGGATATTTCTCTCCATACCGAAGAGAGAGAGAGAAATCCCGAATTTGCGAA
>Ga0334887_1004286_pt1 | contig 13107 bp, 14 predicted proteins | sample GraSluR1_MG_10_FD_207217 | JGI IMG/M metagenome (GOLD analysis project Ga0334887, IMG submission 207217) | Sludge microbial communities from methane-producing bioreactor in Wageningen University, Netherlands - Granular Sludge_18_07-R1 | ecosystem: Engineered > Bioreactor > Anaerobic >...
CTATATGATGGCGAGAGCATTTTCTTTAAAAGGATTAGAAAAATGGTGTAAAAGTGAGTATATGGAAATTTTAATAACTGCATTTATAATTTTAGCAATTATAGGATTTATTCAAGGTATGCTTTATTTAACCCAAGAAGTTTCAAATGAATTAACACATACAACTTCAACTGCACCAGTACTTGGTTCAGACCCTGTTAATGCCGCAGTTTTTGAAGTTTATAAAATATTGGGGCCAATTAAAAAAACATATAGAAATGTATTTAGTGCAGGTTTCTTTTTTGCATTTGGTAAAGAAATTTCAATAATAGGAACTGATATGGGAGGATTATTAAGTAAAACATTTATTCCTGGTGCAGCCTCACTCCCAAATACAATTATCGGAACATTCACTTGGATAATAAACGTATTAGGGATATTTGTAATGTGGATGTATTTTTTTGTTGAGGTAATGAAATTTGGAGATTATCTAGCAGTAATAATATTACCCATGGGTATTATATTAAGAGCATTTCCTCCAACTAGGGGTGTAGGAGCAATGTTTATTGCTATGGGATTAGGTTTTGCAATTGTGCTTCCCTCTGCTTTTTTAATGACTCTTTTTGTATCAGGTAGTACATCAGAATCCTTAGAAGCATTTGAAATTGAAAATCTAGATGAGTATAATAAAATGTTAGAAGAATTATGTATTGGTAATAATATAGCAACTGCAAGTTTAATTAAGAACATGGCAATGAGTATTGATTATCAAACAATACTTGGAATGTTTTTTGAAAGTAGTTTTTTTGCAATATTATTGAGAATATTTATTTCACCAGTAATAGCATTAATTATTACTTATACCTTTATACGTTCATTTGCTATGATGTTAGGTGCGGATTTAGCAGAAATAGGCAGGGGATTAATAAAATTAATTTAAAATAAATCATTTGACTATTATTCTTTCATTAACTTCAGATATCAAATCAAAATTAAGTTTTTTCTTTTGTCCAAAAGGAGATTGAACTATTAATATAGATTTCTTCTTATCTACCCCAACTACAGTTCCTATAAAAGATCCATATTCATTTATAACTTCTTTATCTTCAAGTTTAAGTCTTGATACAATATCTACTTTTATCTTATGTATTACATAAATACATATATACCCCAAAATTAAACTTATCAAAATTACTAAAATAAAATCTCCAAATGAAACATAAGGTGGAGAAATATTAACAACCCAATCTGCACCTACTGAAAATATTAACCAAAATAACATAATTGAAGTCATATATGCCCCGTATTTTGTTATTTTTATCTTTTTTCCTTCTTTATATGCATCAAATACTTTTCCTATAACTAATAATAATAATCCCCAAGGTAATAATCTCATTAAAGATTGTAAACTCATACCTAGAATTTTAACTGCATCAAACTCCATAAAATTTATTGAATATGTTTGATAGGTTGTCCAAAATGAAACAAGTATTATTGCAAATGCAGATAAATATATCACAAAACTACTATTCTCTACTGAAAAATTAAAATGTCTTGAAGTTGAAACTATATATTCATCAATCCCAAATAATCTCATTAAAAGAAATAATGCAATAACAATTGCTACTGGTTCCCATCCCCAATTCATATAACTACTTAAAGCAAACATTATAAGTAATAACGCAGGAATTCCTAAAATAATTCTTGCGTAATATGGATCCTTTAATTTTTCTAATAAAACTACATATGTTTTCTCTAATTCTTTTGCTTGTTTCATAACTACAATTTGAGCTGAATCTATTTTAATTCTAGATTTAAGAATTGGAATAATCTCTTCATCATGTTGACCATCTGTAACTAAAACACAAGAAGTAAAAGAAGACCCTTGCAATATTTTATCTAATTGATTAGCAATTGTTTTATCTGCTTCATACCCTAGTTTCTTATTCCCAGTTAAAGTAACTATTTGAACTTCATAATCTTTTCCTAATTCATCATACTTTTTAACTGCTTGAAAAATAGCATTTGCATCTGTATCCTGAGGATCTGCTAACGCTAATTTATTCGCTGCATTTAAGTTTGCTTCCCTGCCTATAATTGGACCGGATATCTTAGCTTTCTCAAATAAATCATTATCCCTATCTACAGATAGTATAAGAATTCCTTTCATGTATTATAAAAGCATAGGCAACATATTTAAATATTGGTATTTAACAATAATATACAAATAAAAGCTATTTTTAGTGATAAATATGGATTTAACCAAACCTGGAGAAGAATTAGGCACAGAAGAAGAATTCCTTAAAGGAACTGGAACTTATCTAGAAAATGAAAAAATATGTTCTCTATTACTAGGAGAGAAAAAAATAGAGGATAGAAAAATGACTGTAGACCGACCTTATAGGTATAGAAATCTCCATAGGGGAGTATTGGTTTTTGGAAGAATAGAAAAAGTTAGTGATCAAATGGCTTTAGCTTCAATTATACCCATAGATCAAAAAATTGGGAGATACCCAAAAACGAATGACTATGCCAGTTTACATGTTTCAAATGTAAAACAAGGTTTTGTAGATAGTTTAAAAAATGAAGTAAAAATAGGAGATATAATTAAAGCAATAGTAATCAATGTGGATATCAGAAAAGGACAAATAGAAATAGCAACAGATAAACCTAATTTAGGAGTGGTAAAAGCATTTTGTTCAAAATGTAGAAATATACTAAAAAAAGAAGACAACACACTTGTTTGTGAACAATGTGGATTTAAAGATAATAGAGTGATTAGTAATGATTATAGAAACCTGGCTTTAAAATAAAAATAAGGGGGGATAAAAATGAAATTTAAATTTCTTAAAAAAGAAAAAAATTATATAGAAATTGAAGTTGAAGATTTAGATATTGGTTTATTAAATTCTATTAAAGAAAAACTTCTAAAAGATAAAGATGTAGAATTTACTGCAGTTAAAAGAGGACATTTTTTAAAGGATAATCACATATTGTATGTACGAACTACTAAAAAAGATGCATTAGGTTTAATTAAAAATGCTGTTGAAGAATTTCAAAAAGACCTTGATAAAATAGAATCACAACTTAAAAAATAGGGATAATTAATGAAAAAAATATTAAAAAAAATAGATGTTATTGAAAAATATTATTTACATTATATCCTGCTTATTATTTCTTTTTTATTATATCTACTTACTAGACATGTTATTTTTGCGGTTTTAGGAGGATCATCCATTCTGTTAATAGTAGGTATGGATATTGTTAAAGGAACAATTAAAAAAGGAATGAAAAATGAAATAAAAGAAATTGTCATAGCCATTGTATTAGCTTTAAGTATATGGTTTGGACTTGTATTTTTATTAGGTACTTCTATTCCTATAAATGCAATAGTATCTTGTAGTATGTTACCTGACTATGAAAGAGGAGATCTGATCATATTAAAAGGAGAACAAGAAATTAATGCTCCCAGCATATATGTTGAAAATATAAATGACATAAATAATACAGCAATCATAGAAATTGAAGGAAATACATATGGCCTAAATGGATCAATATTTGTATATTGTTTAGATAAAAATACTGATTTTTGTACAGACTTTAAAATATATCCTGAAAAATATTACGAAATGCATGGGCCATTAAAATTTAATTATGGAACTTGTAAAAGAGAGTATCAAGACAAATCTAATATTAATACTATTTGTGTAAAAAATATAGAATTCAAAGAAAAAATATATGAATTAAATAAAACTAATGATATAATGGTTTATGAACCAAAAAAAGAGGATTTATTTGCTTTAACTGGAGATATAATCCATAGAGTCTATTTAAAAATAAATTCACCGCAAGGTGAATACTATTTAATAAAAGGAGATAATAATGCTATTTTTGACTTACAAATGCATTCTTCCACATATCAAAGGGGTAATTCACTTGTATCAAAACAACAATCAAAGGGAATTGTGATATTAAGAATTCCATATGTTGGGTATGCAAAACTATTTTTATTTGGGATGTGGGTAGAACCACAAGGATGTGAAAGCTTTATTGTTGAATATTGAAGTATAAAACAAATGATTATAAACATTTCATAAGTAAATATATTCAATAGGAGGTGCTATTAATGTTTAAAATTGTAATGCAAAACGCAAAATCGTTAAAGAATATAATTGATGCTGTCGTTAATTTAATAGATGAAGGACCCTTAGAAATTAAAAAAGATGGATTATTTTTAAGAGCTATAGATCCATCACAGATTGCAATGATAACCTTAAATGTTCCAAAAGAAGCTTTTGTGGAATATACTGTTGATTCACCTACAACGCTTGGACTTAATTTTGTAAATCTAGATAAAATACTTGCGAGAGCAAGACCAAAAGAAAATTTAACATTAAATTTAGATGAAAATACATTAATAATAGAATTCTCTTCAGAAAAAAGTAAAAGAACTTTCAAAATACCCTTATTAGAAACAAAAGATATGGTTCAAAAAGAATTAAATATTGATGCAGATGCTGAAATTAAAATGTTATCTGGAAGTATTAAAGAATCTTTAAAAGACGCAGGATTAGTTAGTTCATATCTAGCATTAGAAGTAAATGGAGAAACTCTAACATTTGATGTTAAAGGAGACTCTGGAAAATTAAGGATTGAAAATCAAAAAGATGGAAATATTATAAGAGAAGTAAAAGCAGATAAAAAAGCAAGGGCCAGCTTTTCACTTCAATATTTAGAAAATATAATAAAAGCATGCCCAGATGCCAATATTATAAATTTATTTTTAAAATCAGATATGCCTATTAAAGTAAAATATAATATTGAAGACGCAGATCTAACATACTATTTAGCACCAAGAAAAGAAGAAGATTAAAGAAAGGATTACTTCTGTTTTATGTACTTAATCATTTCTTCTTCTGATTTTTTAATACCATATTTTTTAAAATATTTTAATATATTTCTAACATCCCGCTCTAAAAACTCTTGGGCCTTTGGATGTTTTAATATTACTGCTTGCCCCATATCAATCATATAAAGTCCTTTTGGAGTTTGTAAAATATTAAATGGACTTAGATCACCGTGAACTAATCCAAGCGTATATAACTTTCTGATATCTACCAATAGTTGATTAAAATCTTCTTTTGGATTTATTGGCCCATAATCATGTAAGGTTGGATATGGTTTGCCTTTTTCCCCAAGAAAATGCATTATTAAAACATTTCTTGCATACCCAATTGGTTTAGGAACATGTATTTTTGCACCATAAGCAAGTCTTAAATTTGTGTATTCTTTTCTTGTCCAAGTTTTGATAATATCTAATTTTTTATTTTTAACTTTGTTAAACCTTGCATCTCCTTTTAAATAATCCATCATTTTATCAAATGAAGAAGTTTCAATTCTATATATTTTAACTGCTAAGTATGTTTTTTTTCCATTAACTGATTCTTTTGTTGCTCTGAATACTTTCGCTTCTTTTCCAATAGCTATTGGGTGATCTAAAGTATCAAATATTCTTTTTCCAATTAAACGAGAAAGCTCTTTAAGAGTAGGAATATCAAATACCTGCGATTCAATCATTCTTTTTTGTTTATATTGCTTTTTCTCACGCGCAGGTGCTTTTGTCTTAGATTTTCTAATTGCCATTTATTTATTATAACAAGAAAGTATTTAAATAGGTACAAAAGATTTAAAAAGCAAGAAATGCATTAATTCATAATGGAATTTAATAACGGAGACTGGGTTGGAGATCTTTTTACTCCTACTAATACAGAAATACATAGATCAATTAAAGGAATTAATCCAGAAATAGATGAAACATTAATTAAAAAAATAAAATTAAAAAATTCCAAACTAACAGATATTTTAACCGTTTTACAAGAATTTAAAATAAAACAAATTGAAGGGTTGTCTAATTCTATATTATATCTAGTATTTAAAGACTTAACAAATAAAAAAGATTTATCATATAATGAATTAAATACAATAAGTAACTACATAGAAAAAAAAGTAAGTGGCCCACAAAAAAGGAAATTTTTTGGAGCAATAAAACATATTTTAGAAATAAAGAACATGGAACAATTTCTAACTTTTTATGGAATCCAAAGATTTTTGGATTATGTTGATGAAAAAATTTGTAGCTTTTTAGATGAATTAAAAAACAGTTATACCAATTTAAATTTAAATTTAAATAACGGAATGAAATTAACTGAATATATAGAAGATTTAAAAAATATGGAAAAAAATAAAAGAATAAAAACATTTTTTGAAACCTTAAATGAAAAATACTTTGAGGGATATAGTGTAAAAGACCTTTTAACTAAAGAACTATCTATTTGTTCAAAAACAAATATCTTATTTAAAAAACAGATTATCATCTCAATTTTAAAGATTTTAAATAATGAAAAAGAAGATCCAAAATTAAATTACTTATTAAAAACTTTAGAAAATTCTGGAAAAACAATAATATTAGTTTCTGATAAAAAACAGATTGAATATATCTCACATTATTTAAATAATTCTGATATATTCTGCACCTCAATTACAAATAATACAAAACCCCCATTATTTGGTGAGGATATCTTAATTACAACTCCTGGATTATATTCAAAAGTGTTACATAAAAGACATGCAAAAACATTAATACTATATGACGGCGAAAAATATTCAGAGATAGATGAAGGATTAAAAATTAGATTTAAAACAATAATAAATTTACAATTCGATATTTTTTAAATGCCCTTTTGCCTTTAACCAATCTTCTTGAAATTTATTATATCTCCAGATTACATCTCCTTTTTTATCTCTCTCAATTTCCCAAGGTTTAACAATAACATAATTACTTTCTCTAACCCAGATAAACCTTTTCATTTTCCCAGGTATCCTACAAACTCTTTCATTGCCATCTTCGCAAGAAACTAATAATCTTCCTGCACCTAATAAACTTATTACTAATCCAAACATTTCACCATCTTTTTCATTTGGGAGTCTAACACGCATTACTTTTTTTTCATCATCTTCCATTTATTCACCTTATAGGAGTTCTAGCACCACAAGCTTCACAAATCATTACTTTAATTCCTTTATCCATTTCTTTAATAGAAGTATCTGGCCTATTACATTCTCTGCAAACTACAAATTTTTTAACAAACGTATTTAATTTCTCTACAAATAATCTTGGCTGAACCTTACCATATAATACTAATCTTTTACCTTCTATCGCAACAGGCACTGCTAATTCTTTACTAAAATATTTTATCATCAAATCCTTATTAGATCTCAAAGTTATTAAAATTTGATCAAAATTTTTGATTATTGTTTTTGATCCTTCAACTAAAATTTCTGGTTTTGGCACTTCAAACCTTTCACTGGTCTTTGCTTTTTTTGGAATTTCTTCATATGCCTTATCTAATAATGACTCATAGTTTTCCATATACATTCTTTATATATACGTATTTAAAAACTTAAGGGAAATAAAGAAACTATGAAAATCAATGTGTTAGAGATGTATATTTTAATTCTAGTAATATTTAATCTGCTTATTTGGGCAACTCCATTTATATACCAAACTTTTGAAAATCCATTAATTTATTCAATATTTAGTCCTTTTTGTCATCAAATAACTCAAAGATCGCTTTGTATGTATGAAAACACAATAGGAGATTGTTATGATCAAACAATTATGTATAATAACTTAACTACTAAAATATTTGTTGAAAATTCACAAGGAATAGGATATAAACTTCCAGTTTGTGCGAGAGATGTTTCTTTTTTCTTATTTATGTTAATTGGGGGGATGATCATTTATTTATATAAAGGAAAACCTTATTCATATGTTCCTCCGTTATGGGTTTTTATACTTTTTATAACTCCGTTAGCAATAGATGGGATTACTCAAATACTCGGAATAAGACAGAGCAATAACATATTAAGAATAATTACTGGTATGCTCGCTGGATTTATTATGCCTTTTTTTTTAATTGGTTTATTAAATAAAAAAAACGAAAGCAATAAAAAGATACATGTAAAAAGAAAAAGTACAAAGAAAACTAAGAGGTAATTAATTTGAAATGTTATTTTCATCCAAAAAAAGATGCAGTTGGTCTTTGCTCAGTATGCTATAAAGCTATATGTAAAGATTGCGTTGGAGATGATACACCTGAACTCATATGTAAAAATTGCATGAGAAAAGGAATACAAATGCTTAAACAAGATAGAAGACCTTTAATTAATACAGGCACTAAAAACGAACCAGAACAAAGAATTCCCTCACAAATTAGTTCTTCATATTCTTCAAAACCTGCAGGATCTGGATTATTTCAAAAATTATTTAATGAAAAAAAAGATCTAAATGAAACAAACAAGATTAATGCAGAACTTTTAACCCCTGTATTATTTGTCGGAACAATAACTGGAATATTATGTGGGATTCCTATCCTAAGTTTATTATTTTTTATAATTCTCCCAATTGGAGGTATAGTTTCTATCATTTACTTAAGAGCAGAACATGATTATAAAGTATATATTAGTGCTAAAACAGGATTTATAACCGGAGCATTAACCGGAATTGTTGCTGCTTTAGTGTCTTTAATTTTAATTATATCCTTAGAAGTATTTTTGGGCGCTCAAATATATGGAATAGTCTCAAGTATATTTGGATTCTTAGATACAAATTTATTAAATCTTATTATAGCACTATCTGGTGGAAACGTTGCTTTAAATTTAAATGGAATAATCACAAGATTAGGTATAACAATAATAACTTTTCCTATTTTAGGAGGCCTGTTTGCATTATTAACTGCTAAATTTATTAGATAGATACTTTTTTGTGTTTACCTTCAGCTATTTCTTTTGCTTCTGTTGCTCTCATTATATTTCTGATTTTCGATAAATACGCCCTTTTTTCATCTTCTGTCATAATATTAAACGGAGTATTAGCTGATTCACAATTAGTCATAAATTTATCGCCCCATTCTCTTACTTTACTTTTAGATTCCTCAGATAAATCATCTGAATTAACAAAAACCTCAGAGGTATCAAATAGTTCTGGAACTAATGCCTTTAACTTATCTTCAACTTCACTAGTTTTCTTTTTTTTAGCCAAATTAATCACCAGCAATAAATAAATAACTAAGTGTTTAAAAAACTATCTTTATGTGATTATCTTAAACGAATTGTATCCATGTTCATCGGTGATTGTGCTTCAACTTTCAAGGTATTTTTTATAGATTGACTTAAATCTAAACACTTTTTCTCATCCCCATGCATAACAAATATTCTTTCAGGTTTTGGAGAAATATTATGTACAAATGCCATTAATTGTCTTCTTCCTGAGTGTCCAGAAAAACCTTCAACAGTTTCAACACGCATATTTAATTTCACCATCTCACTTCTTCCATCTTTAGTGAGTAAAGGAATCTCTTTTTCTCCCCTTTGTATTTTATGTCCTAACGACAAAGGAGACTGATACCCAATAAATACCATTAAATTCTTTGGATCATCTGATAATTGTCTTAAATATTCCATTATCGGACCTCCAGAAAGCATACCTGATGTTGATATAATAACACATGGTCCCCCATCAATTATTGCTTGTCTATCACTAGCAATTTCAAAAATTTCACATTCAAATGGACTTTGGTTTGATAAAACTTTTCTTTTAAGTGTGTTCCTTAAATACTCTGGATATGCAGTATGTACTGCTGATGCTTCCAAAATCATTCCATCTAAATATACTGGTACTTTTAACTCTCCTCTTTGAAATGCATCTTCTAAAACTAACATGACCTCTTGTGATCTTCCAACTGCAAAAGCAGGAATTAATACCTTTCCTCCATTATCAGTTACTTCTTTTATTACTGAAATTAATTTTTCATCAGTTTCTCTCCTATCTGGTAAAACATCCAATTTTCCCCCATAAGTACTTTCCATAAATAAAGATTCGACTCTTGGAAATAGATTATTTGCATTATTACATAATCTAGTAAACCCAAATTTAAAATCTCCAGTATATACTAAATTATGTAACCCATTATCAATATGTAAATGTATCATTGAACTTCCTAGAACGTGGCCCGCATTATAAAATGTTAATTTTACATCTGGGGATATATCTACTACTTCATTATATCCAATTGTAACTGTATGTAATAATTCTTCATGAATATCTTTAACTGCATATGGAGCAGTAACTCCCGCATATCTATTTACTATGTTTAAATAATCTCTTTGCAACATTATCATAAGGTCTCTTGTAGGTTCAGTACAATATACTGGCCCTCTATACCCATAAGCATACAAATATGGAACAAATCCAGTATGGTCTAAATGAGTATGTGATAATATAACTGCATCTAAATCAGAGGGTTCTAAATTCATTGATTTTAAATAAGGAAATGCCTTTGATCCTTCAAATACAACTGGATTTATCCCACAGTCTATTAAAACATTTGTATTTTGAGTTTGAATTAATACACTTGATCTTCCCACTTCCTTAAATCCACCTAAGGCAGTTGCTTTGACCCATTCACTTTTTTCAACATTTTTACAAATACTTTTACCTAATTTTTCTAAAAATTTTTTTCTTTTCTTACTTTCTTTAAATAAAGAACTTCTTATCCCCTCTATAGTTTCTGATTTCATAGTAGGGACTCTTAATATTTTTGGGGTCCACCCTACTGTTTCTATTATACTCCTTAATGTTATACCTTTTTTTCCTATAACTAATCCTGGTTTAACTGATTCAATCCAAACTTCTGAAAAAATAGGATCAAATCTTATTTTATGAACTTCTGCTTCTACTGGGATTAATTCCCTTATTTTAGTTTCTGCTTTTTCTGGTTCCATTAATAAATTAGACTCAACCCTAACTATTATTCTCTTTCTTATGCTTCCAGAAAGTCGTTTAATTAAATATTCTGAATCATAAAATAATTTAACATTTTTGAGATATATAACTACATCTAATCCTTCTGCTTCTATATTTGTAATCCCACATTGCTCAGGGACAATTTCTCTTATTTTTTGCTCTATTTCTTTAAAATCCATAAAATCACTCTCTATATATTTTGAACAAAATACACCTATAAATTTATTCAAATTTTGAAAATAAACCTGGTTAACTAAACAAAGAGGTTAGTGAATTATTAAAATTTTTCGATCTCTTCTTTTGTATATCTTTTAAATCCTGATTTATCAATTGAAACTAAATCAATTCCATCTCCTGTTGCACTATCTCTTTTCATAGCAGTAGCTATTGCTTTTACTGCTAAAGGTAAGTTTTCTTTAATAGATTTATCTTTTTTATAGTTAGTTTCTAATACACCATATGCTATTGGAGAACCACTTCCTGTTGAAATAAAATCTTCAGAAGTAACTCCTCCACCAGGATCTAATGAATATAATCTTGGTTCCTTATCTACTCCCCCAATAATTAATTGAACTAAAAATGGAAACATTTTGTAACCAAATAATATATTTGACATTAATGTTGTTGCTCCTTGAACTGTCATTTTTCTTCCTTCTCTAGTTTCATATAACTTTATATCTGACTGTATATATCTAACTAAAGCCTGTGCATCACCTACACTTCCTGCAGTAGTTATTGCAATATAATCTGTTATAGGATATACTTTTTGTATATTTTTATCAGCAATAAAATGCCACATAGTTGCTCTTTTATCAGAAGCAAATACAACGCCATCAGAACAAACAAGACCTAATGTTGTTGTTCCTGTTTTTACTTTATTAGAATCATCCACATAATCACCTGATTGGTTAAAAATAAGTACTCTTATAGTTTATCTTAATATAAGAATATTTAAAAAGGTTCTTCTTTGATTTTTTGAGTACATACCTAAAAAAGCAGGGCGAGGGAGTTGTTCTTTCCTGTTTCTTCCTTTTTTTAAGAAACCTCATTTTCTTTCTTTTTCGTTGAGGTTTTTCTTTCTTTTCTCAAAAGAAAGAAAAAGATCATTCGAACCCCCCTATTTCGGTCTGCAGCCGAACACATAGCCGATCTGTCAGCCCTGCAATTACAAAACTATTATTTTAAGGTTAGAAACCCTTTATAAATGTAGCCGTTTTAAACATTTTTATTTAAAAAAAGAAATGGGTGAGGAAATGGTTAGAATTAATAAAGCAAATTTGATAAATTTTAATGATAGTATAACAAAAGCCCAGGCTAAAATAGGTAAGAAAAAAGAATCTATAATTGTGATTAAAGATAATAAATATTATGGAATATTAGATACAAGACATACAATAGAACATATAGTAAAAGATCCCAGCAATACGCCATGTGGACGAATAACACAAAAAGCACCAACAATTTTTGAAGAAAATACAGATATTTTAGAAATATCAAATGCATTTTTTAGTGTTAGATTTCAAAACTTAGCAGTCACAACAAAAAAAGGAAAAGTTGTAGGTTCTTTATCTAGATTTGATGTATTAACCGAATTATTAAGAGAAAAAGATATTCCTAAAAAAAGAGTTGTAGAAATTATGTCTTCTCCCATAATAACTATAAATAAAAACGCATTATCAAATGAAGCAACAACAAAAATGAGAAAATATGGAGTAAGAAGACTTGCTGTTGTTGATGATAATAAAAAATTAATTGGATTATTAAGTGCTTATGACATTGGATTACAATTAATAAAACCAGCTGAAAGATTACCAAAACTAAAACATGAAAAAATTAATCCTTGGGAACAACCAATTAGTCCATTTATAAAATCTAAAATTGAGATGATAACTCCAGAAAAAACTTTGACAGAAGCAATTAAAAAAATGATAGATAAAAAAGTTCCTTCATTAATTGTATGTTTAAATGGAGAACCTGTTGGATTAGTTAGTACAAAAGATATATTTGAAACTATGATTAACTCAAAAGAAAGAGAACTTAGAATTAATATCTCCGGATTAGATAGATATGACAAACCTTTTGCAAAAGAAATAATACATGAAGGGGAAAAACTTTTAGATAAATTAACAAAACATAATAAACACATTGGAAAACTTGCTTTACATATTAAAAAATATGGCAATAGATATACAGTAATGGCAAGATTAGAAATAGAAAATAAAGTGATTAATGCAGTTGGAAATGGATGGGATTTACCTTCATCT
>Ga0334887_1004297_pt1 | contig 13076 bp, 10 predicted proteins | sample GraSluR1_MG_10_FD_207217 | JGI IMG/M metagenome (GOLD analysis project Ga0334887, IMG submission 207217) | Sludge microbial communities from methane-producing bioreactor in Wageningen University, Netherlands - Granular Sludge_18_07-R1 | ecosystem: Engineered > Bioreactor > Anaerobic >...
CACGCGCAGATAATGGCCGTAGAGCGGTTCGTCGACGACGCGCGTGTCGCTGCGGCGTGAGAAGGAGTACATCAGCGCCGTCGAGACGTTGCGCGGGCCCGACCAGAGGTTGATGCGCACAGTTGGCGAGGCGGACAAAGGCATAGGTGTTTGGGTCATCTGGCGAAATTATCGGCGCGAGCCGGCTACATGGACACGCCGAGCAGACCGCGTGTGATCTGGAAGTCGACATTGCCGAGTTGGTAGAGGCGCGGCGCGTAACTGCCGCCGGCGATAGCGGCGATGCGCTGCAAGATGGCCTCCGCCCAGACGGCAGGCGGACCGGACAGGATAAGGTCGAGGTCGCCCGCATAAGAATCGAGGTTTGATGCGGCGTCGGCGACTTGCAGTACAGGGACTATGGGGTGCGTCTGGAGCGGGTGCTCGGTGACGCCGGCAATGATGACGTCGACGCCAGACGCGCCGAGGCCGGTGGCGGTTTCCACCCAGTGCGCCGTCGGCGTCTCCATGATGTGCAGGCCTGAAGCGGGCAGCGGCGCACCGTAAGCCAGCGTTGGCATGGCGAGCTGGTCGCCCAGGACGGCCGCACGGTAGAGCGGATGCGACAGGATGCCGGCGTTTTCGGCGGCGACGACCGCGCCGCCGGCTGTCACGACGGCGGTTGTCAGATCCGCTAGGCCGCGTGCCATCGCATCCGTGATGGAGCCGGGACCGGCGATGCCCAGGCGCAGCGCCTCTAGGCCGCCGGATGACCGGCGCGGCGGCGAGGCGGAGGCCGCGGCTTGGGCAAACCACGCTTCCGTCTTGTCGAGCGCAGCCTGGATGCCGCCGTCCATCTGGATGCTCACCCAGCCGAAGCGCGAGAGGTCGAGGCCCATGCTTGCCATTTGGGCGCGCATGAAGTCGTTGTGCGTCTTTTCGCAGCCGTGTTCGAGCAGCAGGCAATGCTCGACCATGGGGTGGACGATGTAGCCGAGCATGGTGCGCACGTATAACTCCTCGGATTGGCCGCTTGAGTTGCCGCAGCCCTCGGTGTGGGGCAAGGTGACGTGGCGAGAGACTGTCTGCGGGCCGCCAGTGTGGTTGCGGTTGAGGCGCGCTGCGGCCATTTGCGCTACTTGCGCTGCGCACAGGCTGGTCGGTACGATCAGTCCCACCTTGTCGAGCGAGGACCCGCCGCTGCCGTGCAGTACGTTGAAGCGGACGGCTGGCGCGGCGAAGTCGCCGGTGCGAACGGGCAGGCCTTTGCCGGCGGGTGCGGGGCGATGCAGCAACTCGTCGAGCCGACTGGCGTCAGTCTGCCGCCAGTCGCGCCAAAGCTGCACTTGGGCATGGCCGGCCTTTTCGCCCACGGAACGCTTGCCGGAGGCCACACCCAGCGTTAACTCGAACATGTCCGCGCCTAGTTCGTCCATCGGCGTGCCGTCCAGGTAGGCGCCGGCGTTGACGTCCATGTCGTGGGCGAGGAGCCGGTAGCGCTGCGTCGTGGTGACGATCTTGATGGTGGGCACGAAGGGAAAGTTGGTGACGGAACCATTGCCCGTGACGAAGTAGATCAGGTTGCAGCCAGAGGCGATCTGACCGGCGATGCTCTCCAGATCGTTGCCGGGGCTGTCCATGAAGTAGTAGCCGCTGTCGGTCATGCGCTCGGCATAGTCGAGCACTTCGTCCAGGCGCACGTCGGGGTTTTTCTTCATGGCCGCGCCGATGGATTTGAGCACGATGTTGTAGAGGCCGCGGTATTTGTTGCCGCCGGAGGGGTTGCCCTCGGCGGTATGGCCGTGCCAGGCGGCGCGCTCCTTGAAGCGGGCGATGGTTGCCAAGAACTTGCGCGCCGTATCCAGGTCGCGCACGCGCTGCAGGATGTAGGCTTCGGCGCCGATCAACTCGTCGGTTTCGGCCAGGTTGGCGCTGCCTCCGTAGCGTATCACCTCGCGCGCGGCCCAGGCAGCGAGTGGGTTGCCGGAGATGCCGGAGAAGGCGTCGGAACCGCCGCATTGCAGCGCTACGGCCAGATTGGCGACGGATTCAGCGGTGCGCGGCGTGGCGTTGACGAGCGGCAGCCACTCCTTCACCTGGCGTTCGGCTTCGTCCAGGCTGGGCAGGAAGCCGCGGTCAAGCGTGAAGAAGCGATGAGGCACGGCGTCGAGCGGGTAGCCCTTCGCCTGCATGAAGGCGCGCAGCATCTCGTTGGTTACCGGCTCCACGCCATAGTCGACGGCGAGCACGGCGCCGACGTTGGGGTGGACCATGAAGCCGGCGAGCGTGCGCAGCAGCAGGTCGAGGTTGTTGGGCTGCTCGCTGCCGCCTTCGGTATGGGCTACGGCGACGATGGCGTCGACGTTCGGGTAACCGGCGGCGAAATGCTTGACGCGCTGTTCCAGTTGGCGCACAAAGCTTCCGGTGCGCGAGGTCGTGCCCAGCAGTACAATGGCGTTGCGCGTGCCGACGCCGCGGCGCGCGTCACGGCGATAACCCTGGAAATGGCGGTCATGGGCGTAACGTTCGAGGGGATCCGCCGGGCGGAAGGCGGCTTCGTCCAACTCGTAGGGGCGGATCGAGTCGGCGAAGTTGGGCCGGCTAGGCAGGCTGAAGTCGAGCGCGCGCGTGCTGAGCGCGTCGAGTACACTTTGGTTGCAGACATATTCGCCAGGCGCGATGTCGGCGATGGCGTAGCCGAATGGCAGGCCCCAGGAAAGCAACGGCGCGCCGGCGGCTATGGGCTGGACGGCGAAGCGATGGCCTTCCATCACCGTGTCCGGCAATGAATAGGCGCGGTCGCCGTCCTGGACTACCGCGCCGGCGTCGATGCGGCGGGTGGCGATGGCGACGTTGTCGGCGGGCAACGGCAGCCGGGCGATGTCATGGAAGTCTAAGCGTTGTGACATGAAACCTCAGAGTGTCGAGTAAGTCGTCGGATTGACGAGCTGATTGACCAAACGCCAGGAGAAATGTATACCGCAAAGCCGTTGCAGGTGCAAGGGAGCCGCAGCGCGCTCAGGGGCGTTTGACGCAATGCGCCTTCCAAGAAGCTCACGGATGTGCTGTGTCGCTTCCTGGAAGGCGCATCGCGATTATCGGTTAGGCTGCTTTTCGGCGATTTTTTGGAGGCTGTTCACACCGCTTTGGAGGGCGGCTGCGTAGACATAGAAGTCGCCGGAATAGGAGATGGCGTTGAAGCCCATCGCCATCCACGCCTCGGCCTGGGCGAGGTTGCCCGGCTGGACGCCCGCGGCGAGGCCGTATTTGCGCGCGGTCGCCACGGTCTTTTCCAGTGCGGCGATGAACTGCGGGTGATCGAATTGGCCGGGGATGCCCATCGACGCGGTGAGGTCGAAATGGCCGACCCACAACACGTCGACGCCCGGCGTGGACGCGATCGCTTCCAGGTTCTCAATGCCCTCGACGCTTTCGATCTGGCAGACGATGGAGGTATTGGCGTTGGAATAGGCCATGAATTCGGTCGGGTCGGCCGGTTTGTATTCGGTATGGGCGTGGTTCATGATCACGCCGCGCTTGCCCAAAGGCGCGTATTTGGCGGCGTCGACGATGGCGCGGGCCTCGTCGCCGTTCTTCACGTTGGGGACCATCACGCCGAGCGCGCCGGAGTCAAGGGTGCGTGCAATTAGATGATAGTGGATCTCCGGGATGCGCACAATGGGCGTGATCGAGGTCGCCTTGAACCAGGCGGCTAGGTTTGCCAGGTCGCCGGCGGTGAATGCCGAATGCTCGGAGTCGATCAGAACGAAGTCGATGCCGGCGGATTCGAGGATGCGGGCGATGCCGCGGGTGCCGAATTCGAGGATCATATGGCCGAAGGGGATCTGCCCGGCTTGCAGCTTTTCTTTCATGCGATTGGGTTTCACGGTGGATTCACCTTTCACGATAGCGTCGGCGGCGATTGGGATTAAGCGGGTTAGGCGGCGGCGGCCCAGCGCACGGCAAGTCGCTGCAGCTTATGTTGGAATTTAGCCTCTTCGGTAACCGCCCGGTTGACCGTGTACTTGGGCACGCGGCCTTGCAGCACCTCCAGGATGTTGAGCGTGGCGTCGACGCTGTTGTCGTGGAATAGTTCGTCGGTCCAGGCCAGCGAGTGAGGCGCGAGGACCACGTTGTCAAGCGTGGTGAGCGGGTGACCGGCGGGCAGCGGTTCTTGCGAGAAGACGTCTAGGCCTGCGCCGGCGATGCGCCGTTCTTGTAAGGCCGCGACAAGGTCGTCCTGGTTGATGATGGGGCCGCGCGCGGTGTTGACGAGGTAGGCGGCCGGCTTCATCAGGTTGAGCAGGTGCGCGTCAATCAGGCCGCGCGTCTCCGGCGTGAGGGGCGCGTTGATCGAGATGACGTCCGACTCGCGGAAGACGGTCTCGATGTCGACCAGTTCTACGCCGAGTTCGGCGGCGACGGCAGGCGAAGCGTAAGGATCGTAGGCGAGCTTGCGGCCAAGGTCGAAGGGTGCGAGCAGGCGGAAGACCTCTGCGCCGATGTTGCCCATGCCGACCATGCCGAAGGTCCTGCCGCGCAGACCGATGGAGATGGTGGCGCCGCGCAGGTCCCAGCGCGCGGTGCGCACGATGCGGTCTTTTTCGGGCAGACATTTGGCGAGGGCAAGCACGAGCGTGACCACGGCTTCGGCGACGGGGCGGCGGGCGGCGTCGACGGCGATGGCAAGCAGGACGCCGGCGCGCGTGCATGCGTCGACGTCGATGGCGTCATAGCCGACGCCCCAACGGGCGATGGCGGCGAGGCGGTCGTCGCCGCTGAATGAGTCGGCGGTGAAGCGGTCGCCGAGGGCAAGCACGGCGTCGAAGGGAGCGATGTCGGCGGGGGTGACATAACGGCCATTGGGGCCGCTGCCGGACGCGGCGAAGTAGTCGTAGACGACGTGAGGCAGCGGGTCGACGAGTTCGGCCAGGACAGGCTCCAGCCGGCCTGCTGCGTCGGTCTTGAAATCGGCTGAGATGCCGATGGTCAAGCGGTCAGTCATAGAAGGTTCTCCTCTGAAGGGGGCATGGGCCAGCTCGACATAACGAAAGGGTTTTCAGATACGCGGCGGCAGGTCATGCTCCTAAGCGGGCGGGTAGAGCAGATGGCCTTGCCGATCCGTCTGGGCGCGCAGGAGATGGCCCTCGATCGACGTCACGTAGAGGACGGAAAGATCGGGGCCGCCGAACGTGCAGTTGGTAGGCCGGTTGGCGGGCACGGGATGCGTCTCCAGCACGCGGCCGTTGGGGGCAAAGACGTAGATCATACCGCCGGGCCCGCTAACTTCCCAGCCTGCGGTGGCGATGATGTTGCCGTCTGTGTCGAGACACATGCCGTCGATGCCGCGGTGCGGGTAGAAGTTGTGCAACACAGCGTACGGACCGAGCGAGCCGTCGTCGCGCACGGGGTAGGCGCGCAGCTCGCGCAGCTGGCCTTCGCCGTATTTGCTTTGCGCCACGTAGAGGGTGCGTTGGTCGAGCGAGAAAAGGATGCCGTTGGGCGACGTCGTGTCAAAGGTAACGCGGGTCACGCGCCACGCGCCGTCAGACTGCGGATCCAGGCGGAAGACGGATTCGTGGTCTAGCTCCATGTCGTCGCGGAAGTCGCCGTAGCGCGGGTCGGTGAACCAGATGCGGCCTTGGTTGTCGATGGCGAGGTCGTTGGGGCTGTTGAAGCGACGGCCCTCGGAGCGGTCGCAGATGACGGTGGTCGAGCCGCCCGCTTCGTAGCGCACGATGCGCCGCGCGCCGCTTTCGCAGGCGTAGAGGCGTCCGTCCTTGTCGAACATGAGACCGTTGGCCTCATTCGTGCCCGTGCGATAGACCGAGACCTTCTCGGTCTGCGGGTCGTAGCGCATGATGCGACTGTTGGGGATGTTGCTAAAAAGCAGGCCGGAACCGTCCCAGGCTGGACCTTCGGTCAGGTTCATCGGTTCGATCAGCGATTGGAAGTTCCAGTCCACGGCGTCAACCTCCTTTGCTGGATGTATGCGCCGGAAATGCGCGGGCAAGGCGGCGGCTGGTGTAGGGAAATGGGCGGCGCGGCAGAGCCGGAACCAGCGAGGCCACACGTGGTTCGCTTGCCGGACAGGCGCGCCTGTCACAGTATAGTGTAAGCCGGAAAAGGGTGTCAAAAGTCGCGGCTATAGCCTGGATGAATGCGTTCTCACCGCGCGTTGGTTTGGGCTTACCGCTATGCCATAATGGGAGGATGAAGACGCTGCACGAGTCCTATGAACTGACTGCGTTTGAACGGGCGGCGATGGCGGGGGCCGTTCTGCTGGCTGCGCTGCTGCGCTTTTGGGCGATCGACGCCAAGACCATTTGGCTGGACGAGGCCTTCAGCATCTGGGTAGCGGACCTTTCGCTGCCGGAACTGCTGCGCTTCGTGGCGAGCGTGGACCACCATCCGCCGCTCTATTACCTGTTGCAGCATGGTTGGCAGGTCGCATTAGGCGACTCGGCGTTCGCGGTGCGAAGCCTGCCTGCGCTGCTGGGCGTCGCGACGGTCCCGCTGCTCTATGCCGCGGGCAGACGCTTGATGGACGGTACGACAGCGCTGGTTGCGGCGCTCCTGCTGGCCGTGTCGCCGTTTCATGTGCGCTACGGGCAGGAGGCGCGCATGTACGCGTTGATGACGCTGTTGGCGGCTGCCGCGCTGTTCTGTCTGGCGGTTTGGCTGGCGGATTCGCGGGCGGGGAGTGTGCGGCGCAGGGCGGCGATGGGCGGGTTGGCGGTGGCGCAGGCGTTGTTGATGTTGACGCACAACACGGCCGCGCTGCTGTTTCCGGCGGCGCTGAATGCGGGCGTGGCTGGGGCGTTCTGGATGCAGGGAGCGTCCGCGAAAACCGCCGGGGTCGGGGGGACGTTGGGCGAGAAGGGGTTTGTTTTGCGCTGGCTGGCGGTGCAGGCTGCGGCGCTGCTGTTGTGGCTGCCGTGGGGGCCTGCCTTCTGGGCGCAGGCGCAGACCGTCTACCATGAGTTCTGGATACAGCAGCCGAGCGGCTATAGCGTATGGCTGGCCTTCCACAACTTCAACTTGGCGTTTCCGGAGGGCTGGTTTCCCGGCGCGCCGTGGTGGGATCTGTTGTATTGGGGGCTGGCGTTAGGCGGCGTCTGGGCGCTGCGCCGGCGTCGACCGGTTGCCGTGTTGCTGGCAGCGCTGTTTCTCGTTCCGCCAGTGCTGGAATTGCTTGCCGGGCTGCGCCGTCCCGTGTTCTCCGACCGCACGCTAATCTGGACGACACTGCCCTATTATTTGTTCATCGCGACTGGGCTGCGCAGCGTTGCGGTTGCGGCGAATGCTAGGCGGTTGCGCACCGCCGCGGCGGGCGCGATTGCGTTCGTCCTAATCGGGCTGAGCGGATATTCGCTCCACGCCTACTTTACGGGCTACGAGAAGGAGGACTGGCGCAGCGCAGCCGCATGCGTGGCTGAAGGCGCGCAGTCCGGCGACTTGGCGATTTTTCACGCGCCGTGGGTTCAGATCCCGTTTGCATACTACTATCGCGGGCAAGGCGCGCCGGTGGAGATGCGCGGCGCGCCTGCGGATTTATTTGCAACGGGCGAGTTGGAACCGGCGATGCGCTCGGAGGACTTGCCGGCTCTGCGAACCTTGATCGCCGGACGCGAACGCGTGTGGCTGGTCTATTCGCACGAATGGTATTCGGATGCCGGGGGACTGGTTCCGCAGGAGATGGAGAAGGCGATGGTCGCGGCGGACGAATGCGCCTTCCTGGGCGGCCGCGTGATCCGGTTTGAGCGCAGAGGCGAATGAGCGCAGAATCCGCCGCACGCCCGTGGCGAACGTTCTACGGGCTCCGCGCTCAGGTTAGAGGTCAGACTCAGGCCAAGAGGCGGCGCACTTCCTGGGCCATGATCTGGCCTAGCTTGCGGTGTTCGTCCGGCTCGAAGTGGATGCCGTCGAGATCGCTGGAGCGAATCACCGCGCCGGCGTCGAGGAAAGCGCAGCCGCGTTCTTCGGCTACGCGGCGATAGTGCGCTGCGAATTTGAGAGACTTCTCCTGGGAGCCTTCGAACATCTCAGCGAAATCGCTGAGTTTGGCGACGGGCGGAGGAGCGACGAGCAGAACCGCAGGCGCCGCGCCGTCCGGTCCGACGACACTCTTTTGGATGACGTCGACGAGGACGCCGGCACTGTTGGCGATGTCGAAGGCAGAGACGGAGAAGCGCTTTTTGAGGTCGTTTGTGCCCAGCATGAGGATCACCAGGTCAATGGGCCGGTGGGTCTCCAGGCAGGGGATGAGGTAGTCGCGCCCGTTCTTGTAGCCCTCGATGGGGTCGTTCCACACGGTCGTGCGGCCGTTGAGGCCCTCTTCAATCACCTGGAATTCCGGATTGAGCAGGCCGGCGAGGATGCCCGTCCAGCGCACATCGCGCGGGAAGCGGTTCTTGGTGGCGGGGTCGTACCCCCAGGTGTTGGAATCTCCGAAACAAAGCACGGTTTTCATAGCGTGTCTCCTGTTGGCTGGGAGCGTAAGGGATTCATGGATGAACGTTGGCGTCTAGCGATGGCGGTCTCGTCGCTTAACGGCGTCGCGATTGGCGGCTTGCAAGACGACAGGAAAGCAACCGAGCGGCTATTTTCCCGGCATGGCGTGTTTGGGTAGAATGATACCATTGTGCGCAGCACTTTCCATCGTCACCGTGTCGCGATTGCCCGTTTTCCGGCTCATTGCGTGCGGTATTGAGAGATCATTTTATGCCTTCATCACAAACGAATTCCTCCGTTTCTGCATTCACCATCAGTCGTAGACCGCCTATTGTCAAGAATCCGCCGGAAGAGGAACAGATCGCGCGCCTCGTGGATCGGATCATGCAGGTCGGCGCGGCGCAAGGCGCGCAGTTTGGGCGGGACGACGTGCGCGTGGTGAAAGCGCCGCTGCGCATCTGCCCGCTAGGCGCACATATCGATCATCAACTGGGCATTGTCACCGGCATGACCATCGACCAGAGCGTGATGCTGGCCTTTGCGCCTGCCACGAGCGAGTCGGTCTATATCGAGAGCCTCAACTTCCCTGGGGAGGCGCGCTTCGATTTAGGACACATTCCTGCCCAAACCAAAGGCGATTGGGCCAACTATGTGCGCGGCGCGGTGCATGCGTTGCGCCAACGACACGCTGTGTCGCGCGGCATGATCGGCGTCGTGGGCGGGGTGATGCCCATCGGCGGGCTTAGCTCTTCGGCCGCGGTGACGACGGCCTATCTGCTGGCGATGGAGGCGATCAACGACCTGGTTGTCGACGCGTACGAGAATGTGGAACTGTGCCGGCTGACCGAGAACGGATACATCGGGCTAAATAACGGCATCCTGGATCAGTCCGTGATCCTGTTTAGCGCACAGGGCTGCCTGACGCGCATCGACTGCAAGACAGTAGAGATCGACCAGACGCCGGCCCCGCAAGACGCGGCGATGGACTACGAAGTGATGGCGGTCTATTCGGGTGTGACGCACACGCTGGCAGGTACCGATTACAACAACCGCGTGGCGGAATGCCAGGCGGCGGCGCGGCAACTGCTGGAGGCGGACGGGCGACCGTTGCCCGTGGATGTGCGGCTGCGGCATGTGTCGCCGGAGGCGTTTGAGCGATATGGCGGCGGCTTGGCCGAGCCGCTACAGCGGCGCGCGCGTCACTTCTTCGGCGAGATGGAGCGGGTGGTGTGCGGCATAGACGCCTGGCAGCGGGGCGATCTGGTTGAATTCGGACGGCTGATGACCGAATCGGGCGAAAGCTCGGTCAAATGGTATGAGTGCGGCAGTCCGCAACTGATCACGCTGTATGATATTTTGCGCGAGGCGCCCGGCGTGTATGGGACGCGCTTCAGCGGGGCCGGCTTCCGCGGCAACTGCATTGCGCTCATCGACCCGGCGGCGCGAGAGTCGATCGCCGAGGCGGTACATACCCGCTATCCACAGGCGCACCTGGACGAGGCCGCACGCTATAGCATCCACTTTTGCCGGCCCGACGGCAGCGTGCGGCTGTTGACGCCTGCCGGCGGGTCGAACTGGTGAGGGGCGGCGCGATGCAAGGCGTCATTCTTGCCGCGGGAAAAGGGTCTCGGCTGCACCCGTTGACGTTGGCTCGTAGCAAGGCCATGATCCCAATTCTAGGGAAGCCGATCGTAGAGCGCGTGTTGGAGACGTTTGTCGAAAACGGCGTGGACGAAGTCGTGATGGTGGTGAGCCAGGAGGACGGCGAGATCCGGCGGCATTTCCAGGAGCGCTGCCGGCTGCCCGTGAAGATTGCGTTTGTGGTGCAGCCGGAGCGGCTGGGCATGGCAAATGCCTTGGGCCTGGCTGCTCCGTTTATCCGCGGCCCGTTTATCCTCTCGGCCTGCGACAACCTGACGCCGGCGGAGCATGTGGCGGAGTTGATGCGTGTGCACGCCTGCGAAGGCGCAGTCGCGACGTTGAGTCTGATGAGGATTGACCCGGCGCTGGTGAGCCGCACGGGCATCGTCGAACTGGCGAACGGGCGAGTGCGGCGCATCGTCGAGAAGCCGCGGCTGGAGGAGGCGCCGTCGAACATCTCCAGCCTGCCGCTGTACGTGTTTTCGGAGGGGATCCTGGAGGCGCTGCCGGAGGTGCGTCCGTCGCCGCGTGGCGAGTATGAGTTGCAGGATGCGATCCAGATGCTGATCGACAGAACGGGCCAGGTGACGGGCGTCTTCACCGAGCACCGGCTGCAATTGACGAACGCGGCTGACTTGCTGGCGCTGAACCGCCATTATTTGAACGAAGGCGGGGATACCCCGCAGCTTGCGCCGCGCACGGTGGGCAAGCATACGCACTTGATCACGCCGCTGCGCATCGAGGAGGGAACGACGATCGGGACCGGCTGCGTGATCGGCCCGCGTGTCTATATCGAGGAAGACTGCCGTATCGGCAACCACGTTCTGATTGCGGATGCCGTGATTTTGCGCGGGTCGGTCGTCGAAGACGGGCGGCAGGTAGTAGGAGAGGTTGTGTCCTGAGTTGATTGCGATTGCTCGATCTGACATCCGCGCGGGTGAGCGTCGACTCTGCAAGATACCCCCAGAGAGGAAGCAACGATGACTGAAGAGCGGACCGTTCGATTCGCGGCGGTCGGGCTGAATCACGGCCATATTTACGGGCAGACAAACGCGCTGCTCGGCGCGGGTGCGGAGTTGGTCTATTACTTCGCCAAGGAGCCGGAGCTGGCAGCGCAGTATCATGCAGCTTATCCGCAGGCCAAGTTGGGCACGAGCGTGCAGGCGATCCTGGAGGATGAATCCATCGACCTGATCATCACGGCAGGGATCCCATCTGAGCGTGCCGAACTGGGTATTGCGGCCATGCGCCACGGCAAGGACTTCATGAGCGACAAGCCGGGCTTCACCAGCCTGGCGCAGCTCGAAGAGGCGAGGCGCGTACAGGCCGAGACGGGGCGCATCTACTCGATTGACTTCAGCGAGCGCTTCGAGAACCGTGCGACGACCAAGGCGGCGGAGATGGTGCGCGGCGGCGCGATCGGGCAGGTGGTCAACACCATCGGCACAGGTCCGCATCTGGCGCGGCTGGCGACGCGGCCGCCGTGGTTTTTCGAGCGCGCCAGATATGGCGGGATCATCACCGACATCGCCTCGCACCAGTTTGACCAGTTCCTCTATGTGACGGGAGCGAAGCAGGTAGAGATCGTCGCTGCGCAGGTGGCGAACTATAAACACCCGGAGCACCCGGAACTGGAGGATTTCGGGCATGTGATGTTGAGTGCGGAGCACTGCACGGGCTATATTCGCGTGGACTGGTTCACGCCGGACGGGCTGCCTACCTGGGGCGACGGCCGTCTGTTTGTGGTTGGCACGGAAGGAACGATTGAGGTGCGCAAATACCTGGATATCGCCGGGCGTCCGGGCGCGGATCATCTGTTCCTGGTCGATCACAAGGATGTGCAATATATTGACTGCTCCGGCGTGGAGCTGTCCTATGGACGTCAGCTCGTGTACGACATCTTGCACCGCACGGAGACGGCAATGACGCAGGGGCATTGCTTCTATGCGTCAGAACTGGCCTTGCGGGCGCAAGAGATGGCGACACGGCTGGGATATTTGGCAAAGTAGGTAGCGGTCCGGATTCGGTTGTTAGGTGGAATGTTGTAGGGGGACATTTTGGCGATTCGAACGATCAGCGTTGACGATGCGTTGTACGAGTATATGATGGATGTATCGCTGCGCGAGACGGACGTGATGCGGCGTCTGCGCGAGGAGACCTACCGGCTGTCGTCGCGGGATTTGGCATCGGCGCCGGAGCAGAGCCAGTTTTTGGCGTTGCTGATGAAGCTGGTCAATGCCAAACGCGCTATCGAGGTAGGCATCTACACCGGCTACACGACGTTGGCGATGGCGCATGCGCTGCCGGAAGACGGTATGCTGCTGGCGTGTGACGTCAGCGACGAGTATACATCGATGGCGCGGCGCTACTGGCAAGAGGCGGGGATGGCCGGGAAGATCGACCTGCGCCTGGCGCCTGCGTTGGAAACGCTGACGGCGCTGGCCGCGGATCCGGCGCAGCTTGGCGAATATGACCTTATGTACATTGATGCCGATAAGCCCAATAACATGGCTTATTTCGAGTTGGGGTTGAAGCTGTTGCGCACCGGCGGGCTGATCGTTATCGATAACATCTTCTTGAGCGGAGCCGTGATCGATCACAAACAGCAGGGGGATGGCGTGGTCGCCATTCGCGAGATGAACAGACAACTGCTGGATGATCAACGAATCGACCTCAGCGTGGTCCCGATTGGGGACGGCATGACGCTGGCGCGCAAGCGGTGATCGCCGGCGCCGGCAAGGGCGAATTGCAGGCATGAGTTTTTCCATCGGTTCAGGCGGCGTCAATATGGGGCCGGGCGGCGTGCTGCGCGGCTTAGGCGAAGCGCGCGAGGGACGAGCCTTCGACCGCCGTGTTGTGGTGCGGCTGCTGGCCTATTTGCAGCCCTACCGAGGCCGCATGCTGGGGGCCGTGGCGCTGATGTTTCTGTCGACCGGGTTGACGCTCGCCACACCCTACTTGGTGAAGATAGCGATCGACGATTACATCGCCGCCGGCGATGC
>Ga0334887_1004302_pt1 | contig 13064 bp, 11 predicted proteins | sample GraSluR1_MG_10_FD_207217 | JGI IMG/M metagenome (GOLD analysis project Ga0334887, IMG submission 207217) | Sludge microbial communities from methane-producing bioreactor in Wageningen University, Netherlands - Granular Sludge_18_07-R1 | ecosystem: Engineered > Bioreactor > Anaerobic >...
GTTTTCAGACGTTGATAACCTAGTGGAGGAAGTCGAGGGTCGAAATGTGTCTTAATCCCCTTACGGGGATTGGGTGTTTTCAGACGACGCTTGCCTTGAACAGGCGTGTTGGGCATGGGATAGTCTTAATCCCCTTACGGGGATTGGGTGTTTTCAGACGGAAAGAATGGCGACTGAACGAGCGAGCAAGCGAGAGGTCTTAATCCCCTTACGGGGATTGGGTGTTTTCAGACGCGTAGGGTCTATGTGGCGTAGGGCTACGGGTTTGGCAGTCTTAATCCCCTTACGGGGATTGGGTGTTTTCAGACTGATACATAACCTTTCTTGTTGTCTCGACTTCGACTTAGGGTCTTAATCCCCTTACGGGGATTGGGTGTTTTCAGACCGCAACGTAATCCCCATAGTAGCGGTCATATTCTATCCGTCTTAATCCCCTTACGGGGATTGGGTGTTTTCAGACGGGATTGCTTTTGACTTTTTCTTCTGAGGCTTGTTTATCGCGTCTTAATCCCCTTACGGGGATTGGGTGTTTTCAGACCTGGCTGCGACTGTAGGGCGGGCGTCTACTTTTTTGCGACGTTTAGGCCCTAAACGTGACGCGTGTGCAATCATTTAGCCCGCATCCTAGCCCGTTTTAGCGCGCCTGCGTCCCACCGGCTTGCGCCTTGCGAACACCCCTCCCCAAACGGCCCATTTTTCGCCCGTTTTTCGGGGGGTGTTCGGTAACTAAAAATGTCAAGTTGATCGCCCTCCATTCCGCACGCTCTAGATGATGCGCAACCCCGGCTCGTCGATCGGCTTGGCTCGGCCCAGGTAGAGCGTCTTGCCCCTGCACGTTTCGCACAACGTGTAGAAGCGCACGCTGTCTTGCTCCTCGGACAGGATGCGCCGCAGGCGCTGCTGCAAGCGTTCCAGGTTGCGCGGCGTTGTGTAACACTCGAACACGGATAGCTGAACGCGCTCCCCGCCGAAGTCTTGCAGCGTCTTGGCGATCTTCAGACGCCTCTTGTTGTCGGGAATATCATAGCTGATCACGACGAACATGGCAACCGCCGGAAATGCGCCGGCTCTCTCCCTTTCAGCGCACGGTAAAAGGCCGGTAGTAGGGGCCGTCGCGGCGGATGCCCGCGCCGTCCAGTTGCAGCGTGGCGGCCAGCCGGTAGGCCTGGAGCAGGAACAGCCGCCGGTAGGTCACCTGCTCGCCTGTCTCCGGGTGTTTGAAGCTCTGCTCCAGCCGCGTCTCCAATTCGCGGATGAAGAGTTTGGCCCCCTCGTCGCTGAGCACGATGGGGCGCTCCGGGTCTTCTCCCTCGGAAAAGTGCTCAGGCGTGATGATGCCGTTGTTGAGGCAGCGCAACGCCACCGAGTCGGCGATCAGAGGCCGGAACTCCTCCACCAGGTCAAGCGCCAGGCTGGGCCGGTTGTAGCTAAGCTGGTGCAGGAAGCCGACGTAGGGGTCCAGCCCGGCAGTGAGCACGGCGCCGAGCACGTTCTGCAGCAACAGCGTGTAGCCGAAGCTGAGCAGCACGTTGACCGGATCGGGCGGCGGGCGGCGCAGCCTTTTGCTGAAGCGCCAGGGCGGCTTGAGCAGATCCTTCCATACGCCGAAGTAAATGGCGGTGGCCTGGCCTTCCACGCCCATCAGGCTGTTGATGGCGGTGGTGCGCGGGACCCGCGCCAGCAGCCCGTCTACGCCTGCGGCCGCCTCCTCGACGGTTTGCGACCCGCTGCGGCGCGCGTAGCGCTGGAGGAAGACCTTCATGTTGGCGATCTTGCCGAGCACGATTTGTTGAGCGGTGCGCAGCGCGAAGAACGGGTCGCGGCTGCACAGCGTCTGGCCGACGCGCAGCGCGCCGTTGCCGCCTTCGGCGCCCACTAGCCGCCCGTAAAATTGGCCGTACCGGCTGAGCAAGACTGCTTCCACGCCCTCGTCGAGCAGCAGCCTGAGCGCAGGCGTGGTGATCTGGATGTTGCCGAATATGATCACCTGGCTGATTTGGATGACGGCTACGCGGGCCAGGGTCTCGCCGTCTTTGGTGACGATCAGGCGGCGACCTTCGCGCGCCAGCTTGCTGCCTTGTTCGAGCAGATAGAGCGGGCTGCGCATTGCGCCGGCTAACCTATGCGCCGCGTTTGGCCCATGCCGGCGGCGGTCTGCACGCCCACGCCGCTGTAGAGCGCGAAGTCGGCCAGCATATGCAGCGCGCCCAGCCAGTAGCGGTCGCCGCCCAGCGCGGCGTAGGTGACGTCGCCCACGCCGCCCATGCGCAGCCCCTGGTTTTTTTGCGCCACTGGCCGGCTCTGCAGCTTGTAGCGGCTGACGGCGACCATCTCCTCGCCAAAGCGGCGCACCTCTGCGCTGAGCGTGATCGAACTGAAGGCGTTCCAGCGGTCGACCAGGCTGCCGAAGACGAGGCCGGGCAGGGGGATGGGCATGGTGACGCCGCCGGACTTGAAGGCGGCGGGGCTGGCGAAGTGCAGGCTAACCTGGCGAGGCATTCCGCCGCCGAAGAGGCGCGGCTGTGCGGCAAGTTCGGCATAGGCGGCGCGCCCGGTCCAGGGACTGGCCGCGGCGTCGCAGACGGCTTGCTGTACGTGGAAGACGTGGCGGTCCAGCTCCCACACGCGCGGCATTTCGGCCAGGAGCGCGGCGTCCAGCGCCCGGCTGACCTCCTGTGTGAGGCCGGTGATGCGCACAAAGTAGGGCTTAGCCGCCTTGATGGCGACGCCCTGGCGGTGGGCGCGGGCGTTCATCAGGCCGGAGCAGGTGAGCGGCTTGGGGCCGCTGCTGTCGTGGACGGCCTGCGCCAGAGCCGGGTCGACCTCGTGCAGCCGCGCCAGCGTGGCGGCGTAGTTGGCGCGGCCCAGATAGGGCGGCAGGATGCCGGGCTTGTCGGATACGAGCGTAAGCTGGATGGCGATGAGCATCTTGCGGGCCTACCGGGTGCGCCGCGCTTGTTCGCGGATGGCCTGCAGGTCGAGGACTTCGGCGATTTCGTAGCGCCGCGGCACGCTCCCCGCCACAGGCCGCGTGCGTACGATGGGCGGGAAGTAGCCCATGCGCCCGTGCAGCTCGGCGAGCAGCGCGGCGCAGATGAAGTTGAGCGAGGGCGGGGCGATGAGGATGGCGGCGCTCTGCCACTCTTCGGGCGTCAGGTCGACCTGGGCGAGCAGGTCCCGCACCTGGGGGATGAAGGGCTGCTGCTCGTCGAACTGGGGCAGGAGCGCGATGGTGCGCTCGACGGCCTGACCGGTGACGGCTTCGATCTGCGCCTGCTGCTCGGGCGTGATGGGGTGCGAGAAGTTGAGGAGGATCATGGGGCGTTGGGGCCTTGTTAGTTAGCGTCTTGTGCCGTATCCAGCAGCGGACGCAGTCGCTCAACTATACTCTGAGCGTCGGAAAGAATGCTGTTGAGCGAGCGCGGTTGTTTCCTCATACCGCAGTGGGCCACGTCGTTGCGCAAGTCGCGCAGCCAGTTCCACTCTCGCACCAAGTGATCCGCCCCTTCAAGCTTGCGCAGCGGCGGCGGCAGAGGGTTCTTCTCCTTTTGAAGTGAATTGGCCCCGACATTCAGAAGCAGTTCCACGTAGTCTCGATCCTCGATGAGCATCAAGTTCAGGCGGAGAATGACCAACGACACGAGCCATTCACGGGCTAGCGTGATAGCTTGGACGATCTGGTCCTTTTGTACATACCACTCGATCAGCGCCATTTGCACACCGAGGTTCTTGTTAAGCTGTTCCCGGGGGCTGTCGACGATAAACTTGCGATACTCCTGTTGAGTCTGGTCCAGCAGGCCGGCGAAGGGCTTGGCCCAGGTATCGACCTCTTGCCGAATCAGTGACAGGCTGCGATTGAGCTTGCGCGCTTCGCTCATCAAATCATGCGGCCGCATCAGGCGCATGGACTTCGAGACTGAATCTAGCGCGCCGGCTGCGTCTTGAAGATGACGGGGCAGATTCTGCCTGGCCGATGCATCGGCGTTCCGGTAGGGTAGAGACTGGGCCTCTTTGAGCAAGCCGCCCAACTCGGCGGCATTGCCGGTTTTCAGGAACTTGTCGGTGGCAACAGTCCAATCCATCAGCGATAGCATGGGCGTCAGGTCAAAAATGGGTGACCGCCCCTGCTCGTCTTTGGCTTCGAAGGCCCCGTAGATCAGATTGCGCAAGGTCACCTGCTTTGCAGTGCGCCAGAACGCAGCCGCAATGACTGCAAGGATCGGGATGGAGCGGAAGGATAACGTAATGTCGAAGATCACCTCATCGCCCACATCGATGCTGTCCGTCAAGATGTCGAAGATGTCCCATAATTCCGGCTCGGTCTTGCCCGCCGGAATGCGCACCGGCGTCAGCACAGTCTGCAAATGCACTTCGTCGGCAATGGCCTCGAAGTGCTTGAGATAAGCTTCTTCGGTGACGACCAGCAACAACTCGTCGGGTTGAAAAGCGTGGACTGCTACGACCGGAAAGTAGCGACTTGTGTACTCCTGACCTTGGAAAAAATAAGTGGCATCTTTGTAATCAGATGTGCCGACGAAGCTGATCAGCTTCATTCTTTTCGCTCCTTCATCTCTACCAGGCACCAGCCGAGGGGCGGCGCAGGTTGCTCGCGGATGCGGCCGTCCGGGCTGCGCTGGAATGAGACTGCCACGCGGCGGGTTTTGGGGAAGGGATCGCCCTCGCGGCGGCGACCGCGCGCCAGCCGGTAGTCGTGCACGATGCGCTCCATGAAGCCGCGGTCCGACCGTAGGCGAACGCCGAAGGTCTTGCTCTCCCAGCCCGCGCCCCAGCCCAACTGCACCAGGAAGCGGTTGGGGCCGAGCCTGGCCCGGTCTAGCTGCTGATAGAATTGGACAATCTTCGTATTGGCTGAGATGGCGCGGAACCAGGCCAAGTCGCCGCGCACGCGGGCAGCGGTGTGCGCCTGCATGATGCGCGGCAGGTTGCCCAGCCACTCGGCGCCCTCCGCCGGCAGTTCGGCTCGCTTGGCCCAATCGGAGAAGAGCGCCCGGTCGATCTTGATTGTGCCGTTGAAGGCGACGTCCGGCCGCACGGCCTCCGCCTCGATCGGCGCTTTGAGGCCGCCGCCGCGATCTTGCACGCGTACGTTGGCGATCATAAGCTGGCTCGCGGACAGCGGTTCGCTGTCGCTGACTTGAATGGCGCGCAGCACGTCGTGGTTCGGGTCGCGGCCGAAGAGCGCCTTCTCGTAGGCGGACGCGGCCCACTGTCGCTTGCGCTGGAGACGGCTTGCATCCGGCCGCAAGCGGCGCTCACCCCAGATGTGCCAGCCCAACGCGGTGCGCAGCGCGCCTTTGAGGCTGCTGCCGGGCAGGTACGGACGGTCGTATACGTCTTTGATCTGCTCACGCACCTGCGCGCCTTCAGCGTTGGAGCGAGGCGTACCGGCGATGACGTAGCGGAAAAAGGGACTGCCGTCGCGGTAATCGCCTGTCTGCAGCAGTTGGGTGGGAGGTGTGCGCGCTAGTTGATCGGCCAGCGCCGGGTCGTCGACGTTCTGCGCGTCCAGCAGCGCGTACTCGTTGATGCGCCAGGTGCGGCCGTTGTAGATGGCGTAGTCGTATTCGTGCAGCAGGTCGATGCCCGAGCCGATGTGCAGCGGCGTCAGGGTGGAGACGGTGACGTCGTAGATCGTGTAATCAGCCATGCGCAGCCTCCTGGCGCGCGGAGATGCCGGCGATGACGGCCAGCCCGCAGCGGTAGACCGGATGCGAAACGTCGCCGTCAGGGTTTTCGTGCGTGGGCCGCACATCCGCCACGTCGCCTGCAGGGAAGCCAGGGGGGCAGACGATGCTTCCCTCGTTCACAAAGTAGATGCGTTTTCTGCGTTGAGCGGCGCTTTGGGGCGAGCGTAGCCATCCTGCCACAGATGCAAGGGTATAAGCCGCCTCGTCGCCGATCAGGGCGTCGGGCAGCTCATCTTCCCGCGGGTGATAGCGACTGAGCAGCCAGCCCGGCCGATTGGGCGCCGCGTCGGGCAGGGCAAGCGGTTGCGGACCGGCGCAGGTGAAAGCTCCGTAGCCGGCAGCCCGTTCGCCGCCCAATCCGGCATGTTGTAGGACGGCGAGTTGTTCCCGCAGCGCCTCGGTGAAGGTCGCGCCGCCGGCATTTACGGGCGCGTCCGGCTCGAGCCACTGCACGCCGAACCACAGCCCGCACTCGGGCGCAAAACGGACGCGACCGGCATAGAAGATGTTGGATGCGGATTGCATTCGGCTGACGGTGACGCGCGGCACGCGTGCGCTTGCCCAGACTTTCTGGTAGTGCAGGCCGCGCACGCTGCTTTGGGACGATTGCCGCGTCTCCGGCAAGCTAGCAACCTCGTCCGCAGTAAGCCACAGCGCGCCGCCTTGCAGCGCAACGCCGGTTTTCGGCTCGACATAATCTTCTGCAGGGAAGAGGTAATCGTCCAGCCGTCTGCCGTCCAATGCCAGCCGGAAGAGCGTCTCCGACAGATAGCGGATGCGCTTGATGCGCTTGCCGTGATCGGCCAACGTCTGCTCGCCGAAGAGGCGGCTCAAGTCCGCGGGCATGGGGAAGAAGCGCACATTGCCGGCGAAAGGGAATGCGGAGGTGAGCAGGTAGGGTGGGGCTTGCCGGTAGCGCTCGCCGTAGGCTGTCGCATCACCGCCCAGTTCGCGCCAGGCGTCGACCAGCGCGGCGAACAAGGTGTCGGACGGCAACTGCACGCCGGATTCCTCCAGGTTCAGGCCGCGCGTGCCCAGATGCAAGCCGCCGCTGAACGAGAGGCGGTAGGCGTGAAGAGAGGGCATGGCGCGCCTCAACCTTCCGCTTCCAGCAGGCGGCGCACGGCTGCAAGCGCGTCGTCGAGGCCGCTTGCCATCGCCTTCAAGTCGGCGTATTCGGCTACGGCTGCGGGCGCGTCCAGGTACTTGCTGCGGCTGCGCACCGTAAGCTTGATCTGCTGGAGCGTGACTTTGCCCGAACCGCGCGAGCCGAGCCCGCCCAAATAGTCGTCCTCTAGCAGTTGCAGCCCCTCGACAACGGTTCTGAGCCGCGCTACGTCTTGCTGAGGGTCACAGCCCGCGCCCGCATAGACGCTGTAGACCAGCTCCGCCGGGCCGAAGACGGAGCCGGCGGGCACGCGTTCCATCTGGCGCGGGTTGGCCGCGGAGGTCACGCGGTCGATGGAGACTTCGGTCTTGGCCTCGGTGTAGGGCAGGTCCGTGCGCCCGCTTTTATCCAACTCCTTGGCTGTGCCGTCAGTCATCTGCACGTCGCGCACGATCAGCCGCGTGGGCGTGCCGAAATCGTGTTCGCCAGGCACGCCGAATACCTGGCATACGTCGCATTGCGCATAGTCGGTTGAGTTCTTGCAGGTATGGATGTAGCCCTGACCGATGCGCTGGTTCTGTGAGAGGCCGTTGTACTTCTCCAGCAGGCTGCGCATCTTGCCGCGCAGCGACGAGCCGGGGATGTAGGGGCGATTGGTCAGCGGGTCGCGGATCACCGTTTTGTCGACGCCGCCGATTTCGATGCCGGCGTCGGAGCCGCCGATGTGCAGGCCGCTGGCGGCGCGGATGTCGAAGGTGATGAAGACGCGGCCCTTGAGTTCGATCTGCTTATCTGCCATGAACAGGTCTCCGTTCCTTGTTAGTTGCCGCCGTAGGCCTTGTGGTAGGCGAGGATCGCTTCGAAGAATTCGACGAAGCGCTTGAAACGAGTGGAATCGTCTTCGACCAAACGTATCGATGTCCCCAGGACATTATTGAGACTATCCACGCTAAAGGTCTTCGCTCTTCCGCGCGCATATTCCAGCTTTGGGATTAACAAGATGAACCTGCGTCTTGTAGACGGGTCATCAAACCCTTGTTGTTGGATTGCTCGCACTTCACCGAAAACACTCCTGATTTGCGATGACGACAAGCCTGTCGCCTTGAATATCGCGCCAAGTCTATCTGCGGTTTGGACAAGGATCCGAGCGGCTTCCTCTTCCTGTTCCTTTTGGGGATTAATAATCTGCCTGAGCATCCCCTGATCTACCGTGACGCTATCACTCTGCTCAATACCCCAATCCCGATACTTTCGTTCCAGGAAGTCTTGTTGCTTCTGTCGATCCTTTGCATTCTTGATGATATTGCCAAGCTGCCGAATTTCGAATTGAAATACGATCATTCTTCCCCTCGCTTCTTCGCTCGTGCCCGTACCATCAACTCGGCCCAACGGGCGGCCAGGCCGATCCACTCCATGCTGCGGAACTCGTCTTCCTGTAGCTGCTGTCGCAAGCTCGGCGCGTCGGGGTGCTTCAGGCGCGACAGCGTGTACACCGCCCGCCACATCCACGGCCCCCACAGCGCCTGCGGCCTGCCTGACCAGTTCACGTCGCGGCCCGCCTTGCGCCGCGCCTCTTCCTCTGCGGCGTATTGCGTGTACAGGCTGCTCAGACGGCGGATCAACGCGTTGCCGGCTCCATTGCCTTCCCCGTCACTCCCCGCCGTCTGCGCAGTCAGCAGGTGCACTAGACCGTGCGCGCTGTGCATGTGGCCCTCGCACGCATCCAACCCGAAGCGCGGCCACGGCAGCGCCTTGCCCAGGAAGCAGACGGCATTCTTGCGCCGTTCGACATCTCCTTCCCACCAAACCAGGGATTTGGCCGCGTCTTCTGCACGACCTGCGTCGTGCGCCGCCTGGTAGAGCGGATACTTGCCGCCGGCCAGGGCTATGCCCGCGCTGGCGTGGATGCCCGGGTGATGCGCGGCGTAGCGCGTCAGGTCAGCGCGCACCTCACGAGCCAGTTCCACGATTTCGTCCCAGGCGCCGACGAAGAATAGATCGTCGCCGCCGGAGTAGATCGAGTATAGCTTGTCCGGCCCTTCGCCGTTGCGCTTCGCAGCCAGCTCGCCGACCCAGCCCTCGAAGTAGAGGCTGACGGCGAAGCTGAGCGAGGCCACGCGCGAGAGCGTCGCCCGCTTGCCCAGACCTTTCCCAAACAGCTTGCCGAGGTCGTCCACGTCCATGCGCAGTACGCCCAGACGCTCGATGCCCTTCGACTCCGCGGCCAGCGCGCCGAAGGGCTTGACTTTTCCGGCGCGCGGCAAGTCCTCCGCAGATACCTTATAGCGCAGCCGGTTGATGTCGCCGGCGGTGAGGATGGGCGTCACGTTGACAAGAAGGCGGCGGCCTACGGCGCAATTGGCTGCCGGCTGCAGAACGTCCAGCGCCGCGTCGCTCAACGCCAGCATTACAGACGGGGAATCCGGCGGAAGCGATTCCGGTTTATATACGTCGCTCAGCGCTGCCTCCATGCCAAGCCCGGCCAGCACGTCTGCCCATGCACCGGGCGGCGCGGCCAGGTCGGCGGGCGCAGGCTCAATTTGCGTCAGCGTCAGATAGCGCGCGCTGCGCAGTTGGTCGCCCAGCGCCTCGTAGGAGAAACAGGCCAGGCACTTGCGCACGCCTTGCGGCGCGTCGGCGGTGACGGCGTCGGGGTCGCGTTGCGTCTGCGGATGCTCCGCGCCGCAGACCATGCACTGGCCGTCCTGGTTGCCGCCGTCACCCTTAGGCGCAAACAGCCAGGCCAGCTCGGACGGTAGTTCGGAGAAGCGGCGGCGCTTGGCCTGTTGGAACCGCTCCGTCAGACGGCGCCAGGCATCGCCGATGCCGCCGTCGAAGAAGTCCCTGGCGTGTAGCGGCTCTTGCGCCACGGCCAGGTAAAGCTCGCCGCGATGGTGTTGCAGCAGCAGCCGGCTGATCTCCTGCTGCGCGGCCAGGAGCCGTTCGCCGTCTGTGCGCCGCGCCAGCAGGTAGAAGTTGCCGCCTCCGCTGTAGATCAGGTTGGTGACGGGCAGGTCCAGCCGGCGCAGCAGGTAGCGGGCCGCGGCTTCCGTCACAAGCTGCAAGTAGAACGACCGCCCGCGCAGCGCCGAAGCCGCGCCGCGCGCCGTGATGGTGTACAAGAAGTCCTGCACGCCGCTCAGGTCGCCGCCGACCAGCAAGGCCGTTTTCTCGGCGGAGTTGTCCGGCTTATCAGCCAGCCTTCGGATCAAGGCTGCGTCCATGTCGCCGTCGCCCAGAAGCGCGGCCAGCGCCGCCGTCATGCGGCTGTGGTCGTAGAGGCTGATGTCGGGCCGGCTGCGGTAGTAGGCGGAGGGGACGCACCACAGTGCGCTCTGGCACAGGAGCAGCAGGTTCTCGACATATACAGGCAGGTTGCCGCTGCCGGCGTGGGCGTCGCGCAGCTTGGCTGCCTTCTCTGTGAACGAGTCCCACAGCCCGCGGTACGCCTGCCACACCTTGTCCGAGGTGGGCAGGGGATTGCCCGGAAACAGCGCCTTCTCCTCTAGGCGAAGCTCGGAGAGCGGCAAATAGGCGTCTTTCGCCCGCTGATCCTCTGCGCTTACGCTGCTGAAGATGGACAGCAGTTGTTGCGGGTGGACGGTGCGCGACTCCTCGTCGTCAATGGCATCGGCGCGCTCGCCCGCCGAAAGATGGTCGGCCAGCGTGACGATCCAATCATCCTCGCGCTGCGGGCGGTGATGGTTGCCCGCCAAGAGCTTGACCTCGGTCTTCCACGGGGCCGGCACAACGCGCTCGACGAAGTCAGCGGTCAGCAGCGCATGCTTGTAACGATAGTCGCGCTTGCCTTCCGCATCCCAAGTGCGCGTCGCGCCTTCGCCGGCGCGCAGGGCGAACTTGCCGATGTCGTGCAGCAACCCAGCTAGGGCAAACAGGTGGCTCCGTTCTGAATTCATGGTCGCCTTTCAACGCTGGCGTGGGCGGCCCGGCGGGCGCGCCCCCATCGGTTGATTGTACGCTGCGGCCGCGTCGGGGGACGGCGCAGCCGCAGCGTACAGGGAAAGCCTACGCCATTGCGGCGCCGTTGTCATGGGAGACAACTCCCAACTTGTCTTTCAACTCATCACCCAACGTGTCGTCATAGGCGAAATAGGGCCGCAGCACGCTGCGCAGGAACTCGCGCTTGACACCGATGTCCGGCTGCAAGCCGAAGAGGCTCTCCATTTTGCTGTAGATGCTGTTCAACTGGTTGGTGATGGTCTTGGGTGACTTGTTCAGTCGCGCCGCCATTTCGTTGACGGTTAGCACCTGGCGGGCGGCCAGGGCCGCCACTTCGCGCTCGGCCGCGGTCAGCATCTGCTCGACGAAGGCGCGCGTCTGGCGGCTGTGTTGCGCCTCCAGCGCGCTGCGCGCGGCCGCGGGCGAGTCGGCGCGGAAGAGGGCGGTGAAGCGGGCAGGCGCCGCGCCCAGCCGCGCAAGCGGCATCTCCACCAGCATGGCGACGTCGCCGGGCGCCGGCTCGAAGCGACCGGAGAGACGCAGCGCCTCATCCGAATGCAGATACCAGACGCGGTCATCCGGGCCTAGGAGCAGTTGCGCCACGGTGACGCCGACCATGGCCATGGGCTTGCGCCCGCCCGCCAGCAGCAGATGCACGCCGCTGCCTGTGGCTACGGCCTGTTTGATGACGCCGTAGAGCGCGGCTGCGAAGCGGTCGATCTCGGCGGGCGCGAGTACGTCATCGGCGTCGATGGGGACGGGCGTCAGCGACGGCCAGTGCGGATGCGCGGCAAAGGCGGCCTGGAGCTGCGGCAGCGCGTCGGCGATGGGCGGGTGCGTTGGTCGCGTGTGCAGCACGTAGACGCCGGCAAGCGAATGTCCGGCGGAAAGCAACAATTGAACGGCAATGGCAACGACCTGCGGTTCGCTGCCAAGCGTGGAAATGAGGACCGACTCCATCGGGGGCGACTCGTCGTCAACTGGGAACGGCTGGATATGTACAGAAGTCTATGCCAAGTGGGCGTTGAGGGCAAATGCGGTAAAAGCGGCGCGGGCGGCTTCTGCGGGCTTCGTAATCCCCTTGCGGGGATTGGGTGTTTTCAGACCAATTTCACCGCTATGCTTGTCGCGATTCTCACATATGCCGCAGTCTTAATCCCCTTGCGGGGATTGGGTGTTTTCAGACTAATCATAGAGCAAATCGATTACATGTACTCTAAAGGATCGTGTCATACAGATCGGGTGTATGCTAGAGGCATGAGATCTGAGGAGGAACGATCATGAGCCTGAATCCGGAAGACAAGGTGGTTCGTCAACGGTTGAGCGTGCTGGAGCTGGCCCAAGCCTTGGGCAACGTGTCGGAAGCATGTCGCCGGCGCGGGGTGACGCGCAGCCAGTTCTACGAGTACAAGAAGCGGTTTGCGGCAGTGGGGTTGGCGGGGCTGAAGGACCTGCCTCCGATCCATCATTCTCACCCCGAGACCACGCCGTCTGAACAGGTGGGCCGCATCCTGGCGCTGAGCCTGGAGCACCCGGCGTGGGGCTGCAACAAGCTCAGCGAGCGGCTCAAGCTGGAAGGCATCCGGATCAGCTTTGTGACGGTACAGAACATCCTCAACAAGCATGGCTTGGGCACGCGCTATGACCGCTGGCTGCGTCTGGAGACCGAGTACGGCCAGAAGGCCATCGAACTGACGGCAGAACAGGTGCGCTTTGTGGAGAAGCAGAACCCGGCCTTTCGCGAGCGGCACATCGAGAGCTGCCGTCCTGGCGAGCTTCTTTCCCAGGACACGGTGACGGTGGGCAGCATCAAGGGCATCGGTCGCATTTACCTGCATGTGGTGGTTGATACCTACTCCAGCTACGCCTTTGGCTTTCTGCACACCAGCCGCAAACCCGAGGCCGCCGTCGCCGTCTTGCACAACGACGTGCTGCCTTTCTATGCCGACCATGACCTGCCGGTCAGCACGGTTCTCACCGACAACGGCCGTGAGTTCTGCGGCACGAGCTTGCATCCCTACGAGTTGTACTTGGCGCTCAACGACATCGAGCACCGCAAGACCAAGGTGCGCCGGCCCCAATCCAACGGCTTCGTCGAACGCTTCAACGGCACGGTGCAAGCTGAGTTCTTCCGGGTGCCCGCTGGGCGCGCCTTCCGCACCAAGCTCTATACCGCCATCGAACAACTCCAAGTCGATCTCGACCAGTGGCTGCTCCACTACAACACCGAGCGGCCCCACCAGGGCTATCGCAACATGGGGCGCCGCCCCCTCGACACCATCCAGGAG
>Ga0334887_1004308_pt1 | contig 13047 bp, 19 predicted proteins | sample GraSluR1_MG_10_FD_207217 | JGI IMG/M metagenome (GOLD analysis project Ga0334887, IMG submission 207217) | Sludge microbial communities from methane-producing bioreactor in Wageningen University, Netherlands - Granular Sludge_18_07-R1 | ecosystem: Engineered > Bioreactor > Anaerobic >...
GGGGCCGATCGAGCATCAACACCTCCCCTCTCACCCTGTAGCTCGCACGGTTCGGGAATACCACCTCCAGGTAGGGGACCTTGCCGGTGATGAAGTCGCCGACGGCGGTCTCAAACTCCGGGAGGCAAGCGGCAAAGAGCCCCTCGGCGCACTGCTTGGGAACTCCCACCACCTCCTTCCGGTCGATGAGGAGGACCTTGTGGCCCATCTCCGATAGAAAGCGGGCCGCGGTGCTCCCGGCGGGACCCGCTCCCACCACCGCTGCTGAATACACGTTGGTGGGTTCTTTTCCTAAAGGGATCAAACTTTCGGACCCACGGGGGGGAACCATTCTGCGGCGGGGCCCGAAGAGTTTATGGTCTGATAGTTCGTCCCGAGACCTATGAGCATCTCCCGTCTCCTCAGGTCGAAGCCCAAGCCCAGGATCGCCGAGAGCCCCCCGGTGGACATCCTGGAGCTGAAGAAGGAGCCCTACTACATCGTCGCCTCTGTGGAGGTGGGAAACAGCACCACCAAATGCATCCTCACCGCTACCAACATGAAGAACGGCCAGACCCGGATCGTCAACAAGACGGTGAAGATGACCCGGGACGTGCGAAAGCCGAGGCCGGGGGAGGAGGTCTTCGCCCACACCCTATGTGGCACCCCCCTCACCCGGGAGTCGGTCTCGGAGCTGGTCCGGGACACCCTCCTCGAAAGCCACGCCACGGCGAGGCTCTCCATCAAGGACGACCTGAACTTCGTGGTCCGGTCGACGGGGGTCGTCGCCGGCTTCTCGTCGCCGGACGAGGTGGGGACCTTCATCCAGGCCCTCGCCGACGGCTGCCTCATCGCCGGGGTCCCCCCGAGGCTGATGACCCCGGCGATGTCGATCCAGAACATCCCCGATCGGTTCCGGCCCTACAGCCTGATGGAGAAGATCGTCTTCAACGGCCCCGTGGCTTCGGTCTTCCCACCAAAGGGGTCCACCGGGGTCGAGATCGTCGCCAACGAGATGGAGGGGGAGCTGGCCACCGCCGGGATAAAGGAGGGGTCGAAGTGGACCGACGTCGACTTCCGAAACCCGTGTCTATCCCTCGACTTCGGGACGACCCTCGACGGGAGGATCACCTCGGCAGAGATGCCTTACTCGAACACCATCGGCAACTTCTGCGGCCTGGCGGGGGCGATCCCCGACGCCCTCATCCAGGGGACGGGGCTCGTCGACCCCCAGACGGGGACGACCCTCGACCTCTTCAGCGGAAAGAAGGTGAAGGTCGATAGGACCGCCCGGGACTACGCGAGGGTGATCGACGAGCATATCAGGATAGAGCGGGTCCCCGTCGGGAGGTCCAGGTACGGCTCCGTCCCCGTCGACCCCGCCGCCGCGGAGAAGATCGGGGTCGTCCTGATAGGCTGCGACGTCGGCGAGAACGGAAGCGAGCTCAACCGCCTCGCCCAGCTGGGGAGGAAGATCCACCAGGAGAAGGGGCTGAAGACCCTCTTTGCGGCGATCGACGTCGCCGCCGCCATCACCGCCCGGCGGCTGGTGAAGGTGGCCGTCGATGCCGGCCTCGTCACCAGGGATACGGCGATAGGGGTCACCGGCCGCGCCGGCATAAGCGGGAACAAGCCGGAGCTGATCCTGGAGGAGATCGGGACCCTCGGCCTCTACGACCAGCCCGGGAAGAACATCGTCTTCGTCGACGACGGCCTCGCCCGGGGCGCGGCGGTGATGGCGAGGTGCATGAACTCCATGGGGACCCCCAGGCACCCCATGGGGGGGCTCCGGGGTGGGGGCTGCATCCTCCGGCAGAGGATCGAGTACGAGGCGAGGACCTGACCCCCAGGGGAGGCGAACCCCATCGGTCCGGGGGCTGGATCGGAGATCTTTGACGGCTGGTGAGAGGACGATGGAAGACGGAGCGGGGGGGGAGGTTCGCCTCCCCAGGAGGCCTCCCGGGGCGGAGGAGCGGGACTCTGCCGCCTTGGAGGAGGGGGCGGAGAAGAGGCTTTCCGGCCTCTACCCCAAGCCCCTGGAGGGGGAGCGGGTCCCCATCTCCTTCATCGCCTCGGAGAAGAAGAGGATCGGCTGGTCTCCACAGGAGGGGAGGAGCGTCCGGATCGACGCCGGGACCGACCTCTCCACCCTCAAGCGGGTCCGGGAGATAAACGAGGTGAGGGTCTTCAACTGGCTCACCGGGAGGGAGGGGCTGATCGAGCTCTCCGACGGCGAGATGGACCGGCTTCTGGCCGTCCTCGATACCAAGAACGGCGAAAAGCTCGTCTACACCCGGGTGAAGGTGAAGGGGAGGCTCCTCGCCTCCTTCGCCCTGGAGGAGGATCGGGAGCCCCGCCGCTGGCTTTTATCGGAGCGGATAGACGATTGAAAGGACCTCCGGCCGGGGGCGGGCCCGGATGGTCCTTTAGGGGTCCCGGCCGATCCCGACCGCCGGGCCGAAGACGGCTTCCGCGGCGGGAGGGGTTTTTTCTGAGGACCCGGCCGGAAAAGGTTTATCTCCTATAAGCCGATAGGAAGTCCGGTCCGGAATGTGGTCCAGGTGGCCGAACCGGATCGAGGTGAAGCTATTGAAGTCTTTTTATGCATACATCCGCGACGCGTGGAAGACCCCCAGCGAGAGCTACGTTGGCGAGCTGCGGCAGGAGAGGCTGATTGGGTGGCGGCGGGAGGCCTCCGTCCAGAAGATCGACCGGCCCACCAGGCTCGATAGGGCCCGGGCCCTCGGCTACAAGGCGAAGCAGGGGATCACCGTCGTCAGGGTGAAGGTGAGGCGCGGCGGCCGGAGGAAGTCCAGGTACATCCGCGGAAGAAGGTCCAAGCACATGGGCGCAAACAAGATCACCGCTGGCAAGAGCCTCCAGAGGATCGCGGAGGAGCGGGCGGGCCGAAGGCACCCCAACATGGAGGTATTGAACTCCTACTGGGTGGGCGAAGACGGGATGCAGAAGTGGTACGAGGTGATCCTCGTCGACCCGAACCATCCGGCCATAGCCTCCGACCCGGACCTCGCCTGGATCTCCGGCGGAAGCCACCGGGGCAGGGCTAACCGGGGGAAGACCAGCGCCGGAAAGCGGGGCAGGGGCCTGCGGAAGAAGGGGATCGGGGCCGAGAAGGTCCGCCCCAGCATCAGGGCAAACGAAGGCAGAGGAAAGTGATTTGATTCACAGGGTGACCTTTCGAGCCTTCGTAGCCTCCACCGAGGTCGAGGAGAAGGTGAGAGAGGCCCTATCCCTCTTCGTTCCCCCGGAGTCCTTGACCAGAACCCGGGTCGTCGGCCACCACGGAAACGAGATCATCATCCTCGCCATCGACCTCCGGAAGAAGGAGGGGCTGCGGTTCTTCGACCGGCTGAGGGAGGTCCTGCCGGAGGGGGATATGGCGCGGCTCCGCCGGGAGGTGGACCTCCGGGTCGACGACGAATGCCGCCTCCACTTTCGGCTGGACAAGCAGGCCGCCTATCGAGGGGTGGCCCGGCTCACCGACTCCGGGGACTCGATCACCGTATCCGCCCATATTGAGTCCTATCCCGCCCGGCGGGAGAAGGCGGTTCTGGCAGCCGGAGAGCTCTTATGAGGCCCTTCGAGCCGAACCTCCACTCCCTCCCCGAAGGCTCGGCCTCGGCGAGCAGGCTCGCCCTGGCGGCGAAGAGGCTCGGCTACGCCGGGATCATCATAACAAACCACACCACCACCTGCGGTCGGCCCATCGGGGTAGAGGCGGCGAGGCTGGTGGCCGGGATCGAGGTGGTCATCGGGGCCGAGATCGTCGCCTCTGACCAGAGGTCCCTCCACTCCAAGGCCGCCTCCCTCCGGGAGAGGGTCGACTTCCTCGCCGTCCACGGGGGGGATGAGAAGATCAACCGGGCGGCCTGCGAGGACCCGAACGTCGACCTCCTCGCCCACCCTCACCAGGGCCGGGCCGGGATCGGAGTGGCGGCGGCGAAGGCAGCCCAGGAGAATCAGGTGGCTATGGCCCTGGACCTCTCCCCCATGATCCTCCTCCGGGGCCCGGCCCGGATCAGGTGGATGGAGACGGTGAGAAGGGACCTCGACCTTTTCGGAAAGTTCGACATTCCCCTGATGATCACCACGGGGGGCCGGTCCCATCTCGACCTCCGGTCCCCCCGGGAACTGACGGCCATGGCCGCCCTCCTCGGCCTCGATCGGGATAGGGCGTTCGAGGCGTTCTCCCTTCCGGAATCGATCCTCGCCCTCAACCGGAGGAGGTGGACGTCGGTGGGGGTGGAGCTGGTTTGAGGAGCTGGCTTCCCGTCCTCCGGGACCGGAGGAGGTACATCGCCTTTGAGGTGGAGGCGGAGGGGCGGGTGAGGGGTGGAGACCTCGTCGCCGAGATCAGGGCGGCCCAGACCTCCCTCTTCGGAGATCTGGGGGCGGCGAAGAACCGGCTCCGGGTAATCTCCTTCGACGGCCGGTTCGGCCTCCTCCGCTCCACTCATACCAGGACGGAGGAGTGCCGGGCCCTCCTCGCCACCGTCAACTCCGTAGGGGGGATGAGGGCGGCGATCAGGGTTAGGGGGATCTCGGGCTCGATAAAAGCGGCGACAGAAAAGTATATACCGCAATCGATCTTACAGCCCGACGAAAATAAGAGAAGAGTCGATTTAGGTCCAGTTTCTGGATCCGTGGTGCGAGTTCGTGGTCGGGAGATCGACCTCTCTCCAGACGACCCGAAGATGACGGAAGGATCAGGCACACGATACGTGGGACTGACCTCTTTTGATTTACGCGGAGAGGATATTGATGCAGATGGCACCTCAGATGGGTTATGATAGGGCTATAACGGTGTTCAGCCCCGATGGGCGGCTGTTTCAGGTGGAGTACGCCCGCGAGGCCGTTAGGAGAGGCACCACCGCCGTGGGGATAAAGGCGGTCGACGGCGTGGCGGTCCTGGTGGACAAGAGGATCACGAGCAGGCTGATGGAGCCCGAGTCGATAGAGAAGATATTCCAGATCGACCAGCACATTGGGGCCGCCACCTCCGGCCTCGTCGCCGACGCCCGGGTCCTCATCGACCGGGCCCGAGTGGAGTCCCAGATCAACCGGCTCGTCTACGACGAGAGCATAGGGGTCGAGGTCCTGGCCAAGAAGATCTGCGACTTCAAGCAGACCTACACCCAGTACGGGGGCGTCCGCCCCTTCGGGACTTCGCTCCTCATCGTCGGCGCCGACGACGCCCGGGTGCGGCTCTTCGAGACCGACCCCTCCGGCGCCCTCCTCGAGTATAAGGCCACCGGCATCGGCGCTGGAAGGTCTGCCGTCATGGAGATCTTCGAGGAGAAGTACCGGGAGGATATGAACTGCGACGAGGCGATCCTCCTGGGGCTGGAGGCGCTCTACAAGGCCGCCGAGGGGAAGTTCGAGGCCTCCACCACTGAGATCGGGGTGATCAAGCTCCACGAGAAGCTCTTCTGTAAGCTCGAAGAGGATGACGTCGCCTCCCGGGTGGCGGAGATGAAGGCCAAGATCGGCGGCGAGGGTGCTGGCGAGGCGTGAAGATGGTCACCCTGGAGGAGGCGGTGACGGCCAGGCTCAAGACCCACGGGACGGTCTTCGAGGTCCTGGTGGACCCCGAGGGGGCTCTTGCCTATCGTCAGGGGGACGATCTGGACCTGGAGAAGATCCTCGCCGCCGAGGACGTCTTCGAGAACGCGGGCCGCGGCGACAGGAGCTCCGAGGAGGATCTCCTCCGGGCCTTCGAGACGACGGACGTTCTGACGATAGCCGCGAAGATCCTCAAGAAGGGTGAGATCCAGCTGACGGCTGATCAGAGGAAGAAGATCATCGAGAACAAGCGGCGGCAGGTCGTCCACGTCATAGCCACCAACGCCATCAACCCCCAGACGGGGACCCCTCATCCGCCCGCCCGGATCGAAAGGGCGATGGAAGAGGCCCACTTCAACGTCGATCCCACCAAGTCGGTGGAGGAGATGGTCAACCTCGCCATGAAGGCGATAAGGCCGATAATACCGATAAGGTTCGAGGAGGTGGACGTGGCGGTCAAGATCCCGCCGGCGTACGCCCCCAAGGCCTACGGCGAGATCGCCTCCTTCGGAAAGCTCCAGAGGGAGCAGTGGCAGAACGACGGTTCGTGGATCGGGGTGGTTCGGCTCCCCGCCGGCCTTCAGAACGAGTTTTACGGCCTCGTCAACCGCCTCTCCAAGGGGGATGCGGAGACGAAGCTCTTGAAACGATGACGATTTGATCGAGGATTTAGGAATGGATCACAATAACGACCGCAACGTGGTGGTGCCCGGAGACCTTCTATCGGACGACCCCAAAGCGTCGGGGGAGGGCACCTACGTAAAGGACGGGAAGGTCCGCTCCCTCCTCTACGGGATGGCCAGCAGCTACAAGGATAAGGTGCGGGTGATACCCCTCGCCGGAAAGTACGTCCCCGCCCCGGGAGATACGGTGATAGGCACCGTCCAGGACATAGTCTTCTCCAACTGGATCGTCAACATCAACTCCCCTTACGAGGGGCTCCTCCACATATCCGAGCTGCCGAGGAAGATCGAGATGAACGAGATGTCCAAGTACCTCCGGATCGGAAGCTCCGTGATGACCAGGGTCAAGGACGTCGACTCCACCATGAAGGTCGAGCTGACGATGAACGACAGGAGGCTCGGCATCCTGACGAGGGGGAGGGTGGCGGAGATAAGCCCGACGAGGGTCCCGAGGCTGATCGGCAAGGGAGGCTCCATGATAAATATGCTCAAGAAGGAGCTGAACTGCAACCTCTTCGTCGGCCAGAACGGCAGGATCTGGGTCGACGGCAACGACGACGACATGGACCTTGCCCTGAAGACGATCCTCATCATCGAGAAGGAGGCTCATACTACGGGGCTCACCGACAGGATAATGGAGTTTCTGAGATCTGAGAAAGAGGCGAGAAGTTGATCGGCATGGATGAGAAGTTATCATTCTTCAAAGATGGATTGAGGCTCGACGGGAGGCGGCCCGACGAGCTCCGCCCCATCAAGATAGAGGTGGGCGTCCTGGAGAGGGCCGACGGCTCTTGCTACATCGAGATGGGGGACAACAAAGTGATAGCGGCCGTCTACGGCCCCCGGGAGGTCCACCCCCGCCATCTCCAGGAGGTCACCCGGGCGATAGTCCGGTACAGGTACAACATGGCCTCCTTCTCCGTCGAGGAGAGGAAGAGGCCCGGCCCCGACCGGCGGAGCTACGAGGTATCGAAGGTCAGCCGGGAGGCCCTGGCACCGGTGATCCTCACCTCCTACTTCCCCCGGTCCGTGGTGGACATCTTCGTCGAGGTCCTCCAGGCCGACGCCGGGACCAGGACCGCCGGGATCAACGCGGCCTCCGTCGCCCTGGCGGACGCCGGGATCCCGATGAAGGGGCTCATATCCTCCTGCGCCGCCGGGAAGGTCGACGGCGAGATCGTCCTCGATCCGATGAAGACCGAGGACAACTTCGGGGAGGCGGACGTCCCCATAGCCATGACCCCCGGCGGGGAGATCACCCTCCTCCAGATGGACGGGCGGCTCTCGAGGGACGAGTTCCGGCGGGCCCTGGAGCTGGCGAAGGTGGGGTGCCAGCAGATATACGAGGTCCAGAGGCGGGTCCTCGTCGATAGGTACAGCTCCATCGCCGCTCCGGAGAGCTGCGAGGCGGCCGAGGCGGAGGAAGAGGCATGAGCGACGTTGTAATGGCGGAGATTCGGAAGGACTACCTCTACCACCTGGTCTTAAAGGGGGAGAGGGCCGACGGGAGGGCCTTCGACGAGTACCGGGAGATCACCCTCCAGACGGGGACGATCAGGAAGGCCGACGGCAGCGCTGACGTCAGGCTCGGAAAGACCCGGGTTCTGGTGGGGGTCAAGATCCAACCGGGGGAGCCCTTCGCGGACACCCCCAACAAGGGGGTTATCATCACCAACGCGGAGCTGGTGCCTCTAGCCTCCCCGAACTTCGAGCCCGGCCCCCCCAACGAGGTGGGGATCGAGCTCGCCCGGGTCGTCGATCGGGGCGTCCGGGAGTCGGGGGCCATAGACCTCCCCTCCCTCTGCATCGCCCCGGGGGAGAAGGTCTGGATAGTCTTCATCGACGTCCACGTCCTCGACGACTGCGGAAACCTGATGGACGCCTCGAGCCTCGGCGCGATCGCCGCCCTGATGACGGCGACGGTCCCCGCGGCCCAGTACGGCCTCGGGGAGGACTACCCGCTGCCGGTGAGGGACGTCCCCGTGGCCACCACGGCCGTCGAGTTCGGCGACGCCATTATCTTTGATCCCGACACCGACGAGGAGTCGGTGGCGGACACGAAGCTGACGGTGATCACCACCGCCGATGGATCGGTCTGCGGGATGCAGAAGAGCGGCCCCGGATTCCTCAGCCAGGATAAGATCTACCGCATCGTTGATATAGCATGTGAGCGGGCTAAGGAGATCCGGGAGAAGTTTCTGGAAGTATAAATCATGGTCAAGAAGTTCAAGAAGGGAAGGAAGACCAGGTCCGCCGGAAGGTTTGGGCCTCGGTACGGAAGGAAGATCCGAAAGCTGGTCGCGGACATCGAGGAGCGGAGCACGAGGAAGTACGACTGTCCCGTCTGCGGCCGGATCCGGGTGAGGAGAGAGGGGACCGGGATCTGGAGGTGTACCAAATGCGGCCACACCTTCGCCGGCGGAACCTACATACCCGTGACCTCCGTCGGCCAGTCTGTGGCCCGGTCCGTCAAGAGGGCTGTGGAGGCTGAATAAGTTGGCCTACAGGTGCACCAGATGCAAGAAGACCGTGGAGGTAGACTACGAGTACAGCGGCATCAGGTGTCCCTACTGCGGCCATCGGATCCTCATGAAGGAGAGGCCGACGACCGTCAAGAGGATGAAAGCAGTCTGATGAGGTTCACCACCTCCAGGAGGCCCTCGCCCCGGGCGAGGAGGCTCGGCCGGGTTCTAGCGAACTATTTCGGGGCTGGGTACATGACCCGGGGGAAGAGCGGCCTCGACGACGGCGACGAGGTCTGGATGGTGGTGGTTGAAGGGTCCGGAGGCCCCGCGGGCCTCTCCCGGAGGTCGGGCGGGGAGGAGCGGATCCTCCGCTTCTCGGCCGTCCAGGAGGGCGGGGCGAAGAGGCTGACGAGGAAGAGGGCCGTGGTGGTCGGATCGGGGAAGGCCGCCGCCGAGGTGGCGGAGTTCTTCGGCCTCGACCTATCTCCCATGGCCTCCGAGGGGCGGCTCGTCCGGGTCCAAGACGGGACGATCGATCTCATCGATGACGGGGATCTGATCCTCAGGTTGGAGATATGAGGGGGAGCGCGGAGATCGCCTTCGAGGTCGAGGATCCCGAGGTGGTCGCCGCCGCCCTAGCCCCCGAGGCGGAGGATCAGATCCAGAGGAGCCACGTCCGGCTCGAGGCGGTGGAGGGGGCGGTCCTCCTGAAGGTGGAGAGCGAGGACCTGGTATCCCTCAGGGCTGCCCTGAACACGTGGATCAGGCTGATCGATATAGCAATCAAGATGGTGAAGGTATGAGCACCGAATTGCCACCCCAGGTACAGAATCAGATAGCACAGCTTCAGCAGCTTCAGCAGCAGGCTCAGGCGCTGCTGGGCCAGAAGAGCCAGATAGAGATGATGATAAGGGAGACGGAGTCCGCGGTCAAGGAGCTGGAGGCGAGCCCCGAGGGCGCTGTTATTTATAAGAGCGTCGGCGAGGTGCTCTTCAAGGCCGATCGGGCGAAGCTTATCGAGGAGTACCAGGAGAAGAAGGAGGTCCTCGACCTCCGGCTCAAGACCCTCGGAAAGCAGGAAGAGCGGATCCAGAAGCGCTTCACCCAGCTCCAGGATCAGCTGAAGGCCTCCCTGGGACAGAAGCTCCCCGAGGCGGCCTGAGCTTCGACGGTGTAGCGGGCCCGTGGCTTAGCCAGGATATAGCACCGGGCTTCTAACCCGGGGGTCGTGGGTTCGAATCCCACCGGGTCCGCCTGCTACTTATATTTCGCTGAAGGCTCTGTTGGAATAACCCGTTAGAAGGCATTCTTCGAGGTGACGGATATGTGCGAGCTGAAGGTTTACATGAAGGGCGAGGAGAAGGTCCTGATGGAGGGCGTCGTCGCCTTATCGACGAGGGGCGAGAAGATCCTGATGGAGGACATCATCGGGAGGACGAAGGAGGTCTCCGGGAGGATCGTCGGGGTGGACATATCCGGCCAGAAGGCGTTCTTGGAGCCGGCTTAGATTCTTCCAACTTATAAACTTATTTTATGTGATAATCAAGCCTTTCATGCGATAGTATTGCAATGCAATCAGTTCTAAAATTTTATGGAGCACATTCTCCCTTAGAAATGTTCTGAGGGCACTATTAAGGCTGAAAAAAAGTTATACATCTGGCGAAGGAGATTACATTAATATAGGGCTATGAATAAATGCAAGCATGATTCAATGAGCAACTTCTCAAAAGAAGATGTGTTGGCTACAATACAATCGTCTTTACAAAAGATGCCGAATAAGCGGCTCACAGGCAATCGTTTCATCTCCGAATCGGGAATGACCGTAGCTGATATCCTTCGTTACTGGGATAATTGGTCATCTGCCATGAAAGATGCAGGCGCAGATTTCGGTAGATACCATGAGCGCATTTCTCCTGAGGATTTGCTGACCGACTGGGGTGAAATCGCTCGTGAGCTTGGCCAAATCCCTACCAGAAACCAATATAAGAGGCAAGGCGCCTACAGTCCAGGAGTCTTCGAGCGAAATTTTGGTACATGGTCTGCAGTTCTAGATGCTTTTCGCAGCTATGCAATTGACAAAGAAGAGTGGTTAGACGTCCTCGAATTGCTGCCAGAAAGCAACGAGCATGTACCATCTTCTAACGTAAATTCAGATCCCCAACCTCAAACAGCATCAAAGGGTGCTCGGCATAAGAAGCTTGATGATAGGCCTGCCTATGGAGATCCCATGGATTTCAGAGGGCTACGCCATGCTCCTGTTAACGAGGACGGTGTGATTCTTCTATTTGGAATGGTGGCTCGTGAGCTTGGCTACCTAGTGGAGAGTGTGCAGGGCGGCTTCCCAGATTGCGAGGCAAAGCGACAGAAAGCTCCAGGCAAGTGGCAGCGTGTCCGCATAGAGTATGAGTTCGAGAGCCGGAATTTCCAGGAGCACAACCATGATCCTACAAGGTGCGATCTTATCGTCTGCTGGAGCCACAATTGGCCAGCTTGCCCGATGGATCTCGAAGTCCTCGAACTCAAGGAAGTCATCAAAGGCCTCTCAAAGTCCGAAGAGTGACAATAATGAACGCATTGCTATTGATGCCCTATTCATTGTTCAAATCAAGGGATGAGATGCCCCAGAAGTCTTCGGCCGGAAAAATTAAAGACCTTGGAGGTCTCTCTCGGATAAGAGGGTCGATCATGGCGTCCAAAGGGATCGGAGTCGCGTTTAAGGTCTTATATTCGCTCTTTATCGGTTTTTTTATGGCCGCAGCCGCCTATCCCACAGGCGAGATCACCGTCGAGAACCGGGTGAGCTACCTCGGAAGGCCGGCGGTGGTGATGATCACATCCGAGTACTATGGAAACCTGGTGAACGACGACGGCGAATCGACGGTCTACCTCTCCTCGGACGACTCCGAGTTCGAGTTGGAGCTCGATATCCCCCAGTTCTCCACCGGGTCCTTCGGGTCGGGGTTTGTGGTGAGCAGCGACGGCTACATCGTCACCAACGCCCACGTCGTCCAGGAGGCGGAGGAGGAGCTGAAGGCCGAGTTCGCCCTCCAGGCCCTGGAGTGGGGGGCGGAGGAGTGGCCGTCGATCTTCGTCGCCAACGGGGACGAGCCGTATCCGGCGACGGAGGAGGACCTTCTGGAGATATACGACCTCTTCCTCACCTACGATCTGGATGTGATGCAGGAGATCATGGTATACTTCGGAGCCCCCAGCATCCTGGATCGGTCGCCTGCGGGCTACCCCGCCGAGATCAGGAAGATCAGCCCCCAGGAGATGTGGTTTGGCTCAGGCGAGAGCAAGTATCGGTCCGGAAAGGACCTGGCGATCATAAAGATCGAAACCCCCGACGAGCTGCCGACGGCGACCCTGGGCGACTCGTGGGGGGTGGAGGTGGGAGACAAGGTGGTGGTGATCGGCTATCCCGGGGTGACCACCTCCTGGCAGAACATAGAGCTCTCCTGGGAGACCGACTACGTTCCTACCGTCACCTCGGGGATCATCAGCGCTGAAAAGAGGCTGCCGGACCGGTCGGAGGTCTTCCAGACCGACGCCGCCATCTACCACGGAAACAGCGGCGGCCCTGCCTTCAACGCTGAAGGGGAGGTGATCGGGATCGCCACCTTTGGCTCGGGGACGACCCTCGTATCCGGCGAGTGGATCGACGTCCAGGGTTACAACTTCCTGATCCCGATAAATGTCGCCAAGAGCTTCATATCGGAGCTGAACATCGACACGGCCCCGAGCGAGACGACCAAAGCCTTCGAGAGGGGCTTTGAGCTCTACTGGAATGGGAGCCTTTCGGAGGCGAGGGGGGAGTTCGATGCCATCCTCAAGACCCTTCATCCGACCAACCAGTACGCTACTGAGTACTCGAGCATGGCCCAGAGGGGATGATCGACGGCCTGCGATTTGCCCCTACTACGGACCGCCGTCCCGGCGGTGTTCTTAGTCTTCGCCCTCCTCGGCGGCCTCTTCGGAGCTCTAGCGTCGGATCTGCCGGTGGTGGGGGCGGAGGAGATCCTGGCCGAGATCCGGGACGGGGAGGCGGTGGAGAGGTTCCAGGTCAGGATCGTGGGGGACCTCGACCTCCGGTCACTGGATGGGCGGGTCCGGTCCCCCATCACCATCGTCGACTGCGAGATCGAAAGGCCGGTCCGGATGGAGGGGGCGAACTTCGATGCCCCCGTCCGGTTCGAGGAGACGACCTTCAAGGAGATGGCCCTCTTCAGCGGCGCCCGGTTCAACGCCTCCGCCGACTTCTCCTATTCCACCTTCGAGGATACCGTCTTCTTCGACTCGGCCCAGTTCGGCGGAGAGGCCCTCTTCTGCGCCACCAG
>Ga0334887_1004323_pt1 | contig 13006 bp, 16 predicted proteins | sample GraSluR1_MG_10_FD_207217 | JGI IMG/M metagenome (GOLD analysis project Ga0334887, IMG submission 207217) | Sludge microbial communities from methane-producing bioreactor in Wageningen University, Netherlands - Granular Sludge_18_07-R1 | ecosystem: Engineered > Bioreactor > Anaerobic >...
TTTATTTCAGAAGCTGAAGCTCTGCGAGCTGCATCTGTCATTAAAATTAACTCTATTAACAGATCATTAATGCCTGTTCTCAAATCAGGTTGACCAGTTTCAGTGAGACGAGCAGGTGTTGGCGATTGAATGATATAAACAGTCTTGTTTCTTAAAGGAATGCCAAATCTAGGTAAACGCTCACCATCAGGAAAAACATGTTGTTCAATAGGCTCCATTGTTTCTTGTAAGTCTTTACCTAAGCCATATTTATGAGAATAAGTAGCGGCTATATCTCTTGAAAGTTGAAGATTGCCTGAACCACAAGCCAATACTAGTTGTTTATCACTGTAAAGATAATCAGGAAGAAGTCCTTTTTCTAAAAGATCAACAATTGATCTTTTAAAAAAATCCAATGGCCCATTATGTTCTTGAGATTCAACTGTGGTTAGAAAAGATGGCTTTTCTGATTTAAGGCTCATAACTCTATATTTTGATCACTTTAAAAATAGATTATAGCAGTAATAAAAAAATTATAAACTAAATATTACATACAAATTATGACGAGGTTAATTTTTTAGCCAACACCATCACGATCAGGCATTTATTCATTTCCCATAAATTCCTTGTGACTCCCACATAGTAGCAATGTCTTCTCGCACTACTCTCAACAATTCAGACTCAATATATTTCTTAATCTTTTCTAAATAAAGACCCTGAAGCTGAATTTCAGAAACATGCCTCCTTCCTACATAAAACATCACCCATATTTTATCTTTATTCTTCCAAACCTTAACTAAAATTTCATGACCCCCTTTGTAACCATAAAAATCAGTTCCGAATTTACCCCACTGTAAAACCAAGGTTACTGCTGAATGAGAAACAGAGGAGATAATCTCTCCCTCTAAATTTAAAAGAGTAAAATTAAAATCCTTAAACAATGGTCTAACAACTTTATCAATCTCTGCTAGAAACATCTCACTTTCTCTTTGAAGCTGCTTTTCTTCTAATAAACGCGCCTGTCTTGCTTTATGAGTTTCTTCTTCTCTATCTTTTTTCTCTTGGCTTAAGTGCTGACCACTCTCATCACAAGCTAGTGATAATTGTTCCTTAAAATTCATTGATATAAGTATATCAAAGTATAACTTTAATTCATTAAAAACTGAATATGCCAATTTATATTAATTACTAATAAACTGGCTTAATCAATATAAATTTAGTATAACGATATTAATATTAACTAATAAAAAACTTAAACAATGAACTCAAAGAAAATTTTTATTGTTTTATTGATCATATTAATCGGCATGGCTGGTTGGTTGTATCTAAACAAAAACAACATTTTTTTAGAAGATAGTCCATTAAAATCAGAGGATACAGCCACTCAAGAAAAAGATATTGATGGAGATTGGCTAACATACTCTAGTGAAATTTTTAAGCTGGAGTTTAAATATCCAGATTATTTACAAGTTGAGAAGATTGCGACAGGTCAAAATATTATTCAAGAAACAACGATGAACCAGGAGGTAACTCTTGTGATCCGAAAAAATAATGAAGAGGAGCAAAGAGTCTTTGTAGTGGCGGTTATTGAACCAGATATGTTTGAACATGCTAAACTTTATTCCAGAGATGAGCGGGTAGTAAAAATCGATGGAAAGGAGGCATTCCAAATGAAAAAGGATAATATGAGCGACGAAGCTGCTTTTGATTTTTTTACCCAAACTTTGGTGGAATTTCCTAACTTTTTCTATTTATTTTTGTCAGAAGGCGAAAGCCCGCTTTATTATGAAATTTTGGAAAGTGTGCGATTTGTGGAGTAAAAAAGTTCTTTACTTGATACTAAAAAATTACTCATTATCTAATCGAGTCAAAAATTCATCTAAAATTGTCATATATCTCTCATCTAAGCCTGATTCCTTTAACAAATTAAGCTCTGTTTTTTCATATTCCAGCAATTCGGGGTGTGACCCATCCTGATAATACTTTACTAATGCTTTTATCACATTTTTATCAGCTTCAGTCAATTGATATTCTCTAGTGGGTTGGCCTTCAGGGGATGTCATTTTAACAAAATAAAACAATAACCTTAATTCTTTAATTATCCTTTAATCTCTTTTTCAATTCTTTCTCATATTCAAGAAAATACTGAGAAATAACAGTGATATCGAATTCTGAGAGAATTGATTCTTTGGGTTCTCTTTCTAGTAAAAATTCAAAACTAGCCCTAACCACCTCACTGGGACTACGGCGCGTGGCAAGGTTCTGATAAAACTGATGAGTAATACTCACGCTATGACTAGTTTGGGTATTGTTGTCTTTTACTACTACCTGAAACAGATAGACCGGCTCTTGGCTAGTAGGAGTAACAGTGATGTCGGACATAAAGTTATTATAAATCAATTCGCAAATTAGTATTAACAATAGATCAGAATCAATTTTATACCATCAACACCTAACAGGATAGGCAAAACATAACAACATTAAAATCTTTCTTAACTTATGCTAAAATAATTTCATGCCCAATAATCAACCTGCCTCGCTCCAACCTCAAACTAAAAATCAACCCGATTCTCAACCAGCTCAACCCTCAACCCACACCAAACAAACTAAACTCAACCGGTTTAACGTTTTACTACTACTCGCTACGGTTCTTTTTCTAACGATAGCTGGCTACCACTATTTTCAACTGCAAACTCAGCTTAACCAAGCATTAGAAAGTTTAACAGTCTTAGAACAAGCTCAATCTGTACCCACTGATACACTTGAGGATGATTTTCTAACCGAACCAGCCGATGATCCCAATCAAATAATTTCTTCGCCCGTCACCGATGCTATTGAGTGTCCCGCTTTACCCCTAGTGGTTTTCGAGCCTCCGCTTGCAACTGATGAATATCAACCCCAACGCGTAGAGTTACAACGCAAGGTAGTTGATCCACTAATTGACTATCATCAACATATTTACGGCAAAAATGATTTGGTAAGCGTGATGCTCTCGTTGGAGATTACTTCTGAATTTAAAGAAGAGTTCCCCTACTACTTAACCGCGCTTAGTTTTAAGGGTGGACAAACATGGAGGTCTCTATCTCAAACCGATGGGGTACTAGACTGGTGGACTGCCCCTTGCATGGGTAAGTGTGACTTTTCAGCAGAATTTAGAGAAAAATATCCTGAAGTGGTTAGGTTGTCAGAATAAGGCTGTTTTATAAAGTAATTTTAATTACTTTATCGTCTTTTTCTTCAGGTATTCCTCTCCCATCAGTGTTGCTGGTGGTGATATATAAATTGTTGCCAGGACCCAACACTACTGCCCTAAGTCTGCCAAACTCATTTTGAAAATGCTCTCTCAACTCTCCAGAATCTATAACGTATTCATATAAAGTAGAGCCTCTCAACCCAGCAAAAAAAATGCTGCCATCAAAAAAGGTGGCTCCGGCAGGTGCCCAAGTTATATCTGGTCCAGAGTGTATGACTGGAGTTTCCATACCTTCTTGCTCTTGGTCGCCCTCAATCGCTGGCCAGCCATAGTTATTGCCCATTTCTATTAAATTCAGTTCATCCATGCCAGACAAAACTCCAGAACGTCCATGTTCTGTGGCCCATAATCTATTCTGATTATCCCAAGCTAAACCCTGAGCGTTGCGATGACCATATGAGTAAACTTCATTATTAAAGGGATTATCTGCAGGAATACTACCATCATCATTAATTCTCAGAATTTTGCCTGCTAAAGAGTTGATGTCTTGAGCCAAATCTGGGTTTTGAGCATCACCGGTAGTAATAAATAAATAGCCATCAGGACTAAAAGCAATTCTACCGCCATTGTGGTTCGCAGCTCCTGGAATATTGTCAAGAATAATCTCTCTATCAGAAAGCGAATTATTGATAAATTGATAGCGCTCAACTCTGTTGGTAATTGTTTGACTAATGCGAGTTGTTAAATAAAGATAAAGCCAATTATTTTGTTCAAAATCTGGATGCAGAGCCATACCTAACAAACCTCCTTCTCCTATATGCTCAACGCCATCAATAGTAATCTGCTGACCTTCTTGTAATAAAAGTAATGTTCCTGGTCGTTGGGTGACTAAAATTTCTTGATTTGGCAAAAAAACGAGTTCCCATGGTATTTCAAGATTGCCGGCTATGATCTCATAATCCTCCTGTGGCACATCATTTCTGATATCTAATTCCTCTAGGTCTGAAGCTTGTTCTGTTTCATTTCCTATTTCCTGAGAATATAAGAAATAACCAACCAACAAAATTAGTATTGGAATAATATAAATAAATTTTTTCATCTAAGGTAATAGCAATAGTTTTTAATTAAATTTTAAGCTGCGAGCAATCAAAAAAGTTATAACCGAGACAGATGCTGAAAGAACAGCACCCCAAACTAAATCTACCACGGTCACTAATATTGGCCAATTTTTAACTGTAGCCAAGTTTGTTAAATCATAGGTTGCATAAGTAATTAATCCAAATAATGATCCAAATAATAAGGCCTTTGTCAATGACTCTTCCTTCAAAGCGGGAGTTATTACAAAAATCACTAATCCAAGAACAAACAGTAAATAAAAAATTCCTGCTGCTAGCCAATTAACATTGTCTTTCATTAAAAAACCAATTTGATTGCTATAAAAATTTTTAGTAATCAGTCCTAACCAGATAAAATCAATTAATAAAAAAACAGGTAGAGCAATTAAGTATAGTTTTGCCATATTAAATAAATATAGTTAATATTTTTAACTCAAAATTTATTAGCCTGCGCCACCTCCTCCGCCACCACCGCCTCCTCCGCCACCACCGGAAGATCCTCCGCTAGATCCTGAGCCAGATGCCCCATAGCTTGAGCTAACGCTAGTGTTAAGAGCTGAAATGGCTCCTGTCATATCGCTGACACTAGCGGTAAAAGCACTGATACTGCTGGCATCAAAACCGCTAACTCCAGCTAATTGGCCTCTAGAAGGTAAATTTTGTAAAGAACTAAATCCCCAATAATTAGCCACTGCAGCAGTTTGCTGATTGTCCTCAAATTTAACCGGTAGTTGAGATAAAGCTTTCGCACTAACCCCTAAAGCTGTACCATAAACTAAATATTTCTCCCACAAAATAATGCTATCAATTGGATAACTAGCTGTTTTTTTATAATCCTTGAGGTGATTGTGGAAAGCTTTCCAGGAAGCTGTCTCTGTTCTTCCTTTTTCAGTTCTTTTAAAAGCGCGACCCTGTAAAAAAATACGCACTACAAACAACGGCATGTTAAAGAAGAAGATCAGGAATGTTAATGCTTCAGTTGGTAAAAAAGCAAATAAGCCATCAGCTAATGAAGCTATTAGAAAAATTTGAGCTACTGTTGCAAAGATTATCCACACAAAAAATGTTGGTCGTTTTGAAAACTTATCAGATTTTTTGTCCAAATAGTTTTGAGAAAAGTTTTCATTTTTAACCATTTTCTCCAAAACAAGAAAGTAATTATAAGCAACCATTTTTGTGCTTGGGTTTCTACAAAAGCTGACCAAATCATCAAACCAAAGCACTTTTTTACCTTTGGCCACAGTTTTAAATAAAAAATCAAAAACAATCCTCTGTATAGAATCAAGTGATTCAAAATTGGCAGGGGCTAACAGCTCAGCAGTTGTTTTCTTATCTTGTTTTTCATTCTGATTGCCCACACCTTTAACATCTATTAGCCTTTCTACTCCATATCGATATTTTTTAAATAACCAAAAGCCTTCTTCTTTGTCACTGCGGATGATTTTAACTACTCTCTGTTGGGCCAGCGACAAAACAGTGGCTGTAAAAGCTCTGGGAGGTAATTTTTTTTGAAGAGTTAATAACTGAATAACTTGAGAGGGTGGTAAATCGCTGGGGGATTCCCACAACGTTTGGGTAAAATTAATTTTTGGCAAAGGTTTATTCTTGCTGTATTTAAAAAATAGATAAAGCTCATAAATAAAAAGTGAGATCGTTATTAAACTAAAAACAATAACTATTATTAAAATAGCCCATGATCTATAGACTAATCTCTGAGTCTGTCTAATAAACCCCTGCTCTTGTTGTTTAATATCCTCCAGAGTTAAACTGCCCTGAGCCCCCTCATCTATTGCTTGAGCAGTAAAAACGTCCAAAGGTAAGGCAACCCTACCTTCAAAATATGTACCAGGTTGCAATTTGCCGACTTCAAAAAAAATTTCAGGTTCTTCTGCTATTGAAACTTGTCCATCTAAGGGGCTATGCAACCAAGCTTGAGTTTGCTCTAAATTAGTTCCCTCAGGTAAATTTACTTTAACGCTAATTGGACCTTGAGACCTGTCCCACTCATCTCCAACAAACTGCCAATAAATCTCAGCCACATCTTCCTGAAAAGTGACTGCATTGGGAACTAAATAGCTAAGCTGAAACCTTTTTTGCTCGTTGTTAGCAGAATAAAACCACTTAATGTAATATTGCCTATTCTCATCAATTAAAAAAAAGGTTTCCCTAGCTTGATTTCCAATCGGCCTATAATCTCTATGAACTCTACCTAAATCAGTAAGTTCCTGATAACAACCTACTTGATCACAAGCTCGCAGGTCCTCAATTTGATAAAACTCAGTTCTACCAGTATTTTTTGTTGGATCAATTGATTTATTTATAGTTTGGTAAGCAAAGGTAAAACTACCATCAAAATTATAAACTCTCTCTTCCACAACGCTCATTGAGCCGTCTTTGTTAACAGTGGCTTCTATTGAAACTTGCCCTATATTATAAGATTTGGCAAATACTGAAGTAGGTAGAAATGACTTAGCCTGTAAAAGTATAAATAAGAAAGCAAAAAGAGGCAAAGTTCTACTAAAAGTCTTTGATCTCATACAATAAATTTCTTAAGTCTATCTTCTAAAATTATTTATAAATAATGCTCTTATCATATCAAAACAACTGCTATAATAATATTTATCATGCCTAAAAATTCTGATAAATCTACCAATTCACCCAAAGTAACAATTTTTGGAGAAGTTTTTTCTGAAAACAATCACAGAGGTGACTCAGGTTCAACTGGTGGTTTTTTCCTGATCTTTATTGGTGTTTTATTATTCTTAAATACTTTAGAAATTTTACCCTGGACCATCTGGGAAAATCTACTAACCCTGTGGCCCATTTTAATTATCTTATTTGGGCTAAATATCTTACTGGGAAAAAATCTTATCACCAGAACCTTACTCAACCTAATTAATTTAGTTTTATTTGGATCGCTATTGTTATTTATCTTAAAAAACTTTGCCCCTCAGTTAGTCACTTGGCTTCCTGAAGAACTTACAAATTATATTCAACTTTGGAGGTTAACCAAGCTATGAGTCAATCACGCTTCTTTTTTGGAATCTTAATAATTTTAATTGGAATATCGTTACTAGTCGATTTTCCTTTGCTGAGATTTGCCTTTCCTTTATTGATTATTTGGCTAGGAATTAAAATGATTTCTAGTCCTACTGGCAAAAAATCACTCACCAGTTCAACTGAGAATAGTGAAAACATAATTAGTCGTGTTTTAATCTTTTCTGGGATTAAACAAAAAGCCCTGAGTGATGATTTTCAAAAGGCAGAATTGGTCATAGTTTTTGGCGGAGGTGAACTGGATTTATCTCAAGCTAAGACTAAACAAAAACAAGTTGCCATTGAGGTTGTAACTGTGCTTGGTGGCATGAAAATAATTGTGCCCAAAAATTGGCATGTTCAATCTGAAGGCATGGGCATATTAGGTGCGTTTGATAATAAAACTGAGCTAAGTGGTACTAAAAAAACCACTGCTAAAGTAGATGGAGTTGCCATCTTTGGTGGTGTTGAGGTAGTAAATTAAACTCTCAATCAATTTTACGGCTGCAGCACGTCTTGCTCTCTGCCGTTGATTGTGATTACAACCTCATCAACAGTTTCAAACTGCATTAAAGTTTGCTCGATCTGCTCTCTAATCATCGTTACCCAAGCTGAACCTGCCACACTTTCATCTAATTCTTGACTGAAGTCAACTGTTGCCACTCCTCCTTGAATATCTATGCTTTGTAACTGTGTTCCTTCTGGTATAGAGCTAGAAATACCTCTGGCCTGTTCTTGAGCTGTAGGACCTTGTAATAATTGCTCTATAGCTGCCTCACCGGTAGTAATAGTGTAGGGTATTTCTCTCTCAACTACTACAGTCCGCTCTTGTCCTTCAACCGTTTGGACAAAATACAAGCTAATAGTTAAGGTTTCCGGAGTCTCATCAATAGCTGCGGGATCATCAACAGGCTCGTCAGTAATCATTCTGTCTTGTAGCTCATCAAAAACTTCGTCAGTCACAGCGCTTACCACTACTCCGTCTTCTACAACAACTTCCATCGTGTGGGGAGTAATTACTTGAGCCACCATTTCATCTGATCTATCTCCATATCCTGCGGCTGAAGACACAAATGAAAAGATGAATTGATATCTAAATCCAGTGATGATTTCCTCTTCAGTTACCAAAGTTAAATCAGAGCCATCATAAGTATAGGTTGGAGAGTTTATTTGAACCCAAATGCGAGCTACTTCTCTTGCTTGCTCTATAGTCATTGCCTCTGGCTGCTCATCAATTATTGTGTCTAGAGGAGTTTCTGTTTGTCTACCAAAGTAAACAACAGCACCGATAACAATTAATAAAACTGCTAGTAAGCCAATAGTAAATTTTTTGTTCATAGTTTTTCCCTTAATTGATTTTTTTAATAATGTTAAACCTTGATCGCTTAATGACGTGTGATCAGTGTAGCAAAACTTACTATGGAGTAAAGAGGAAGTTGGTTTTACCCTGGTGTTTCTAACTCCACCTGAATATGGTGTGCTGAGGGTGTCACCTGAGAAATTTTCTCTTCAATGGTGTCAATCAAAACCTCAATCTCAGTTGTGCTCATACCATCCTTAATATGAATATCTAGATTAACTAATAACTTTTCAGGGCCAATCTGCATGGTTTTTAATTCTAAAATTTCTTTGACTTCTTTTAATTCCATCACCACAGTTTTGATCTGTTTCTCAGTTTCAGGACTTGCTCTTTTGCCAATCAAAAAACCCTTTACGCCAAAAATCAGAAGAGCAGCAAAAATTGCCATCACCATCCCGACAGCCATAGCACCTAAGCCATCAAACCATAAGGCTCCAGTAAACTGATATAAAATTAGTGATAATAAACCTAAAAAAGCAGCCGCCGCTCCCATCAGGTCTAGGGCAAAAGTATTTTTGGTAGCGGTTAGCCCAGAATCCATAAACACTCTAAAAAAATTCTTAATGCTCTTTTTACCCAAAATACGCCTTAAGCTGAGAGAAAAGGAGTAACCATTAGCTAGCAGCGCCAGCACCAATACCAAATAAGCTAAGTAAATGTGGTTAATCTCCTCGGGATTAAGAAGTCTCTTCAAACCAAAATAAAAAGAGGCAGTGGCTGTGATAGAGATCATGATGATAGCTGAAATTAGAGTCCAAAAATATATTTCCTTACCATAGCCAAAAGGGTATTGCTTATCTGGTTTTTTGTCTGCAGATTTTAGCCCAACCAATAAAAAAGTTACAGCTACTAAATCTGCTAAAGCTTGAAAAAATTCAGCCAACATCACCACACTGCCAGTTAAAATCACCACAAGTAAACTTAAACCGGCGTCGAATAAATCAACAATAAAAGAAATTTTTACAACTCTACGAGCTGAAAGATAGGGCATATTAAGTTTATTAATTACCTCTGACTAAATATAGCAGAACGCTGGAGTGGTTAGAAGAAGAGGTAGACTTAAAACAAAAGGTTGAAGGACAGATTATGGTCAACAATCAAACCTAGTCCCATTTACCAAATAAGTCAAAAGCCCAGTTTTTTACTCAACTTCTTTAAATTGAGTTTCTGGGTTAACTGCATCTACTTTCCAAGAATTATTTACTCTAACAAGCTGAAAAAATCTAGGAGCATCTCCTCCAGAAAAATTAAAAATAACTTCAACCTCAGCCATTTCATCTTCAACTCCTATCTCAGCATTATCAAAAGCAACAACCTCACCAATTTCATAACCATTGTCTGGAACGTCTTGTAATCCAACAAACCTTGCCAAATCTCCACTATTTGGCTCTGTAGGCATCTCAAGCCTAACTCTATCTGACACTAAAGAAAGCGCAGTTGGCAAGGCATCCAGATCTGTGGCAGGAGGGGCAGAAGCAATAAAGCTTTTCAGAAAAACATCAAGCGCTTCTTCAGGATTTTGGTACTGGGTAACTTCTGAAGTATCTGGATGCTCTATCTCGACAGTTTGAAGTGGATCCGTTAAATCTCCTTGCCTGACATTAGTACGATATAAAAACAAGCCTCCAATGGCTAAAAAAACTAATAAAGATATAACTATTGTTGTGTTTTTATTCATAATTAATTTCCCTCCCAATGATTAGAAATTACTTTCAATATAAAACTTCAGACAGAAAAGTCAATGTGTTGAAAAAATTTTCATCCTATCTTCTATCCCTCTTCCAAACTGCAATGAGGCGAAATTCATTGGTTAAATCATCTACAACATAAAAAAATCCAATTTCGTATCCATTATATTTTCTGTACATGCCATTTTTCCCTTCAATTTCTACTCCATTATAAAAAACATCATAAATATCAGATTCTGATATGCCAAGGTCTTTCATTTTTTTGATGATTTTTTTGGGGAAAAAAAGATTAGCCATAAAAACAAACAACTACTTTATTGTCTGCCCTTTCTTAAGCCAACTTTGTTAGCCGCTAAACTAACCACGATTATTACAAGAAAAACTGGAGCTAGATACATTAAATTGTTTTTGCATAGATTATAGTGTTTTTGCCCTAAAATATAGTTGGATAAAAAATCAGCCAAGCAGCCCTCATCTTCTTCACTATAGCTGTCACTGGCGATATAATCTTCAATTGTTTCCTGAACACCCAACACTTGACTTTCATCATAAAAAATCATTTGTGTACCCTCATCCTCTACTCCTAATACTCCTGTGCTCATTACAGTTAAATCTTTTTGAAGATATTTTTCTTCTTCACTAATTTCCTCAGGCAAAATTAGGTAACTAACTTTATCAAAACCTGACAAAACATTAGTCCCTATACCATCATTAGCTAAAGCTAGTGAGCTAGGTAAAAACTCAATTTCTACAACACCTGGCTGCTTTCCTTTAAAATAAATTGTGCCAAACAAGCCTCTTTCAGAATGAAAACCCGGACTAGGTAAACCTCCAGTTAGCCGAGCAAAACCTAATTCATTATTTATTTCTCTTTGAATAAATATTTCAGCAAAAGAACCTTCTGTACTAATATGAGATACCTCTAATTTTTCAGGATTAAAGCCAACGTCAGCTTGTATAGTATTAATTGGAGCCTGTATACCTATCATTTCTATTTTCATCGGAAATATTTCACCCAGCCGATACTGCCCCCTGGCAGGGATATTAAAACTAGCAGTTCTGGGTGTGGCAATAAATCCCAACTGCCTAAACATCATGACCTCTAAGTACACTATGCCTGCAGAAAATATTGTTAAAACAAAAATGGCAAGTGCATTAACAAGAGCTGAGCCAAACCTTTTTGGATAAGCCATTTCAAGAGAAACAACTGGCTCCTTGCAAACCGGGCAATTCCCGCCTACCTTTGATAATCTGCAAAAAAAACATGGAGTATGTCTGGGAAACAAAAACCACAAAACAGGAAACGCTATAGCTAAATAAAGCCCTAATACCGACAGTAAGTGAATTAAAACTATAGCTAACAGGATAAAGCCGACAAACTTTAGCAAAACAATTAAAATAGAAATAAGTTTAAACTCCGGCATTTTCACCCTCTTGTTAACTACTTTTCATCATACAATAATTCTGATAAACCAGTCAAATTTTTAAATTAAATTAAAGCGTCAGTTAGTGTTCAACGTGATAGAGTAAAATAGAAAAATCCCTTAAGTCACATCGGCCATCCTTGTTCAAATCACAAGTCTTATCAGAAACTATAGTTGATAATTTTTGTTCTCTTTCCTCTGCTGTTAATCTCATAGTGAGGCTAATTATCTCGCGCCAATCCCGCAACCACAAAGCCAGGGCATCGTATAGATTATTAATACTTATTTTGCCAGCTCCTTGCGTATCAAATTTTTTAATCAAAGCTGGAATATCTTGATCTATTTTTTGTTCAGACAAATCTTGGTCTGTTTCTATTGGGTCTGAAGGTTGTAAAAAAGAAGTAATAGTATCCACAACCCTCTCAACTAAAGACCGACTTTCTAACACAACAGGCTCATCTTCTTGAGTAGTAACAACTTCTGTTGTCGCAGGGGTGGAAACAGTAGTTGCTGAGGGAAACAGGGTTGGAGTGGGTTGAATACAACCAGTAATATCAAAGCTGCAATCCTCATCGCAACTTAACTCTCCGCCTAAAAAGCCTAAACTTTCACAGGTTTGACCAGCCAAATCATCACCCTCACAATCCTCATCTCCTTCAATTACACCATCCCCACAAACACTGGTTTTAACAGTGGCATCAATAACTGAATCAGGAGACTGGGCGTAAGTTAAGTTAGCTGCAACCGTTTGTCTGGTAAAAATTAAAATTGGCAGTAAAACAGTAAGAAAAATTAGTTTCATTCTTCATCAGTAGTTGATCTTTTTTTAATATTAATATTAAAACTAAAGAATTTTTTGACCAAAACCACAGTGACCACAAAGCTTACTGCCCCCAAAGCAATATTAGTCCATGGTTGATATCTCTGCCAAAAACTTAAAGTGCGATAATATAAAGCCTGCAATAAATTAGCTGGTGCCACACTAAACTCAAGCTTAGCTGCTGCTGCAATATTAACTGCAGTTTCCCCCTCCTCAGTAACCCTATAAGGAAAACCCCTAACATAGGCAAAATAATTACCTGGAACCATTTCCAAAGGCAAAGTCAGGTCAATCTCAACCCGCTGTGATTCTCTAGGTTCTAAGTGAAATGTTTCAGGCTCAAATCTAAACCAATCTTCTTCTGGCTTAAGCTCAAGCTGATCTTGATGGT
>Ga0334887_1004324_pt1 | contig 13002 bp, 10 predicted proteins | sample GraSluR1_MG_10_FD_207217 | JGI IMG/M metagenome (GOLD analysis project Ga0334887, IMG submission 207217) | Sludge microbial communities from methane-producing bioreactor in Wageningen University, Netherlands - Granular Sludge_18_07-R1 | ecosystem: Engineered > Bioreactor > Anaerobic >...
TGCGCAATAACAAAGGGACATCAATTCATGAACGTATTATGACAGTCCTGGCGACATCGAAGCAACAGGGACTCGATACCCGAAAGATACTGATATCAAGTCTGGCCAGCTAAACACGTACGAATTGGTAAAGTATTGTTGAGGCTGGCGATCAGGTCAGCACCGCTCTTAGTCCGGTATATCTCCTCATCCACACCTAAAAAGACCTTTTCGATCTGATCATCCAGCTCGGTTCTGTCAGTAACTATGAGCAAACGGGCGTCGCTGCGGTTCTCCAAGATCCACTTTGCCTGCCAGACCATGGTCAAGGTTTTGCCGCTGCCCTGACTGTGCCAGATTATGCCGCCTTCACGGCGTCGGATGAAATCTTGTGCTGCCTTGATCCCGAAATATTGGTTGTGCCGACAGATCTTCTTAGTACCGGCGTCAAAGACGATAAAGTCGTGGATCAGCTCTAAGAAGCGCTGCTTGGAGCATAGCTGAATCAGGTGCTGATCAAGCGGGTTCTCGATGGTGCCCTTTTCCTTCCAGGTCAAGTAATATTTCTCTTTCGTTAAGATTGTGCCGTATCGCACGCCTTGAGTTGTGTTGCCCGCCATTACTAATTGCATTGTGGTGAAGAATGGTTGGATGAATTCTTTCTTCTGATTGTCACAGTTCTGGCGAATGCCTTCTGATACCGATACCGTTGAACGCTTCAGTTCGAGCACTCCGAGGGCAATGCCATTCACGTAAAGCACGATGTCTGGTCGTTTGGGGTAAGCCTTGGCATTAGAGGCTGGTACGGTAACTTCCTCGGCTATTGCGAAGCGGTTGCGTTCTGGGTGCTGCCAGTCGATCAGCCATATCGTCTTGTTCTGCTCGCCTGCACCTTCTTTTACCTTCACGCCATACCGGAGCAAGCCATAAACGTCCTTGTTGATGTCGTAGAGGCTGCGGCTCTGGTCGCCTGCCACGCGGGTCAGCTCGTGCAGGGCACGGTTGATCAAGCCATCGTCATAGCCCTGCCTTTCTCTCAAGAAAGCTCTCAGGTAAGCTTCTTCGATGTTGCTGTTATTCCGATCGATCCAGTTCCCCAAGTATTCATAGCCAAGCGTGTCGTGGAATAACTGGACCACATGGTTCTGCACTGGGCGTTCAGGCGTTCCACTTTCATCATGCGGCACCTCCCTCCACTAGCCGAATCCGCCCGGTGAGCAGCTCCTGCATCATGCCCTGTTTCAAGGCTTTCGTCTTGTCACGACTGGCTTCCAGCGCTGTGATCTCGGCGTCCATGTCTGAGAGGACAGAGGCAATGGCAGTTTGTTCTAAAATTGGTGGTAGCGGAATAATAACTGCAGACAGCAAACGACCATTGGTTAGTGCCCTTGTTGTGTAAGAGCATGTAGATACAATAGATCTCCTAACATCTTTTGAAGCAAAACAATAGCTCTTGAAATGATTATCAAGAAGGTCATTCTTTGGACGTGCCCTGAGCACAAACCCGCTAAAAACAGTATTCTTTGGGTCATCAAGCATAACTGACGCTATTCCAATTTCATCTACTGTTTCGGATGTCCGCGTGAAAAATACGTCACCCTTGCGAACTTCATAAGTCTTGATTTCCTGTCTTGTCAAGCTAACTCGCCCTTTTAGGTCGGATTCATGTATTCCCGATCGCTTATATACATCCATATAATTTACAATAGGTGTGCCGTGTCCAAAGTACTCCTTGTTCTTGTTTAATCCATTTTTGAATGTGAAAAGTTCTCCTAGCGTTATTATGTCCCATTCTCTGGGAATAAAACCCACTTCAGTCTGCTTGTAGCCCCTTTCACCTTCAAATCTTGGCAGTCTTCTCCTCCCGGTGAGCAGCTCCTGCATGGCAGCCTGTTTGATGTCACGCTTCTTGGCGATGAGCTTGTCCAGCGCTTTGATGAGGGCGTCCACATCGCTGAGGGCGGCTGCGATGGAGCGTTGTTCATGAAGTGGCGGCAGTGGAATCTTTTGATTGAGGATATCCGACCGAGAGAGACCAGGAATCAGCCCAGTCGACGCATCTTTGATTCGAGACGCATTTTGCAGGAGTGAATAGAAGAGGAATTTGGCATCCCATTCCTTAACTCGGATAGCCATTAATTGTCTGCTGATGCAGTACGATGCGTCAGACTCAATCAGAGTTCCAGATCCAGATCCCTTCACGGTGACAAGAATATCCCCTTCCTGACAGAGAGTCGTCGGGTTATTGGTAAACTTTGTCTGATGAATCACTCCGTTCGGAAAATCCGCCGGTCCGGTTAAATAAGGAAATCCATCGCCTTGGACATTGCAATTGCGTGCTAGAACATGATGCCCAGAAAGAAGTAGTATATCCTCATGGAGCGGTTTTGCGTTCCAATCTTCTGGAATCGCCCCTACCTCGGTCTGCTTGTACCCCGGCTTCACTTCCATGCGAACCCCATCCTTTCGAGGTGTTCGTCAACTTTCGCGCTGAGGGCTTCCACCTCGTAATTGAGCGTGGGCAGCGGATTAGCATAACGTTCCGCGAGTTGCATAGTACGAGTGGTGAGCGCCTGCGATATGCGGTCAAGTTCGGTCTGGATGTTGACGTCGAGAGTTCCCATCCATTTGTCTTCCACAACGAGCAGCTTGACTTCTTCCGCACCCAGCTTGGCGTACTGAGAAGCTACCCTTGAGTCAAGCGTTCTCCGAACCTGTTTCACCTTCTTGCTGGCTGCGGACTCCTTTTCGATTAGCTTGAGGTAGTCGTTCAACACTTGCTGCTCTTCGTTGGCATCCCAATCGCGCTTGATGGCAGCGAGCCGCCCTTTCACGCTCATCTTGGTCAGCTTTCCCTTGTCGGTCTTGGCCTCCTCCAAAAGACCACCCTCGCCGCTATGCTCCTCAGCGAGTTCTTCCATCTCGCGGGCGATAGCCTCTCGATCAGCTTCCAGTTTTTCGATGACCTGGGCGTCGGATTTGAAGTAGTGGTTGATGACAAGCTGAGCCGGGATGAGGTCGAAGTTGGGCTCGCCTTTGTCTGTGGCTTTCCAGCCGTCCGCCACGATCATGTAGACGTCGTCTTGCATGACGTCGAACCAGTAGCTCATCAGGTGCTGGTAGACGTCGTACTTGTCGATGAGGGGCACCTGGGCAAACCGTCCGAGCAGGTCTTCGGATATCGACTCGATCAGGTCTTTGGGTCGGTCGCCCTCTTTGATGCCTTTAAGAATTGGGGTGTTGGCTAACTGCCAGCCCGCAAAACGATCTTTGACCTGATCGGTGTAGGCGAGGAATTCAGGGTGCTGGAATACTGTCGGCTTGATCTCGCCTGGATCTACCTTGAGCTGCAGATAGCCGGGTCGGTCGGAGGGGGTGAATAACGCAGACTTTAAGCTGGGACAAATCTGCCAATAGGCATCCAGCCGTTCAATGTCCCTCTCGGGAATGCCCCCTTTCAGATGAGCTTCGATGTCTTGCAGATCTTCCTCTTCGCTGGAATCTATATAACGCGGGATATTTAAGTTGAAGTCGTTGGTCTCGATCTCGGATAGCGGCACCATGCGAGAGTATTTAGGGATCTCAAGTTGCCTGGTGAACGCGTCCACGATCTTGCGGATGTCCTGCTTACGCAAGCGGTTCTTGTTGCCGTCCTTCATGAAGCCCTTGGAGGCGTCGATCATGAAGATGCCATTCTGGGATGCAGCATTTTCCTTGTCCAGGACGATTATGCAGGCAGGAATCCCGGTCCCGTAGAAGAGGTTTGGCGGCAAGCCGATGATGCCTTTGATGAATCCGTGCAGAATGAGCTTCTTTCTAATGGCAGCTTCGGCATTGCCCCGGAAGAGCACGCCATGGGGCAGGATGATGGCACCCTTTCCAGTGCTCTTCATGGACTTCAGTAGGTGAAGAAGGAAGGCGTAGTCGCCATTCTTGGCTGGAGGTGTGCCATATTCAAAACGATTGAACTCGTCGTGCTCGGCGTCAAGTCCATTGCTCCAAGCCTTGTCAGAGAATGGTGGATTTGCTACGGCGAAGTCGAAGGTCTCCAAGCTGCCATCTTTCTTTTTAAAGTGGGGTGTGGTGAGGGTATTATCCCGCCAGATCTCTGCAGTGGCGTGCCCGTGCAGGATCATGTTCATCTTGGCTAAGCCTGCAGTGGAGTTGTCCTTCTCCTGCCCGTAGATGGTCAGCCCGCGAGGAGCTTCATCAGCGGTCTTCAAAAGGAGCGAGCCGGTACCACAAGTAGGATCGTAAACTGCCTGATCCTGCCTGGTCTCTGGGGTAATGCCTATTATTTTGGAGATTACAATTGAGACCTCTGCAGGAGTTGCGTATTGCCCTTTGCTCTTGCCGGATTGTTTTGCGAAGTTGCGCATCAGGTACTCGTAAGCATCCCCCATGATGTCGTCACCTTCTGCACGGTTGCGACTGAAGTCCAGCTCGGGATTCTCAAAGATGGCTATGAGGTTAGTGAGGCGTTGGACCATCTCCTTTCCGCGTCCGAGCTTGTCCTCGTCGTTGAAGTCTGCGAGATCGATCACGCCTTTGAGACCGTTGGCTTCCGCCAGCTTTCCGATGATCTTGTTGATCTTGTCACCGATCTCTTTGTTTCCCTTAGCGGCAACCATATCGGCGAAGCTGCCTCCCTCTGGCACCTCGATCAAAGCCTCTGGATCGGTGGCATACTTATCAGAGACGTACTTGACGAACAGGAGAACCAGCACGTAATCTTTGTACTGCGATGCATCCATCCCTCCTCGGAGTTCATCGCAGCTCTTCCAAAGATGGCTATAGAGTTCTGATTTCTTTATTGGCATGGCTGGAGACCTTGTATCTTGTTTTTGATGATCGCCTACACTTCTCGGCACTACTTTTTCGTTTCATCTATTATACTTGCCGTCTCTGGCTCCTGAAACTCTTCAGGTTTATGTTTCCTTTCGGTCCATGAGGCGATGAGGTTGAACATTTCACGTCTGAAAACGTCGTGCACCCATTGATGCGTTGGTCGAGAATGAGCATGAATTTTCGGATAGCAACGTGGAAAGTTTAACATCCTCTACGAACTGTTAGCGAGTGGGATCAAGTGACGTAATGAATTCGGAGGCTGTCATAGATGGACACAGTGATCATTGGGAAGCGGTAGGGTGAAGTCAACAACACCAAGGCGTTCGATTCGGACCCGGAAAACGCGAAAGATCTGGTGTCATCGGGGAAACCTGTGGTGGCCATATCGATGTGTGCCTGTGGCATACCTTGCAGGTATCACGGACTTACTCACAAGATGGGCCAAAGACTGTACAAGGAGAAGAAGGTGGCCAAGCTCAGAGAGAAGTACGAACTATTACCCGTATGTCCTGAGATCATGGGTGGCCTGCCAACGCCTCGCCCAGCTTGTTTCACCACATGGGACGATGATGGCAACCCTATAGTGGAGGTTCGTGGACTCAAGAACGGGAAACGGGAGTTCAGGACCGAAGAGTACATCCGAGGGTCCAACTGGGTTCTCTGGCTGTGCAAAGAGTTCGGTGTGAAGATAGCATACCTGATGAAGGACAGCCCTGCCTGTGATGCTAATAACGGTGTCTGTGGCCGTTTGCTTCGAAACAATAACATAATAGTACGGAAATTATAGTTGTCAATGTCACATGAGCTGGTGACAAAAAGCTCATAGTTTCCCTTATTAATAATGGAAATCCATATAGATGAGATGCACACCTTTTTGGGGATTTCGTTCCGCTGCACTGCTGCTTCTTGGTCGACATTATGATCCACAAAGACTATCCTGCGATCGAGATTGACTCTCTCGTTAAACCGATCCTGATACCCTTCCAATGAGTTTATAGATAATAATTGTCCCATTGTTGATGTAAGGAAGAAAATTCGGGGATTTAGAATGACGAGGATGAGGGTAATCACGTTCACAGCAGCTATATTGCTGCTCTTAGCGATGGCTGCATTTGCGATGAACTCAACGGAGGTTCGGAGCACCGTAGCTGAGGTCATTGATGGTGCAACATATCAGTGGGATGTGTCCAACTTCGCAGGCTTCTACTATGACATCGACTACAACCTCGGGCGAGAATGTCTCACCATGACCATCACCGGTGATGCTCTCGACGAGCCCAACGGCGTAGTCTACCAAACAGTGGCCCAGATGGACGAGTTCGACTACGCTGAGTGGGGCAATTACTGGACCATCGGTTTTTTTGGTGAGGAGTACTTCGCCGCCTACGTCGAGGGAGATGCTGAGACGGCCTATCTCTACGACGACTCCACCGACGATAACCTGATGATCGACGAACAACTCAGCAAGGTGCTCTACGATGACGATGAGGAGAGAACCTTCACCTCCGGCACGCCTCTGAAACTTGCAGATGGTTATGAACTTGAGACCAAAACCATTGACCTGAGTACCGGCAGAGTTTACGTCCAGCTTACTAAGGATGGCAAAGTTGTAGATTCCGCTGTGGTTGAGCCCTCCAAGTACAGAGCTACTGTCAAGGACAAGACCTACACCTACACTATGGACATGGGCGACACCAAGGATATCGTCGTCATAGCTGTCCACTTCAAGAACGCCTTCCGAGGCGCTGACACCGATCTGGCCACCGTCGACGGCATCTGGCAAATCTCCGACTCCTATACCGACGTGGAAGAGGACACAGAATACGACAAGATGACAATCCAGACCGTCAACGCTGACACGTTGTCCATCATGATGAACAACGAGGACAACAAGATCACCCTAAACTCGAACAAGGACCAGCTCTTGCTGGAGAACATCAGGATAAAGACTGCTGATCAGGATGCCAGCTTTGAAGAACCACTCAGATTCTATATCTACAAGGAGATTGTTGATCCCAGTACCTACGAGATCAGGGGAACCGTCGCGACGGTGGAAGATGGCGCTGTCTTTGAGTGGGCCTCTTCCAATTTTGCCGGTTTCTACTACAACATCGACGACAACCTCGGCGCTGAGACTCTCACCATAACCGTTACTGGTGATACCTTCGACGAGCCGTACGGCGTGCTCTACACCACAGTGGCCCAGATAGAAGATTTCGAGTTCCAGGGCTGGGGAACATTCAATGCAATGGCGTTCATGGGGCAACCCTATTTTGCTGGCTACATAACCGAAGAAGATGGAACCAGCGATGAGATTTTGAATGAGGCAACAACATCAAACCTCCTCGATTCAGGTCTCTTGAGTGAGATCCTCGTAGATAACAGCACATCAATGGTGGTTGCAAGCGGTGAAACGGTCGATCTACGCGAAGGGTATGCCCTGAGACCTCAGATAGGAATCGATGATAAAGGAATACTTGTCGAGCTTTTACACGACGGCACTATGATCGATCAGATGGCCGTCCTTCCGCCTGCAACTTACGTCTTCAGCACAGATCCGGAAAACGCTCAGGGTGTTCCAATCATTGCAGCACATTTCTTGGAACCGGTGAGTCTAGGTGACAAGAGTTACTGCAAGATCGATGGACTGTGGCAGATTTCAGATTCCCCTATCATAATTGAGGAGGGCGCTATCTACGATAAAATGACAGTACGATCTGTTGATCCTAGTTCGATGAATATCATGATGAACAACGAGGACAACAAGATCACTCTCAATAAGAACATGGAAACCACACTGATGGGTGACATAAGGATCAAGACCGCAGACCAGGATTGGCTTTCTGCTGAGAACCCACTTCGCTTCTGCATATACAAAAAAGTGACAGTTCGGGGCTCAGAGGAGTTGATCTGAAAATGAGTTTACCGACCATCCTCATCGCCTTCTTGGCCCTGATCGGTTCTGCATACTGTGCCGACGATCTGATGATCAGAGGTGAAGTGGAAGAATTCGGTAATGGATCGAGCGTCGTTTGGACGCCACAGAAATTTGCGGGATTTTACTACGACATCGACGAAGGTCTGGGTGATGAATCCCTGCTGTTGGAGACTTCTGAGAGATCGGTCCCTATCGGAGACGCTGTCTATGCAACCTCCGCCCAAGAAGCATCCTTCGAACACGGTGACTGGGGACATTACCGGGTTTTGGCCTTCCTTGGCGATAATTACTTTTCAGGATATGACGACGATTGCATTATCTCACCTTCTTGGTCCAGCCTTAAGGACGATGGCGTTTTGAGCAAGGTTCTCATCGACTCTGATTCAAGAGAGACCATAAGTGCTGATCAGGACCTTCTGCTGGAGGAAGGATACAAGCTCAAATTTTCTGACTCTGAGGAGGGTGTTAAAGTCGCACTCTATAAGGGGACTGCTCTTCTGGACACTACCATGATAAACCCGCCAGAAACCTACGTTTATGCTGTTCCAATAGGCGATCGCAATGTCACTCTCATCGCCGTCCATGTGACAGGCAGCGTGAAGTTGAAACCAGCCAGCTACTATACGATCAAGGGGACGTTCCAAGTCTCAGAGGATCTTCTCGGAATTGAACCTGGCTTGAAGTATGGCATGATGGAGGTTTCGTCAGTCGATGGGGACGGGATTTCCATGACCAACGTCCAGGAGATCGATCTATCCTTAAATAGCGACGTCGATCTAATGGATGGGATCAGGTTAAGAACTGCCGATGAACCCGATCGCCTGTACATTTGCAGCAACATCACCGAGCCTGGCACCTATGAACTCAGGGGCAGTGTTGCTGATGTCATCGATGGTACATCGTTCCAGTGGGACACTTCCAACTTCGCTGGGTTCTACTACGATGTGGACGGAAACCTTGGTACAGAGGCTATCATCATGACCATCTACGGTGAAATTCTCGAAGAGCCGAACGGTGTTGTCTACTCCACTGAGGCCCAGCAGAAAGACTTCAACTTCGCGAAATGGGGCAAGTATTGGACAATCGGATTCTTAGGTGAAAATTACTTTGCCGGGTACGTCTCGGATGGAGCAGGTTCTTCGCGTTCGAGGCTTTCAGACACCTCTGAAGATGACAACTTGCTAGTTGACGAGCAGTTATCTAAAGTGCTGGTTGATAACGCTGAACCACTGAAGATTAAGGACGGGGACGTCTTCGAACTTGAGGAGGGTTTCGCCGTCAAGTTCTTAGTGGACAATAGCTGCGAGATGGTGTTCGTGGAGCTTTACAAGGACGGCAACTTGGCGGAAAGGGATTACTTCATCGTGCCGGATACGTACATCTATACAACGGACTTGGGGGACTCCCAAGATATTGCAGTTTTGGCCATTCATTTAGCCGACGTCAACTGCACTGGAGGCCGAACTTGCGTCATCGACGGCATCTGGCAGATCTCGACTCATACTATCCCAGTAGAGGAGGACACCGAGTACGACAAGATGACCGTTCAGGTTGTAGATGCTGATTCCATGAGGATCTTTATGGATAACGAGGACGAGCAAATCGTACTCAGCAATAACAAGGACCAACCCCTTATGGGCGACATCAGAATCAAGACCGCCGACCAAGATGCGATCTCAGATGAGGAACCACTCAGGTTCTACATCTACACGGAAGAGACCGTCGAATCATGAGTCAGTTCGGTGGTCCGACCTTTAATTTTTTATCACAGAACGAAGATCATTTCCTTCAAGGAAGGGCAGAAGAGGTGATTAAGGTGAAGATTTTAGGGATAAATGCCAGCCCGAGAGGTTCCAAGAGCCAGACTCTCAGATTGGTTAAGGCGGTACTGGACGGTGCCAAAGAATCCGGGGCCGATACAGAACTTGTGGATCTGTGCAAGCTGGATATTGAGTACTGCAACGCATGTGCCACCTGCTATGCTACAGGAGAATGCATCTACGATGACGACTTCGTGGATCTTTATCTTAAGATCCTGGATTGTGACGGGCTGGTATTGGGTTCGCCGAACTACTTCCGCAGCGTCACCGCCCAGATGAAGACTATGATCGACAGGATGGGCGACACCGTTCATTGCCAGCTTCTCACAGGCAAGTACGGCTGCTCGGTGGCCACAGCAGGAAGCCCCACATCCAATGAAGTCACCGATTACTTGAACGGGATTCTGGTAGGCTTTGGGGCCAATGCAGTAGGTCAGGTGGGTGCCTCACCAAATATCCCAGGCCAGATAGAAGCCTCTGAAAAACAAGCCTTCGCCCTTGGACAACAACTCGCCGAGGCCATACAAACCAAGAAGATCTACCCTGATCAGGAGGCTGTTCACAAAGAGAGACGGGAATTCTTCAAAGGCATGGTGGAGATGAACAAAGATCTCTGGACCCACCAATACGAATACTGGAAAAAGATGGGTTAGTCCACCAAGCTTCAAAGACTTCGGGGACCAGTTATGCATGCCCATGAGAGCAAATCCACAAAAAGTCCACAATTCCCCTATTAATAGAAATATATAGGGAAAATGTGTACGTTTTCTGGTTTTCATTCTAAGAGTTCATTGGTACTATCAACTGAAGCCATTAGATCTACTTTATAGGTTGTTCCAGTAGGCTCTTTACATCTTCGACATTGGCTACCATTTTTATCTCCATGGTGTTGAAAGAAGACCATTGAATGATCTCCGGTTCTATCCCCATGCTCTGGAAGGCTTCAAGACTAGGAGCATCGAACACCTCATACAGAGTATGTTCTGGGAGATCCATCCAAGCACCAAGCCGTTTGATGCCGTATTTTTCCATAATAGATTCGAACTTCTTTATCAGATCCAAGGTTATCTGACGCGTCTTATCATTGAACATCCAGCAGCTTTCTGGAGCATGTCTGGAAATTAACATGAATGTCGGCATATGGAGTCACCACAGGATTAATTCATTCTAAAATCATTTAAATTTACCGACTCTATAACCACCCCCAAAAAGGATAAGATATATAGAATATAGTGCTATATTTAATATATAGGAAATGGTCTGTATGGTATTAGAAGATCTGTTAATTACTCTGCTGCTATCGGGAGTCCTTGTATCGATGACGTGGGACATTGGTAGAGATATTATAAAATTGGTAAGAGCCTAAGCAGGTCGGCCTCCCTCGAAACCGACTAAATCTGCTTTTGGGCTGTCTCTTGTATTGAAGCACATCCTCCACATCAGCATGATTTGCTTGCCCAATTTTAGGATGAGCGAATGAAATCCCTTCCCACCAACGCCCTCACCCGGAGGACTCTTTCCACCCTTCCAGACCCTCCCTATAGAGGAAGGCGACTATCAGGAGCCCCACGATGGGGTCGGCCTGCCAAAAGCCGAAGAGGTAATTCGCGCCAAGCCCCACCAGCAGAGCCACCGAGAGGAGGGCACAGGCCAGGGTCTCCTTCGAGTCGGCTATTAGGGCCCGGCTTTTGATCGCCACCCCCAGATCGTACTTTTTGCGGGCGACGATCGGCATTATGGTCATCGAGAGAAGGGCAATAGCGATCCCCGGAATTGAGGGGTCGGAAACTTCTCCCTCGACCAGCTTTCCCACCGACTCGATGAGGACGTAAGAGCCGAGAAGTAAGAAGGTCACGGCGACAAACCTCTCGGCCCTCCTCTCGATCTTCTCCTCTTCCTCCTCTGTGCCCGAACGGTGCTTTTTGAGCCGCCATATCAGAATGAGGCCCGACAGGGACTCGACAATGCTGTCCAAGCCAAAGCCGATAAGTGCAATGCTCCCGGCCAGGTTTCCGAAGACGATGGAGGTTACGGCCTCGGCAATGTTGTAGGCTAAGGTGAAGTATTCCAGGCGGAGAGCTTTTCTGTAGGACTCTTCTGAGTCGTTAGTCTCGACGGTGCCTTTCACCTTCACTTTCTTCTCCTCCATGCCTACGTCCTCGGTCTCCATATCCTATGTCTCAAAAATAAACTCCGATATTTTCTGGGCTCTGGTTCCTGGAATAATTCCAGCAATAGGTGCAGAGAATGTTGCAGCCAACGGCATCGGTGGTCACTATCCCGCCGTAATGTCTGGAGTACCTGAACCTGTAATACTTGCGTCGAGAGCCGTCCATAATTCTCGACCTCAGAAGCCCTCTCAAAGGAATCGAAGGGTTCCTGCATCACGGTAATCCACCTCGAATCAGGGTTCGATCCATTCGACCCCAATCTCATCGTTCAGCTCGATGATGGCATAGTATCCCCGACGCATCTCTCCGACGTTGATGACCTTGGTGGAGCCGATCTTTGCCTCGCCCCTGTTCTCATGAATGTGGCCGCATAGCAGGAGATCAGGCTGGAAATCTTCGACGAAGAGGCGAAGGCCGACCGATCCACCACTCTCGCCGTTGTATATCAAATCCCTGGAGTTTCGTGGTGGCTGGTGGGCAAGAACAATCTTGTAACGAGAATCTGAGATATCCCCATAGAGCCGGGTCAACGACTCATAGATGTCGTCATCAGTGTGGAAGTATAGATTCTTGTACTTGAGTCGAATTGGGTCAGGGATCACCATGCCGCCAAACCCGATAAACCCACAATCTCCGTGCCGATAAGAACTGCGATGGATCGTCCTCAATCCAGAAACGTTCCACAGCTCCGGAACGATCTCTTTAGAGTCCATGTTTCCCGGCACGATCAGCACAGGAGGGCCGAGTCCAGCCAGGGCTTCTGCGACAGGTCTCGCTTGATCTATTGTTCCGAGGTTGTGAAGGTCTCCGCAGAACGTTATCAAATCGACGTCCATGCCTTTGAGTGGAAATAGCTTTTCAGCACGCCCGTGCAGATCAGCCATAGAGAGTATTCTCATGTGATCACCGTTCCAATAAACGGGTTCCAAGACTATTTATTTTCCCGGTGAGCGTGATCCAAAGGTAGATGGCGGAACATCTGTGTTCGATGTATAGAGAACAAACCTGATCCTAATTTTTCTAATTTGTGACATGATTCCTAATTGGCTTTATTGATAGCAGGAGACTTAAAATTAGGAAATTAGGAAAATTAGTAGTATATTTCATCCTATGGAGCCGTGTGGAGTCCTGAAATTATTTCGCACCCCTCTGGAATCTATGTAGTCTGAATTATTCATATGATCTTCACAACCCGAACAACCTATGACCAATAGCAAAATATGCTTCAGGTGGCATTTTACGCCTG
>Ga0334887_1004327_pt1 | contig 12997 bp, 10 predicted proteins | sample GraSluR1_MG_10_FD_207217 | JGI IMG/M metagenome (GOLD analysis project Ga0334887, IMG submission 207217) | Sludge microbial communities from methane-producing bioreactor in Wageningen University, Netherlands - Granular Sludge_18_07-R1 | ecosystem: Engineered > Bioreactor > Anaerobic >...
CAGTAAAACCTCAACCACAAAGTCTGGTGTAACTGTTGAGACCCTGGCTAAGGGCACCAAATATGCTACTGACCTATACATAATAGAGAGCGGCAAGCCGGGGCCGGTAGTTATGATTGTAGGAGGGGTCCACGGCAACGAAGCCGCAGGATACCAAGCTGCCTCTGAAGTCAAGGACTGGAAGATAAAAAAGGGCACCCTTTTGGTGCTGCCGAAAGCCAACGTACTGGCCATCAACAAGAAGGTCAGATATATCAGCAGCGAAGGTGACCTTAATCGAGCCTTTCCTCAGTCTTCATCTCAAAGCGGCAGCAATACACTGTCCAAAGCGATCTGGTCGGCTTTAAAGAAGCATAAGGTTGAATGGCTGATGGACATGCATGAAGGTTATGACTACTACAAAAATACTTCTACCAGTTCAGTGGGTCAAACCCTGATTTATTATCCCAACAGCGGAACTAAAACATCAGTTGCCAAAATAGTGAGCACTCTAAATCAGGGAATAAGTACTTCTTATAAGAAGTTCACTCTTCTGCAATATCCGGTTAAGGGAAGTCTGGCTCGTGCCTCCGGTCAATACCTGGGGGTAAAAAGCTTTATATTCGAGACCTGTGACAACCCGGTTTTATCGGTCCGGGTTAATTATCAGCTCAAGGCTGCCAATACCTTGCTGCAGGGATTGGGCATGATCTGATCTTTAGTCTTCCCATGTAATGTTTATACTTAGAGAAGGAATAGTTTTTTCGCCATGCTTTTAGAGAAACAGAGGACAACGCACCATAATTTGAAATAAGTCTGATTAGGGAGGAAGCCCGCTCAGTTAATGAACATTACGTTATTTGAAGCGGGCTTCCATCATTTGCCTGCTATTTCAGGCAGGTATATAGCATATTATGTCGAATTTTACTGTTGTTTACTTTTATGCTATTTAGATTATTTTGCGTAAAGGAGTGATGTATTATGCAAAATAAGTTAATACAGTCAAAATGGATCTTTACTGCCATTTTTTTGCTGGCATTTGCTTTTAATGCATTATTTAGTAATCCTCTTCCGATTGAGGCATCAACTGTCTCCAATAAGGCTGGTGCCAGAACAGTGGAACTGGCAGAAAACAGCAAATACCAAACTGAACTATTCATAATTGAAAGTGGCAAACCCGGTCCGGTGGTATTGATAGTGGGCGGCATACATGGCAGTGAAACCGCAGGATATACTGCCGCTGCTCGGGTAAGCGAATGGAAAATAGCAAAGGGCACCTTACTGGTAATACCCCGAGCGAACCAGCTGGCCATCGCCAGAAATGTACGCTACCTGCAAAGTGAGGGGGATCTGAATCGTTCTTTTCCCCAGTCTTCGAAAGGCGATCCGAACCAAGTTTTGTCCAGGGCCATATGGGCAGTGATAAAGGAATATCAGGTTGACTGGTTGATGGACATGCACGAGGGAATTGATTATGCCAAAAGGAGCAGTTCAGTAGGTCAGAGTCTGATCTATTATCCCAACAGGGTTACGGAAAGCATGGCCAGGAAGATAGTTAACAACTTGAATAGTAATATCTCTACTTCTTATAAGAAATTCAGCCTACTGGAGTATCCGGTCCAGGGCAGCCTGGCTCGTGCTGCCGGCCAATACCTGGGAGTGAAGAGCTTTATATTCGAGACCTGTGATGATCCGGCCTTGTCGGTCCGGGTAAATTATCAGCTCAAGGCCGCCCGGACTCTCTTGCAGGAGCTGGATATGCTGTAACCCTCTTCTCCCTTGATTTTGGGTTTGGAGCAAAATCAGGCATAATGCCTGCAGACGCCCTCAAGAACCTTTACAGGCCGGATAGCTTTAAGCCTATCCCGCAGGCACTTGCCAGATCGTGGATACTCTTGGCTGTTATGGGTTTTTATTGGGGCATACCTCCCGGGAACTACACCATGATAGCCCTGCGCACCCCTACCGGGCCAACTGCCCGGCTCGGTGGTACGCTTGCCGGTACAGCAGCCGGAAGGGCCTGATGGCTAATTATAACCGTATTCCTGCTGACATTTTCTACCCTGCTTACACTTCTCCTGCTACCGCTTCCGTTACTGCGCCGGCTTCTGCCGCTTCGGCCGGAAACGGGCCTCCGCTCACCGGAACGGCTTGTGCTAATAGTACTGCTGTCCGTTGCCGGGGCAGGTACGGATTCATAAACACTTTCTCCTTGACGAGAGTTTTGCAGTGCAGCCCTGCTGTTGTTTCGCCTCGAGGAAGTGCTGAGATTCCACCCTTTGCGGATATCTTTCTTTTCATCCCATTGTAGGTCATTACTGATCATAAAGCGTAAGATCTCCAATTCTTCCTCATATTTGGAATATAATCTGCAGCGTTCCAGATCATGCCAGATATTCTCAAAATCTTTCATGAAGTACTCCCGGTTTCCGGAATAAAAGGCCTGCTGCGCTTCGGCCAGATTTAAGTAGTTATTGGACAGCTGCAGATAATTACTGGCTACAACCTTGGCCAAACACAGGACGGCTGTGGTTATCTTCTGGGAAACCAGCCAGCTCCCCGGGGTTCTATACTCGAACCCCCCATAATTTTTAACTCGATATTCTCCCAGGAGTCCGTATTTCTTGCGGCGCTTGCAGGCAGTATGGGGTTTTTCGATCATAAATACCATTAACCCCAAATAATTGTCCAGTGCTCTTAACAAAGCAGCATTCAACTCTACATTGCTGAAGTGAACATGGCCTCCTATCGAATACCCTGGTACCGGTTGACTGCCGGCTACCCATTTCACATTTTTATCCGCAGCCATTCCGTTAGCCCGTATCAGAGCATATCTCAGGTTGGAAACCAACTGCAGGGGAGATTTTTCCGGTTTGGGCCTTAGTTCCGCTACCGGGCGCTGCTGCCGGTTGGGCAGTCTTATATTATCACAGCCGACCAGACCATTTACCGGAAAAAAGTTGGATGCAGAAACCAGTTTGCCGCTGCGATGGTTAATAATCATAAACTCTGGATCAGCACCCAGTTTGACTTCTCTTGCTTGGCAATTGGAGAGTCTGTCGATCTCTTCGAGCAGGCTTTCTACATCTTTATCCCGCAGATCAGGACTGGGCTCCGCTCCTATGACTTGAAGCCTCTTTTTGCTGTTCAACTGTATTTTGATCAATGCCAGATCCAGTCCCGATAGGAGGATGACTCTTTTGGCTATTTCCGCTACTCGGCTTTTCTGATTTTCCCGTAAATATCTTATCTTTTGACTTCCTCGCATGCCCACTCTCTGCCGAATAAATATTATCTTCATATCGAAGATGAGCACTTCATATATTTTGGATGCCTCCGGATCCTCCAATCCGGCGTTGATCTGGTTCAGCTTAATGACCGACAAAAAGTTCTCCCTGTCCGAACAGCGTTTAATGGCATCAGGATGGTTGATAGTACGCTGAAAAAGGGATTTGCCGTTTTTCAGACATACGGCTAGATAAGGCTTTTCTTCCAGGGTAAACTCTTCCCAGACTGCTTCATGTTGGCGAATTTTTATTCCTTCCAGCAGTCTCTGTCCGGATTTGTTATCTTCGTATATTACCCTAAGTTTCATAGAATCCTTTCTCATTCTTCTTGCCAGCCGCGTAAATAAAATAATCGGTTAGATGCTGCAAGTGCTTCATCCGTATGTCATCCTCGTCAAAGCTGGACGGTTTTGAATTGACCTCCAGCGCCCACATCTTTCCCGTGCTATCAATGCCCAGATCCATGGTCAGGATAGCCAGGTTAATACCCAGGGTTTCTTCCAGCACCCTGGGTATACAGACCGCCAGCTTTTCCAACTGCTTATAGATAGATTTCTGGGTCGATTGAGCAGGGAAAACTCTTAGCACCACCTGCTCCAGGGACTCAGCCCGCCCTCCATTGGGTATATGGGTGACAAACCTGTTCTTCCCGGCTACACGAACGGCGGCACCGGTAAGAATCCACTCACCCCGGCGGTCTTTCTGCACCTGACTGCGCACATCAAACAAGCGAGATTCATACCTGGCCAGATCAATTGCCTGCTGAAGCAGGTAGTCCTTTCTACCATTTAAACCGGATTGGAGATTTCGGAAGAGCACCTCCATGGAATACGGACCTCTCCATATCGGAACAGCGGATGATGCAGCAGCAAAGCAATAACGCCCGGGGGATATGCGCTTTATCTTGTATATGCCCCTGCCCACAGACCCATGGTTGGGTTTCATAAATAAACCGGGATATTTTGCCAACATAGTCTGCAGGTTCCTGCGCTCAAAACCTCGGGTTTCCGGTATATTATCCAGAGTGTCCTGGTGTTTCCCCAGAGCATGATAAACTTCTCTTTTGTTCAGGAATCGGCTGTTAAACATGTAGACCCGGGTATCCTTCTCAATTTCATAGAGTAGTCTCACGATGTTCGGCCGCTTTTCTATATTCCGCAGGCGAATCCGGTTGTATATGACATCAGGCCAGGCAAACACTCCTGGGTGCCATCTATTATGGCTGATAGTCAGGCCTCGGATATGATATCGGTCACGGGTGATGGCATCAAGCCCAAACAAATAAACAAATATGCCTCTGTTCCTGGCATATACGACAAGTTCTTTCAGCAGTCTCCCGGTTTTCCCCCGGGGATGACAGTTGCCGCGCACCGCCGATGTCATTACTCCCACTATGGGACCAATGAAAAGCTGGTCTTGATTGCTGGCATAGATGTTATATGAGCAGACAGGCAGCTTTAGATCTCTAGCCGCACTCTTGTTCAAGCCCAGGATATTATCAGGCTCCTTGCTTTTCGATAATGCTTTCTGGGCCAGACAAGACCCAACTCCGGCCTTAACCTGCACATAGGCTTCTGATGACAATGTTCGCATAATATTAGGGGTTAAACTAACAGTTGGAAGCAATGGGTCATTTTTTCTCATTTGATAACCCCTCAAATATTGATATATTTCATTTTATGAGCAATACCAATATCCGGTGCCTGTTAGCGGTACAAAACAGATCTTTTCTCTCTTGTGGCGGCAAAAAAAGAGCGCCAATGTCTGGCGCTCGGCGTTTCAAACAGCTGCTGCTTTAATGGCTTTTTAAGAACAGCTTTTCAACTTTGGCGATGCTTTTGGGAATAGAGAATACCATCAGGTGATCATTGGCCTTCACCTCGTGTTCGCCGCTGGGGATGATAACCTCATCATCCCTCACGATGGCCCCCAGCACCGAACCGGAGGGGAACTTAATCTTGCTTAATCTCTTCCCCGCGGCTATAGAGCCCGGCTGAGCAACCAGCTCCATCATCTCCGCCATTTCTTCTCCCAGCACGGTAACTGATACTACGTCACCACGCCTGATGTATTTTAAAATAGCCCCCGCGGTTAACATGCGCGGACTCATGATTACATCAATCCCAATCTGGTCTACCAGAGGGGTCAGATCAGACCTTTTGACTTTGCAGATGGTTATTTTAACTCCCAGGCTCTTGGCAATCAAGGAAGCCAGTATGTTTAACCGGTCGTCGTCAGTTACTGACACAAAAAGGTCTGTCTGTCCTATACTTTCTTCCTTCAAGAGTTCCAGATCGCTTCCGTCACCATTGATTACCAAGGTACTTTTTAGTAGATTTTCCGCCCGTCGGGCTTGAGCAACGTTCTTTTCAATAATCTTTACATCTATGGGCCAGCGTTCCCGTTCGATGATCCGGGCCAGATAGCATCCGGTCCTCCCGGCTCCTAAAATGGTGACGCTCTCAACCCTTTTGGGATGAATGCCCAACGAGGACAATGCCGAGGCCATATTGCTGGTTTTGGCCATTATATATATTTTATCCCCATTATGAAGGCTGTCGTTCCCGGCTGGAACTATGGTTTTATGCTTCCGGATAATAGATACTATAACAAATTTGGAGGTATCCAGGTCTTTCAGTTTAACCCCATCCAAATTGGAATTATCGGGTATCTCCACTTCTACCATCTGTACCCTTCCGTCAGCAAAATATTCTACGCTCAAAGCCTCGGGGTTGCGAACGATTTTGGCTATTTCCTGGGCAGTTACCCGTTCCGGGTTAATAATAAGGTCTACCCCCAAAAGAGCTTCCGGTGAAAATATGGGAGTTTCAATGTATTCGGTATTTCTTACCCTGGCTATGGTAGTTTTGACTCCATATTGCTTGGCTAAAAGACAGGCAATCATATTGAGTTCATCCATCTCCGTCACGGCAATGAGCATGGAAGCTTCCTGCACTCCTGCGGCCTCAAGTATGGCAGGGGAAGATCCGCTTCCCAGAATCACCTGTACATCCAGGTTGTCAGCTACAATCTTAATTCTCTCTTCTTCCTGTTCTATAACCACTACATCCTGGTCCTCTCCGGATAGAAGCTCTGCTATGCTAAACCCTACTTTGCCGGCGCCAATTATAATTGTTTTCAATATCACTCATCCACCTATACATTAAATCTGAAATTAATCAAATCCCCATCTGCTACCAGGTATTCTTTGCCCTCCAGCTTGAAAAGTCCTTTTTCCTTGACCGCATTAATACTTCCCAGTTGTTGGAAATCCTCATATTTTATCACTTCAGCCCTGATAAAACCTCTTTCGATATCCGAGTGTATCTTCCCTGCCGCCGATTTGGCTGTAGTTCCATTTTTTATTGTCCAGGCTTTGACCTCGTCCTCGCCGCAGGTGATAAAGGATATCAAACCCAGGCTCTCGTATACACTCCGGGCGATTCTTACCACTCCCGGTTCCTCCAGTCCTAATTCCTGCATAAATGCCTCTCTGGCCTCACCGTCCAGTTCGGCTATCTCTTTTTCTATCTCGGCGGATACTTCAACCATATTTAACCCGTGTTCTTCCAGGTAAGCCAGTAACTTTTCCCGGCCGGGATAGTTTTTGCCGGGCATATCATCTTCAGCTATATTTACGCCGATAAGTACCGGTTTGTTAGTAAGGAATTGGTAGGCTTTTATAATTTCCTGTTCTTCTTCATCTAATTCAACTGCTGACAGGTGCTGCTCGTTTTCCAACGCATATTGTAGTTTTTCCAGCATACCTCTTTCCTTTTCCTGCTGTTTTTTCTTTTTACTATCGTCAATACGCTTTATCCGTCTCTCGATTAAATCCAGGTCGGCCAACAGCAGTTCGTAGTTCAAGGTCTCAATATCACTGACCGGATCAACCTTGTCGTTTGGTCCGTCGGTAAAAGCCTTTACTACCATCAGAAGGGCATCTGCCTGGCGAACTGCTTCCAAAAAGACAGCGGCGGCTTTTTCCCCTCCAGGCAGCAAACCGGGAATATCAACTACTTCCAGCTGAGCATAGGTAGTCTTCTTAGGTTTATAGTATTCTGACAATTTGTCCACCCGGTAATCGGGTATACGCGCCATGGCAGTATTGCTCTTCCCCGGCACTGATCCTTTGCCGCTGTTATCTGTAAGCAGATCAAATATTGTACTCTTTCCGACCATAGGCATACCCAGTATTCCAAGCTGCATATCAATCTATCCCTTCAAAAATGAACTCAAGTTATATTATATATATATGAATACCAAAATGCCATGGTCTAGTCCTTTTTGAGCGGTAATATTCCTACCGGGTAATTCTCCGGTATTGATATTTAACCCTAACAATTGAATTTTCCAGCCGGAAAAATGGTTATATATTCTCGTAATATTAGCCCTTTTGAATGCGCAAGGTATGTAAGAGGAGGTGAGCAATCAAATGTCTGGCACAAGCAACATTTATACTCGAAGGGGACTGAATTGCGCGAACATGCCCCAGAACAGCAGTGACCTGTATAATATGGCCAACGAATTAAACCAGTATATTACCGACAGCCTTACCACTATTAACCCAGTAATAGCGGATTCCAACCGAAAGACAGTTAAAAACCTGCTCTTTTATCAGCAAATTGAAAAGACCCGGCTTACCGAGTTTTTGCATGATGAATTAAACCACGGCTTTAGAGCTTTTTCGGACCGGAAAAAGCATGATATTAATGTTTATCAAGGAAATGCAGAAGATTCACTTAAGGTTATTACCTTTTTGAAAAAATCGCTGGATGCTTTCAGTGAGAGGATTAATAATTTTGAATATATCTGTGGTAAGCACAGGGATCTCAGTGAGGTGGATATGCTGGTATTATATCTGGGACTGAGAGATTATTGCTCCAATTTATATCAGCAAATGGGAGCAAATTATAGAGATAGGAAAATGAAGAGCTCCTGCCAAAATATATCTGATTTGTTTGACCAGGTCAGCGACGAGATAGGGATGGCTTATACCGGCCACAATCAGCCTGAATCCGGGGGAGATTAATACCTTCCCCCCACCTCAGCTATTTTACAAACTAAGTTCCCCCAAGGTCAGAATAAAAAATATTCCGGTTACCAGGATACCCAGGGCCAGCATAGCATATCCTCCGGTAGAGCTGAATTGATATAATCGCTCAGCATTTCCGATATTAAAGAAAAACAGAGCCAGGGCCAGTACCAGTAACAGAACAATGAAATTTGGAGCTCCTGAACCGGGGAAAAATACCGCCAAGTAAATCCCGTAAGCCAGCAGCATAATAAAATTGATTCTCAGCAGCAGTCGGAAAAAGTTGTCCTCACGGGCATTCTCACCTTTTATTTCATCCGGAATACTGTCAATGTCAAATTTAATGGCAGTCTTTCCGCTTTTCTCTTCCAGTGTTTGCAGAAGCTCCGAATATACTTCATCCGACGGCGTGATTCCAATCAACCCCTGACTGGATTTTATGTACAAAAAACCCTGGCTGGGCCGGGTCGAATACAGCCTGACCGGTCCTATTCCCCTGACCGTAAATAACCCCATTTTTAATCCGGGCCAGTTAGCCCCTATCATGGAAAATATGTTGAAATGTCCTTCAAGTATAATCAGCTCGTTAATCTGATCATAAGGAATAGTAAAACGTCTGAATCCTGCTTTTATTGTCAATCCTTTATCGCCGGTTTTGTATCCCAGGCCAAAAGCACTGACCAGGAATCCTATATACGCCAGTAAAAAAAGATAGGCAGGAATCAGCAGCATCAGTTTCAATACCCGATCTTCTTCCCCCAGGGAGAAGTTTATTCCCCACAGGCAGATTCCGAATACTACTCCTCCTACAATTAGTCCGTACCAAGCACCATATGATTTGCGCGGCCTGTAATCCATTTAGCATCCCCCTCCTGCTCAATTGCTCAACCCGGTTAACGGTCAATTGAGCACTCGTACTGGTAAAAGCCTTTGCCGCTGTTGACTCCCAGGTGGCCTGCTCTGATCATGGTTGACAGCAGCGGGTGGGGCCGGTATTTACTATCCCGGAACTCATCATAAAAGCCCAATATAGTTCGATAAATGTTATCCAGACCTATTATATCAGCCAGCTCCAACGGTCCCAAATCCATGCCCAATCCCAGTTTGATTCCGGTGTCAATGGCTTCCAACTCTGCCCGTCCGTCAGCATATATGAAGATGGCTTCATTGATAAAGGTAAGAAGGATTCGGTTAACTATATATCCCGGGCTCTCCCTTTGCACCAAAACCCCGCTTTTTCCTATTCTTTCGCAGAAATGTCTGGCTTTGAGCACGGTATCATCCGAGGTTTCCATTCCTTTTATGATCTCAACCAGATTAAATAGGTGTACCGGATTGAAGAAGTGCATCCCCAGTACTCTGTCTGTCCTACCGGTTGTAGCAGCGATTTCGGTAATGGACAATGACGAGGTGTTGGTAGCTAGAATGGTATCGTTCCCACACAAACTATCCAACTCGGCAAATATCTGTTTTTTTACTGACATGTTTTCGACCACCGCTTCGATGACCAGATCTGCATCCCTGAGATCAGACAGATCTGTAGTACCTTGCAGATTGTTGAGACTATCAAGCTTCTCCTCTATAGTGATGATCCCCTGCCCCAGCATCTTTTCCAGGGTTCTTTCAATTGTATTTAACCCATCCTTTATCAGGTGCATTTGCAGATCACGCAATATGACCTGATAACCTCCCATGGCTGCAGCTTGAGCTATTCCTGCCCCCATAATTCCTGCTCCTAGTACTGCGATCCTCTTCACTTTTCAAACCCCTTCCGCTAAAACCAGCCAGCTATTTAATTCTTTAATCGTTGTCACCAAAACTAATCCCCACTGCTCTGGCTGACCTGACCAGATCACTGTTAGGATTGATCTTTCTTATTTCTTTTATCGCTTCCTCCAGGCGCACGGTAGTAATTTCAGTGCCCTTGAGACTGACCATGGTTCCGTATTTCCCTTCCATAAAGGCTTCTACTGCTGCCACCCCATATCTGGTAGCCAACACCCGGTCATATGGAACCGGTGCACCGCCTCTCTGCAGATGCCCCAGTACGGTAACCCTGATCTCGACATTTTTTAACTTGGCTCCAATATCTTCCGCTACTTTTTGCCCCACTCCTCCCAGCCTGATAGGATCATGGCTGGTGGGCACGTAATTCTGGACTACCATTTCTCCGCCTTCGGGGAAGGCACCTTCAGCTACTACAATGATGCTGAATTTCTTGCCCTTGCGATAGCGTTCCGATATCTTGGCTAATACTGCATCTATATGATAGGGAATCTCAGGTATCAGAATAACATCAGCGCTGCCTGATATCCCTGCATGCATTGCTATCCAGCCCGAATAACGCCCCATGACTTCCAAAATCATCACCCGGTGATGAGATTCAGCGGTGGTATGCAGACGGTCCAGCGCCTCGGATGCTGTATTGACCGCAGTGTTGAAACCAAAGGTCACATCTGTTGCCGATAGATCATTATCAATGGTTTTAGGGACTCCTACTACTTTTACCCCCAGTTTGTCAAACCGATGGGCAATTGACAGACTGCCGTCACCGCCTATTACTATCAACCCGTCCAGGGCCAGGTGTTCCAGGTTGTGAAGAGCGCGATCAGATTCGTCGCTCTGGGTTACCTGACCCTGCCGCATAGAATAGTAAGCAAAAGGATTGTCCCGATTGCTGCATCCCAGAATAGTACCTCCGGTATGGCTTATACCGGAAACGGTTTTAAGATCCAGCGGCAAATAATCATTTTCTACCAATCCCCGAAATCCATTCATAAAGCCTACTACTTCCAGCCCATATTCCAGATTGGCACATTTTGTCACCGCTCTTATTACCGCATTTAAACCGGGACAGTCACCGCCTCCAGTTAAAACCCCGATGTGATTAAATTTAGTCATCTAGATCTCCCTCCTTGCATTAGCATTCCGTTAATCTATGAAACCGGATACCGGCCCCTCTTTGCTTAATGCTCCGGGCCGGGTTGGTTATTGTCATATTTTACAATTCTGTTTATACAAGTATTTTCCTGTGCGATTATGGTTTTTCTGCCAGTTTCAGGGACACCACCAGGGGTTTGCTCTGACGATATACTTCCATAACGATGGTATCCCCTGCCTTTTGCTCCTTTAATATGTTTTGCAGTTCCTCATAGTTGTTAACGGCTTTTTCGTTGATCCTGGTTATAACATCATATTTAGTTATCCCGGCCCTGGCCGCAGGTGATCCAGGCTCCACTCCCACCACAACTATACCCTTATTCTCCACCTTCAGATAATTGGCAATATCCTCATCTACTGCCTGTAGATAGATCCCTATATATGGCCGAATAACTTTGCCATTTTTTATCAGCTCATCCAGTATATCTTTGGCCGTGTTGATGGAAATAGCAAATCCTATTCCCTGAGCCTGAGCGTTGACTGCTGTATTGATGCCGATAACTTCTCCGCTGCTGTTCAGGAGAGGCCCGCCGCTGTTCCCGGGATTAATAGCCGCATCGGTCTGGATCAGGTCTTTATAGACCCGGTCCTCAATCTGCATGGGTCTTCCTTTGGCACTCACCACTCCTACGGTGACCGTGTGATCCAGACCATAGGGGTTGCCGATAGCTATCACCCATTCCCCTACCCTCAATTGCTCGGAGTCCCCCAGGGTCAACGGGATTAATTCGCTTTGGGCTTCTATTTTTAATATGGCCAAATCCATTTCATAATCCTGTCCAACTACAACTGCCTTTAACTTGCGGCCATCGTTCAAGTTTACCATTATCTCATCTGCCTCGTTGATAACATGCTGGTTGGTAGCGATATGTCCATCTTCACTTATTACAAAACCGGTTCCCACACTGTTTTCTATATTAGGGTTGATATCACCAAAAAACTGCCTGAAAAACGGATCGTTATAGAAGGATCCACTGACAGTACGGCTTGATTCCACATTTACTATCGAGTCGCTGACCCTTTCAACCATATCAGCGATATCCACAGGCCCTGTGATAATTGATGAAGGTCTGTTGCTTACACTATCATCCGGTGCGGGTTCTGCAGCATCACCTGCTGAGGAATTCTGCTGTTGGTTCGGCAAAATATTACTGTAGTTAATCAGCAAAGCAAAAGAGGCGATTAGAGCCAGTACCAGTACAATCAATAATGCCTTTAACCACCCGGGGATACCATTTCCTGTTTGCATATATCCGCTCCCTCCTTATTAGTTGCGCTAAAATAACCTCAGCCCTTTGCCCCTGGCTGATATTTAAGCCGTTTTGACTCAATGCTACAAGGAGGCGGGGGATCAGAACCCGCTGCCTGTTCTGACCGCTTTAAGAAGCCGGCCCGATCTTTACGCCTCGTAATATCGGCATAAGTTTATTATATAATAACAGAAATATACTTGTCCCGCATAAATCAACCGGTATATTCTCCTCTGGTGCCTGGTTTCTTTATCCCTCCTGCCCCTCATCAGCCCAGGCCGATATTGGCTCCGGGTCAGGTTGGGGTTCACTGCTCTTGCCTCGGGAAAGAGGAAAACCGGCCAGATAGGAACCATATTCCAGCGGCCTCTTAAAGGAATTACGCATGATAATTTGGGAAGTTTCGGTTGTAGTTGTTTTCCTGGGCTTGGAGTTGACTTCTATCAGCCAGGGCCAGCCTTGTTTATCTATGCCGATGTCCAGCCCCAGTTCACCAAACTTACCCT
>Ga0334887_1004328_pt1 | contig 12997 bp, 12 predicted proteins | sample GraSluR1_MG_10_FD_207217 | JGI IMG/M metagenome (GOLD analysis project Ga0334887, IMG submission 207217) | Sludge microbial communities from methane-producing bioreactor in Wageningen University, Netherlands - Granular Sludge_18_07-R1 | ecosystem: Engineered > Bioreactor > Anaerobic >...
CGGCGTTCGCCGGGTTCGCGAACGCGCTCATGCCGCTCCAGATCGGTGCCCCCGACGTCGCCTTCCCGCGGCTCAACGCTTTCTCCTACTGGCTCTACCTGTTCGGCTCGATCACCGCCTGCCTCGGGTTCCTCACCCCCGAGGGCGCGGCGAGCTTCGGCTGGTTCGCGTACGCCCCGCTGTCCAACTCGATCAACACCCCGGGCGCCGGCGGCGACCTGTGGGTCGCCGGCCTCTACCTGCTGGGCCTGTCGTCGATCATGGGGTCGGTCAACTTCATCACCACCATCGTGTGCATGCGGGCCCCCGGCATGACCATGTTCCGGATGCCCGTGTTCACCTGGAACGTGCTGGTCACCGGCGTTCTCGTGCTGGTCACCTTCCCGGTGCTGGCTGCCGGCCTGATGGTGCTCTTCGCCGACCGCACGTTGGGCACCACGATCCTCGACGCCGCCAACGGCGGCCCGATCCTGTGGCAGCACCTGTTCTGGTTCTTCGGCCACCCCGAGGTGTACGTCCTGGCGCTGCCGTTCTTCGGCATCGCCTCGGAGATCATCCCGGTGTTCTCCCGCAAGCCGGTCTTCGGCTATATCGGCCTGATCATCGCGACGCTGACCATCGGCGGCCTGTCGTTCACCGTCTGGGCCCACCACATGTTCACCACCGGCGCGGTGAGCCTGCCCTTCTTCGCGTTCATGACCTACCTCATCGGTGTGCCGACCGGGGTGAAGTTCTTCAACTGGATCGGGACGATGTGGGGCGGGTCGATCTCGCTCGACAGCCCGATGCTGTGGTCGGTCGGGTTCATCGTGACGTTCCTCTTCGGCGGCCTGACCGGCATCATGCTGGCCTCCCCGCCGCTGGACTTCCAGATGCAGGACTCCTACTTCGTGGTGGCCCACTTCCACTACACCCTGTTCGGCACCGTGGTGTTCACGTTCTTCGGCGGGCTCTACTTCTGGTGGCCGAAGTTCTTCGGCCGGATGCTCAACGAGACCTGGGCCAAGATCCACTTCTGGCTCACGTTCATCGGCTTCCACACGACCTTCCTCGTCCAGCACTGGCTGGGGGTGGAGGGAATGCCCCGGCGGTACGCGGACTACCTGGTGGCCGACCACTTCACCACGCTCAACCAGGTGTCGACGGTCGGCGCCTTCATCACCGGCATCTCGTTGCTCGCATTCCTGTGGAACGTGTGGATCTCGCGGAACAACCCGAGGGTGACGGTTGACGATCCGTGGGGCTGGGGACGGTCGCTGGAGTGGGCAACCTCCTGCCCGCCGCCGCGGCACAACTTCACGTCGCTGCCGAAGATCCGCTCCGTGTCGCCGGCCTTCGACCTGCACCACCCCGAGATCGTGCCGACATCTCGTGAGTACGAGTTCGACTCCACCAACGCCACCCAACGGGAGAGCGTCGGCGCCGGCCGGGAACCCGGCGACACTGCCACCAAGGAGGTCACGAAGTGAAGGCCGAAGCCTGGGTGTTCTGGGGTATCGGGATCTACATGGGTGTGATGACGCCGATCTACATCTGGGCAACCTGGGCCAGCCAGGGCCATGTGGAGATCGTCGGCACGGTGATGATCGCGCTGACCCTGCTGTTCTGTCTGATGATCGCCGGCTACATCACCCTCACCGGCTCACGGATGGATCCGCGACTGGAGGACCGGCCCGACGGCACCATCGCCGAGGGGGCGGGCCACTACGGCTTCTTCGCGCCGGCAAGCATCTGGCCCTTCTGGTGTGCGTTGGTGATCGCGCTGATGTTCCTCGGCTGGATCTTCGGATACTGGCTGACCATTATCGCGGCCGGCATCGGCGTGTGGGCCACCGCCGGGTGGGCGCTGCAGTTCTACCGCGGGGACTACGCCCACTGAGCGCCTGCGGCGCGGGGCCCACTGAGCGCCTGCGGCGCGGGGCCCACTGAGCGCCTGCGGCGCGGGGCCCACTGAGCGCCTGCGGCGCGGGGCCCACTGAGCGCCTGCGGCTGCCGAGCTTGTGGGGTCCGGGCCTGACGGTCCGGACCCCCTGCTCGCGGGGGTGACTCGGGCCACATTGCTTCCCCCGGTTCTGGGCCATTCTGCGGTTCGAACGGTGGCATGTGCCGGGACGCTCGGGCAGGCTGGGGCCATGCGCATCGTGTACAACACCGCCGTCTCGGCCAACGGCTACACGGCCGACGAGGCCGACTCGCTGGGGTGGCTCTTCGCGGTCGACTCCCCGGCGCCGGACCGGGACGTGTTTGTCGAGTGCGTCGGCGCGATCGTGTGCGGGGCGACCACGTACGAGGGAATCCTGCGCGAGGAACACCTCCTCGACAAGCCGGAACGGTGGGCCGACTACTTCGAGCGGCGGCCGATGTTCGTCTTCACGACCCGGGACCTTCCGGTGCCGGACGGCGCCGACGTACGCCTCGTCGCCGGGCCGGTCGCCGAGCGACTTCCGGAGATCGAGCGAGCCGTCGACGGCGGCACCGTGTGGGTCCAGGGTGGCGGTGACCTCGCCGGTCAGTTCCTCGACGCGGGCGCCCTGGACGAGATCGAGGTGTCGATCGCTCCCGCCTTCCTGGCCGGCGGAGCGCCCGTCCTGCCCCGCATGGTGCCCGCCAACCGTCTGGAACTCACCGATGTGGAACGGGTCGGGCAGTACGCGGTGCTCCGCTACAAGGTGCATGGAGCCGCCGGATGGCCCATCGGTCACCAGGACACGTCGAGCGGACGCCCCTCGTCGTACCCGGAGGTCGACTGAACCCCCACCACGGCCCGCTCGTGAAACTGCTCCAGCGTCCGCGCGCCCGCGTACGTGCAACTGGACCGTACGCCGGACGTGATGAAGTCCAACAGGTCCTCCACGCCGGGTCGCCGCGGATCGAGGTACATGCGGGAGCTGGAGATGCCCTCCTCGAACAGGCCCGCGCGCGCCCGGGCGAACGCGCTGGAATCCCGGGTCCGCTGGCGCACCGCGCGCGAGGAGGCCATGCCGTAGCTCTCCTTGTACAACCGGCCCTGCGGGTCGACCATCATCTCGCCGGTGGATTCGTACGTGCCGGCGAACCAGGAACCGATCATCACCGACCCTGCTCCGCCGGCCAGCGCGAGGGCGACGTCGCGGGGGTGCCGGATCCCGCCGTCGGCCCAGATCGAGCGGCCCTCGGCACGGGCGGTCTCGGCGCACTCGACGACGGCGCTGAACTGCGGTCGACCGACCCCGGTCTGCATCCGGGTGGTGCACATGGCCCCCGGCCCGACCCCGACCTTGAGTACGTCGGCGCCGGCCTCGATGAGGTCCAGCACCGCCGAGGAGGTGACGACGTTGCCCGCCACGATCGGCGCTCGGACGCCGGTCGCCTCGGCGACCTTGTCCCGCACCGTACGCACGACGTGCAGCGCCTCCACCATCTTGTCCTGGTGGCCGTGGGCGGTGTCGACGACCAGGACGTCGGCTCCGGAGTCGAGCAGGGCCGCTGTGCGCCCCTCGACATCGCCGCTGATCCCGATCGCAGCGGCCACCATCAGCCGACCCCGCGCATCCAGCGCCGGCCGGTAGATGGTCGACCGGACCGCACCCTTCAGCGTCATCAGCCCGATCAGCCGGTCATCCTCGACGATGACGGCGACGTCGAGGTGGGCGTCATCGAGGGTCCGGAAGACGTCCATGGGGGTGGTGTCGACCGGTAGCGCGATGAAATCGGTCCGCATTACGTCGCGTACCTGGGCGAAGCGGTCCACCATGGTGGAGTTCTGCGGTTCGACCAGACCGATCGGGCGGTCCGCGTCGACCACCACGGCGACCCCGTGAGCGCGCTTCTGGATGAGCGCCATCGCCTGCCCAATGGTCGTCTCGGGGGCGACGCGGACGGGGGTGTCGAAGACGGCGTGCGAGGCCTTGACCCGGTGAATGGACCGGTCGATCTGGTCGGTGGGGATGTCCTGTGGGAACACTGCGATGCCGCCCCGGCGCGCCACCGTCTCGGCCATCCGCCGGCCCGAGATCGCGGTCATGTTCGCCACGACGATCGGCAGCGGCGTCCCGATCCCGTCGACGCTGGTCAGATCGACGTCGAAACGTGAGGAGACGTTGGATCGGCTCGGCGCCATGAAGACGTCGTTGTAGGTCAGGTCATAGGTCGGCTGACTGGTCAGGAATCGCACTCGTCCATTGTGGACGATGCGCGAAATGTGCCCTGACCGCGACCGGACGCGGCCACCGCGACGGCCGCAGGGTCCGGCCCCGGGCGCCTAGGGTGGAGCCATGACCGAAACCGATGAACATTCAACCACCGGAGCGTACGTGACCGCCGGCCAGGAGTTCTCCCGCGACATGAACTACGTGACCAGCCGCATCACCGTCGACGGTCGGGACGGCTACCCGGTCGAGCCGGTCCGCTACCGGCTGGTGGTGGCCCGCGCCTGTCCCTGGGCGAACCGGGCGATCATCGTCCGGCGTCTCCTGGGTCTGGAGGATGTCCTCTCGTTGGGGATCTGCGGTCCGGTGCACGACCGGCGGTCGTGGACCTTCGACCTCGACCCGGGCGGCAAGGACCCCGTGCTGGGCTACAAGCGGCTCCAGGAGGCGTACTTCGCCCGGTTCCCCGACTACCCACGGGGCATCACCGTCCCGGCGATCGTGGACACCACCGACGGCAAGCTCGTCACCAACGACTTCGACCAGATCACCCGCGACCTGTCCTCGCAGTGGAAGGCCTACCAGCGGCCCGGTGCCCCCGACCTCTTCCCGGCCGACATCGCCGAGGAACAGGAGAAGGTGATGCGGCGGGTCTTCACCGAGGTCAACAACGGCGTCTACCGGTGCGGGTTCGCCGGCAGCCAGGAGGCGTACGACGCCGCCTACCGGCGCCTGTGGACGGCCCTGGACTGGCTGGAGGATCGGCTGAGCACCCGGCGCTACCTGATGGGGGAGCGGATCACCGAGGCCGACGTCCGGCTGTTCACGACGTTGGTGCGGTTCGATGCCGTCTACCACGGGCACTTCAAGTGCAACCGGCAGAAGCTGGCCGAGATGCCGGTGCTGTGGGCGTACGCCCGCGACCTGTTCACGACGCCGGGGTTCGGCGACACCATCGACTTCGCCCACATCAAGGCCCACTACTACGTGGTGCAGGCCGACATCAATCCGACCCGCATCATCCCGGCCGGGCCGGACCTGTCGAACTGGCTGGAGCCGCACGGGCGGGACACGCTGCCGACCGACACCTGGGGCGGCGGGACGGCCCCGGCCCCGGTGCGCCCCGGCGAGGAGGTCGATCCGGCGCACACGCCGCTGGGCTCGACCGGGCGGTGAGCCCGACGTGCGACGTCGGCCTGGCCCCCGCCGCCGAACGCGACGAGGGGATCCCGCAGGACCCCCTCGTGTGGCGCCAGAGCCTACTTCTTCGACGGCTCCAGTTCGTGTCCGTCGCCGGAGTGCCCGGCCTCGAGCTCCTCGCGGGTCGGTGCGGCGATGTTGTCCCCCAGCCACCACCGGGAGGCGCGGGCGCGCCTCGTCGAGACCGGTTCGTTGCGGTGCACACCGCGGGCATCCGTGCCGGGACCGGCCTCCAGCGGGTCGGGGCCGGGGGTGGAGGTGAGGGTGAAGGCCTCGTCGCGACCGATCGGCACGTCGTCCTCGTGGTAGGCGCCGTCGGCGTTGCGATGCATGTGGCCCGAGGGCGAGCCGTGCACCAGCCGTTCCTCGCGGCGACGCTGGATCCCCAGGCAGATCCGCTTGGTCACCCAGAACGCGATGATCGGCCCCAGGAAGACGGCGAACCGCAGGAACCAGGTGATGGCATTCAGCGACAGCGCGAAGTGCGTGGCGATGAGGTCGTTCGCGCCGCCGAACTGCAGCAGCAGCATGAAGGTGATGATGGCCACACCGATCCCGGTCCGGGTGGCGTTCTGCCACGGGAACTCCAGGAGGTGGTGGGAGCGGGTGTCACCAGTGAACCACTGTTCGATCCACGGCCACAGGGCCATCACGGTGAAGAACCCGCCGAGCAGGATCACCCCGGGGATGAAGATGTTCCACGACCAGGTGGTCGGCCCCCAGTGGGACTCCCAGCCCGGCATGATCCGGACCGCGCCCTCGACCCATCCCATGTACCAGTCGGGCTGCGAACCGGCGGTGACCTGAGCGGGGTTGTAGGGCCCGTAGGTCCACACCGGGTTGATGGTGACCAGGGCGCCGAACAGGGCGAGCACGCCCCAGGTGAGGAAGAACAGGCCGCCGGCCTTGGCGATGTAGACCGGGAACGCCGGCTCGCCGACCACGTTGTGCTCGGTACGCCCGGGGCCGGGGTACTGGGTGTGGTGGTAGTAGGCCACCAGCCCCACGTGTGCGGCGACCAAGGCCAGGATCAGCGCCGGGATGAGCAGGATGTGCACCATGTAGAGCCGGGAGATGATCAGATCCCCGGGGAACTCGCCGTTGAAGACGAAGAACTCCACCCAGGTGCCGACCAGCGGGATCGACCGCATCAGGCCGTCGGCGAACCGTAGCCCGGTGCCGGAGAGGAGGTCGTCGGGCAACGAGTAGCCGGAGAACCCGCCCATGGTGGCCAGGAACAGCAATCCCACTCCGAGGAGCCACTGGACCTCACGGGGCTTGCGGAAGGCCCCGGTGAAGAAGACCCGCGCGGCGTGGACGAAGGCCGCCGAGACGAAGAGCAGCGCCGCCCAGTGGTGCATCTGGCGGAGCAGCAGCCCACCGCGGACGTCCATGGAGATGTCGACCGTCGAGGCGAAGGCCTGCGACATCATCATCCCCTTCATCAACTGGTACGAGCCGTTGTACTCGACCTCGGCCATCGACGGCTTGAACCACAGGGTCAGGAACACGCCGGTGATCAGCAGGACGACGAAGCTCCACAGGGCGATCTCGCCGATCAGGAAGGACCAGTGGTTGGGGAACGCGTAGCGCAGAAAGGCCTTGCCCACGCCGCCGATGCCGAGGCGTTCGTCGAGCCACTTCGCCTCCTTGGCACGGTTCGTGAGAGCGGGTGGCAGATCGACCTGGTCGGAGCGCAGTGCGGTCCGGGTGGACGTTGCCGCGCTGCTCGGATCGGTGGGCTCGGCCATGCGGGCAGGTGTGGCCATCACGCGTCACCTTCCTGGAAGTCGTTGCGCGAATCGCGTTCGAAATAGCTCGGCCCGACCGGCACCCGGAAGTCCTCGGTGGCGATCAGGTAGCCCTCGTCGTCGACGCCGATCTTGAGCTGGGGCAGCGAGCGGGCGGCGGGCCCGAAGACCACCACGCCGGAGTTGCCCAGGTCGAAGGTCGACTGGTGGCATGGGCACAGCAGGTGGTGCGTCTGCTGCTCCCACAGGGTGATCGGGCACCCGACATGGGTGCAGATCTTGGAATAACACAGGATGCCCGACACCTGCCAGTCGCGCCGGGACTCCGGAACCTGGATCGTCTCGGGGTCCATCCGGACCAGGATGATCGACGACTTGGCCTTGGCCTGCTGGAGCTCGACGCCTTCCAGGTGCTGGACATTCTCCGGCTGGGCGTTGACGAGCTGACCGATCTCGATGTCGGAGGCCTTCACGGGCCGGAAGGTGACGTCGTTGACCAGGCGGATCGGCGCCTGGGGGGTGGCCTCGGCGAAGAGGGTCCGCTCGATCGTCGCGCGTCGCCGACTCGGCACCGGCCACGGGCCCAGCCCGGCAAGGGTCACGACCAGCGGCAGGGCGAACAGCCCGAGCGCTCCACCCAGGCTGCCCATGATGAACCGACGCCGGGCGACACCGGAGTCGCGGACCCCCTCGCTCAGTTGTGCGAGCGCCTCGGTGCGATCCTCATCGGAGGACTGGGGTGGATGCCGTTCCTGGACGATCTCGTCGTCGTTCATCAGGTTGCGTCCCCAGGTGACCGAGCCGATCCCGATCAGCAGGATCGCCAGACCCATCGTGGTGCCAAAGACCACGTTGTGGAGTCCGGCGCGGAACGAACCGAGCTCGACCTGGATGTGCAGCGGGATGGCGAAGTACGCCACGACGGAGATCAGGGCCGACAGGGCGGACAGGCCGAACGCGCCGACAACCCGACGTTGGGCCGCCTTGGACAGCTCCGGATTGGCCGAGACCCAGCTCGGCGTCGGAGTCTCCGGGCCGGGATCGTCGACGGGCGGCCGCCGAAGCTCGTTGGGCGAGTTGTCGTTCACTTGGATCGCGCTCCCTTCGAGGTGACCCACACGGCCAGGATGGCCAGGCCGCCGATGCCGACGACCCAGGCCCACAGCCCCTCGGTGACCGGCCCGAGGTTGCCCAGGGACAGCCCGCCACCCTGGTTCTCCTTGCTGACCGTTTGCAGGTAGCCGATGATCTGCTGGGCGTCCTCATCGGTGATGACATTCTTGGAGAAGACCGGCATCTGCTGCGGCCCGGTGCGCATCGCCTCGTAGACGTGGGTGGGCTCGACGCCGGTCAGCGGAGGGGCGTACTTGCCGTCCGGCAGCGCACCGCCCTGTCCGGAGATGTTGTGGCAGGCCGAGCAGTTGGTCCGGAAGAGGTCACCGCCGCGGGCGATCTCCTCCTCGGTGAGGTTGCTGGGGTCGACGACCGAGGCATCCGGGACGGCCGGGCCGGGGCCGAGGGTGGCGACGTACGCGGCGAGCGCGGCGGTCTCCTCGGCGGAGAACTCCGACTTCTTGCGCGGGGCCTGGGCGCCCGGCTTGGCCATCGGCATCCGGCCTGTGCCGACCTGGAAGTCCACGGCAGCGGCACCGACACCGACCAGGGACGGCCCCTGGCTGGTGCCCTCGCCGTTGAGGCCGTGGCAGGACGAGCAGGACACCTGGAACAGCGCCTGCCCGTCGGCCTCCTGCTGGGACAGTCCCGGGGCGGCGGTCGACTGGGTGGTCGGGACGACGAGCGCGTAGACGGCTCCGACGAGGAAGAGGGCGAGCACCAGGATGAGTGGCTTCGCGACGGGGTGTCGCCTCCGGATGGACAGGTACTTCACAGCAGTGCCTCTCTGTGGTAGTCGGACGCGCTCGTCAGTGCAGGAAGTAGATCACCGAGAAGAGGATGATCCACACCACGTCGACGAAGTGCCAGTAGTAGGAGATGGCCACCGCGCTGACCGCCTGCTCGTGGGTGAAGGTGCGGGCGAAGTACGTCCGCGCCAGGACGAACAGGAAGGCGACCAGGCCACCCAACACGTGCAGGGCGTGGAAGCCGGTGCCGAAGAAGAAGACCGAGCCGTACGCATACGCCTGAGGGGTCAACCCGTCCGAGTAGAGCGTCGCGTACTCCATCACCTGACCCGAGAGGAAGAAGGCGCCCATCACGAAGGTCAAGGTGTACCACTCACGCATCCCCCATCCGCCGATGTTGGTCAGCGCACCGGTCCGGCTCACCCGGCCATGCTCGGCGGCGTGGACACCCAGCTGGCAGGTCACCGACGACAGCACCAGCACGGCGGTGACGAGGACCGCCTTCGGCACGTCCAGCCACTCGGCCGGGGTCCAGCCACCGGTTCCGGCGGCGGCGTGGATATTGCGCATGTTGAAGTACGCCGCGAAGATCGCCGCGAAGAACATCAACTCCGACGCCAGCCAGATGATCACGCCGACGGCGAGCGGGTCGGGGCGGCCCGGGATGCCGCTCAGTCGGGTCGTCGCGATGGGATGGAGGGCTCCGGTCGGGATCGCCCGCCCAGCGCCGATCGAGTCAGATGAAGAAGCCACGTCAGCATTATGGCCGGAATCGGCCGCTCGTGCTGACTGTCACGGCCCCCGGGTCGGCAGGTCGACAGATCCCGGCGGACTCTCCCCCCTTCTGTACGCACGCGGGCGCTCACGGGCGGCGCATGTCGTACAGGTCACATTGGGGGGCCAGTGGGGATGCCATCGTACGGAACGCTCGGGCCCGGACGGGACGTCGACGGTCCACGACCCAGCGTCGCGAGACCGGGCGCTACGATGCTGTCAGTCGTCGAGCAGTCGATCCGCAGGAGAGCCTCATGAGCGCAGCAGCGTCCGACCACCGTGACGGGGCCACCGTGCTGGTGTACTCCGACGACCGCCTGGTCCGCGAGAACGTGAAGCTCGCGCTGGGCCGTCGGGTGGCGGCGGACCTGCCGGAGATCACCATCGTGGAGACCGCGACCCACGCCGCGACCCAGGGGGTCATCGACGCCGGAGGCATCGACCTGGCGATCCTGGACGGCGAGGCCGCGCCGATGGGCGGCATGGGGATGTCGAAGCAGTTCAAGGAGGAGATCGCCGACTGCCCTCCGATCCTGCTGCTGGTGATCCGCAAGGACGATGCGTGGCTGGCTGCCTGGTCGCTGTGCGACGCGGTCGAGCGCTACCCGGTCGACCCGCTGTCGCTGCCGGGGACCGTGGCCGCGCTGCTGCGCAGCCGGCTGGTGCCGGCCCGGGGCTGACCCGACGACCGGGAGCCCGGCGTACGGTCCGGGTCCGGACCAGGCGCACGCGTCAGGGCGATGACAGACGTCGCACGATGACAGACAAGGGAGGACGGCAATGGTGGGGAGTTTCACCTGGCCCGAGGTGCTGACCGGGCTGGTCAACGGCGAGGACATGTCGACGGAGGCCGGCACCTGGGCGATGGGGGAGATCCTCGGCGGGAACGCCACCCCGGTCCAGATCGCCGGCTTCGCGGTGGCGCTCAGCGCCAAGGGAGAGACGGTCGAGGAGATCGCCGCTCTCGCCGATGTCATGCTCGGGCGGGCCCGTACGGTCCCGATCGATGCCCCGACCGTCGACGTCGTCGGTTCCGGGGGGGACCGGGCCAACACCGTCAACATCTCGACCATGTCCGCGATCGTCGCGGCGGCCGCCGGTGCGAAGGTCGCCAAACACGGAAACCGGGCCGCCTCGTCGCTGTGCGGCACCGCCGACTGTCTGGAGGAACTCGGGGTGGTCATCGACCTCGACCCGGACCTGCAGCAGCAGGTGCTCGACGAGGTCGGCATCGTCTTCCTCTTCGCGCCGCTCTACCACGCGTCGCTGCGGCACGCGGCCGGTCCGCGCCGCGAGTTGGGCATCCGGACGGTGTTCAACTTCCTCGGCCCGCTGACGAACCCCGCCCGCCCCGTCTCCCAGGCGATCGGCATCGCCGATGAGCGGATGGCCGGGCTGGTCGCCGGCGTGCTGGCCCACCGAGGGGTCCGTGGGCTGGTCTTCCACGGCACCGACGGGCTCGACGAGCTCACCACGACCAGCGGCTCCCAACTGTGGCTCGTCAACGGGGGGCGGGTCGTCCGGGCCGAGCTGGATCCGCTCGACCTCGGCCTGCCACGAGCCTCGAAGACCGACCTTGTCGGCGGCGAGCCGGCGGTGAATGCGCGGATCGCCCGTGAGGTCCTCTCCGGGGTCACCGGGCCGGTGCGCGACATCGTCCTGCTCAACTCCGCCGCGACCCTGCTGGCCTACGACGGCCCCGACCCGGACGTGGACCCGGCGGAGCAGCTGCGGCCGCAGATCGAGCGGGCGCGCGAGGTCATCGACTCGGGGCGGGCGACGGCGACGCTGGACCTGTGGATCGCGGCAACCCGCCGGCTGGCCGGGCGGGACTGATTCGGCCGGGCCGGAGGGCTCGGCGGGTGGGTCAGGGGACGAGCGCCGCGGCGGCCAGGGCGACGCCGGGCCCCACCCACAGCCACGGACCGTACGCGTAGGAGCCTCTTCTGCCGGTCAGGTGTCGGCCGATACCCCACAAGGCGCCGAGCGTGCTGCCGGCCAGGATCGCCAGCCACCAGGCGTCCCACGACAGGCTCGCTCCCAACGCCCCGATCATCGGTGCCATCCGGACGTCCCCGAAGCCGAGCCCCCGGCCCACGGACCACAGCACCACGTAGCCCAGGCCGCAGATCGCCGCGCCGGTGACGACCCGGCCCACCTGGGCGATCGGCGCCCCGAGCGGGAGGGCCACCACCGTCGCGAGGGCGCAGGCCAGCCAGGCGATCCGGGTCAGAGGCAGCGGCAGCCAGGTGGTCGCGGCATCGATCGCGGCCAACAGGACCAGTACGGACGACCAGGTCAGCCACAACGGCAGCCAGGGGGCGGGCGCAACCAGAACCACCAGAGCCGTCGCGACGGCGGCGGCGATGGCAAGCGGCGCGACCCAGCCGACCCGGGCCAGCGCCGAGTAGTCCGGGATGTCATCGGGCCCCGGCGCCTCGGGGCCCTGGGTGTCGGGAGCCTGGTTGTCGGGGGCCCGGGTGTCGGGAGCCCGAGCGCCGGGTGCGCGGTTGCCCGAACCCGGTGGGGCCGGGTGCGCAGGGGTCGGCAGGTGTCGCAGGACCGGGGGAGCAGCGAGACCCATCAGGGCCGCGGCAACCGCTCCGGCCAGGGCGGAGAGGAGCAGGCCGGGGTTCACCGGGGCGCGTCGGCGGGCAGCCAGGCCGGCGAGGCGGCCCGGCCCATCATCACCAGCAGGGCGGTGCAGCGCGGCCGCGCGCCGGACAGCACCCGTTCGACGTAGCAGCGGGAGATCCCGAGATGGCCGACCATGTCGGTGAAGGTCCACCCGAGGCTGGCCAGCTGCCGCAGACAGGTGGCCAGCTCGGCGGGATCGCCGGGAGAGCGGTGCAGGCGCAGGATGGTGGCCTGGTCGGCGTCGAGCAGCTTGCGAGCCCAACGGCGGGCGATGGTCGGCGGCGGGTCGGGGGTGAAGAGGGCTTCGACGACCGCATACGGCACACCTGCGGCAGCGGCGACGGCCAGGAGGGGCACCGCGCACTGGCCGGCGAGGAGGGCGACGTGGGCGCGAAATGGGGCGGCGGTGACCTGCGTGAGCGCATCATCGTCGGCGAGCGGGGCGGATGTCCGGAGCGAGGTGGGCGACTCCGTTTCGGGCAGGGAGAACATGATCCTCCTAGGGGGCCTGTCCTATTCCTGCCAGCGTCGGGAGAGCGTGAGTCGAGCAGCACGCGAACACCGGGTGAACACTGCGTGACGAGTTGGGGATCCAGGGGCAAATACACCAGTGTATCGCATCGGCGGTGGTGCTCGGCCGAATCCG
>Ga0334887_1004335_pt1 | contig 12985 bp, 10 predicted proteins | sample GraSluR1_MG_10_FD_207217 | JGI IMG/M metagenome (GOLD analysis project Ga0334887, IMG submission 207217) | Sludge microbial communities from methane-producing bioreactor in Wageningen University, Netherlands - Granular Sludge_18_07-R1 | ecosystem: Engineered > Bioreactor > Anaerobic >...
GTTTCGCGTTGATCAGGCGGGCGCAGGTCTGCCGGACCGTGTCCGCCTGCTTGTAGAAGTTCCCGCGCAGATAGCTGTTCTGCTCACAATGGGCGACGTATCGCCGCATGGCCTCGGCCGCGCGACGGCTCAACGGCGCGACGGCCGCATGGTTCTGGAAGTTGAAGTTCCGCGTGATCGGAAACTCGTCTCGAATCGCTTCCCAGTCCATGCCTGCTAGACCTCCCGGCGGCCCCTCCGGGCTTTCATCGGCCACCTGCTTGTTTTCTCCGCAACCTCGATCGGTCCCGTATCCTATCCCAGAGGTCCCATAATGCCAGTCGGCGGCGAGGGCGGGGAATGAGTAGGCACATTCCTCATCCACTCCACAGTCCCGCGCCGAATCGTACGCACCGTTGGGTCGGTCTTTCCACCGGCAATTGCAGAATCGGGCTGCGGGCGGTACATACAGTGGTTTCCGCGTCGCCATGCGGGGCCGCCGCGCCGATGGCCGCACGTCGGGGCCATCGGCCGACGCGGACGAACGGTCCAACGAACATGCGACTGAATCGTGTTGCTGCCAACCTGGTGCCGATCCTCTACGAAGACGACCATGTGCTGGTCGTCGACAAGCCCGCGGGGCCGGCAGTGGCGTCGTCGCGAGACCGCGGCCGCGCCGACCTGCACGCCCTGCTGCCCGATCTGCTGGCCGCGGCCGGGCATGGGGGCGCGGGGACAACCGGCGGCCTCATTCCGGTCGAGCGGCTGGACCGATTCGCCTCCGGGCCGGTCCTGTTTGCCAAGAGCGAGGAAGTCGCGAGCGCCTTGGGCCGGGCCCTGCCGGGCCCGACGGCGACGCACCGGTACGTGGCGGTTGTGCGAGGGCGACCGCGACAGCGATACCTGCTCAACCGGACGGCGAGCCGGCCGCGACCCCGTGAATCAGGACCCAAACCCCTCGATCACAAGGCGCCCGGGCCGGGGCTCCAGCTCGACCTGCAGGACACCGGGCACGACCTGTCCCTGGTCCGTTTCGAGGTCCCGCCGACAGCGCAAGCCGATGTTCGGCGAGAGCTCTTTCTGATGGGCATTCCGATCCTCAACGACGTGCGGCACAGCCGGCGATCAGACCGTCGCCAGTCCGGGCGGTATTTCCTTCACCGCACGGAGCTTCGCGTCCGCCACCCTGTCACCGGCCGCCCGTTGGTTGTGAAGTCACCGCCGCCGGAGGCCTTTCGGGCCGCCGTCCAGGGACGTCTGTACGTGGGCGAACACCTGCGAACGGCCCTGGCTACCCGCCTGTCGTGCCTGCTCGACCCGGGCGTGGAGGCCCTTCGGCTGCTGACCGGCCAACACGAGGGCGTCCCGGGGCTCGTCGTCGAGGCGTTCGGCCCGGTCCTGATTCTCGATGTGCAGCAAGGCCGGTTCCAGGGCAACACAGACCTGCTTCGGCACATCGGCCACTGGTACGTGCGAACGCTCGGCGTCTCTTCCGTGTATCTGCGCCAATCGCCCAAAGACCGTTCCGGCTCGCCAGGCAGGCCATCGGACCCCGGCCTCCTCACCCCGCTTGTCGGCCAACCGGCAGACGCGGAGTTCGTGATCCGGGAACGGGGCCTGCGCTTTCGGATTCGACCGACGTCCGGCTCGAACGTCGGGCTCTTTCTGGACCAGCGTGAGAATCGCCGGCGCGTCCGCGAGGTGGCCGAGGGCCGCCACGTGCTGAACCTGTTTGCGTACACGTGCGGCTTCAGCGTGGCGGCAGCCGCGGGCGGAGCCGCAAGCGTCACCAGCGTCGACCTGAGCAAGTCGCGACTGGAGGCGGGCAAGGAGAACTTCGCGATCAATGGGCTGCCCCTCGAGCCGCACACCTTCGTTTGCTCCGAGGTGTTTGCGTACTTCGTCCGGGCCAGGCGTCAGGGCCGGCTGTTCGACCTGATCATTATCGACCCGCCCACGTTCGCGCGGGCCAAGCACCCCAGGCGAAGCTTCACGCTGGAGAAGGACTTGCGGCCCCTGGTGGCGGACGCGCTCGCCTTGCTGGCGCCCGGCGGCGCGCTGCTGCTCAGCACGAACTCGCGCAAAGCATCGAAACACTGGCTGCTGGACCAGGTCGCGGCCGCCGCCGGTCCGCGTCCGTTTGCCGTCACAGGAGCGCCTCCGCTGCCCGACGACTTCGCCGTCGATCCCGACCATGCCAAGTCCGTGCTGGTCCGGTTCTCCTGAACGCCTGTCAGCGGGGCCCAGGCCGCCGCATGCCGTTCTTGTTCCGCCCTCGGCTCCCTCTATAATGCGGCCGCGCGGTCGAGGTCTTCCCGGACGGGGACGGCGCCCTTTCCTCCTCTGCCGGCGGGTGATGATTGATGCGTTCCGAGTTTCGGCACAGCGTCCTGTTGACCCTGGGCACCGGCACCACGGCCGTGCTCAGCCTCGTGTACTGCGTCTACGCCGGGCGAAAAATGGGGCCCGCCGGCGGCTACGCCGATTTCACGGCGGCGCTGGCATTTGTTTCGTTCTTCAACATCGCCCTCGGACCCATTAACGGTACGATCACCAGATTCAGCGCCCAATTTGCCGCACAGAATCGTGTGGGTGCGGTGCGGACGCTTCACACGGCCATCGCGCGGCCGGTCGCCCTGTGGGCACTGGCCGGCTTTCCGCTGATCCTGCTGGTCGGACCGTTTCTGGCATCCGTGTTTCGGTTTCACTCGATCCTGCTGCTGGTTCTGGCGTACGGCATGGTCTACCTCACGCTTCTGATGAGCGTCGGGCGAGGCGTGCTGCGGGGCGTGCAGCGGTTCCATGCGTACAACGCGAACATTCTGACGGAAGCCGGTTCCCGCCTCGGGATCGGCATCGCGCTCTTTGCCGTCGTTGCGTCGGCGGCCGTCGGCCTGGTTGCGTACGTTCTGGCCATGATCCTGACCCTGGGCCTGCTGTGGGGCCAACTGCGGGCCGTATGGGGCGATCAGCCGGCGGAGCCGATGGATGGAGCGGCCGTCGTACGCTTCGTGCTTCCCATGTTCGTTCTGATGGGCACGGCGGCCGGTTTTGAGAATCTGGATCTCTTCGTGGTCAAGAGCTGTCTGGATGAAGCACAGGCCGGCGCCTACGGCGCGGCATTCATTCTCGCCAAGGCCATGAGTGTCGTGGCCACACCGTTCCACATCCTGCTGCTCCCGCTCCTGACGGACTTGTACACCCGGGGGCGCGGCCTGGGCGGAGCGTTTGTGCGCATCAGCCTGTACTTCGTCCTGCTGGCCGCCGGCCCCCTGTTGCTGTTCTGGTTTGCCGGGGATCCGATCGTTCGGCGGGTCTACGGGGCGCAATTCGACGCCGCCGGTGGGGTGCTTGGCCCGCTGGCCCTGGCGCGTATGCTGACGTATGTTGCCGGCCTGATCACCGTACTGTACGCCTCTCTGGGCCGCTTCCGGTTTTTGTGGTTCTACGTGACCGCTCTGGTTGCGGAAGCCGGGTTGCTGGCCCGCTGGCACGGGAGTCTCGAGCAGATTGTCTGGACGGTTCTCGTGGTGCAGCTCGTGACGGCGCTGGGACTGGCCGTCTGGCTGATTGTGGATCGGGGCGCGCCGCGTCCTGGCGGGCCGGCGGCCGGAGTGGAAACCCCGCAGACGACCCTGGGCGGCTTGACGTGATTCCCGGGCCCCGGTTCCAATGGTCGGGCCGGAACAGGAGCCACGTGCAGGAGAGCGACGGATGTCCCCCGGCGCAGGAGCAGACATGCCATGAGTCTACGGCAGCAGGCCGTCCGCGGCGTGTTCTGGTCATCGGTGCAGAATTGGGGTTCCAGCCTCCTCACGACCGCGGTGACGCTGGTGCTCGCTCGGCGCCTGGGGCCGGCCGCGTTCGGCCAGATCGCCCTGGCGTCAGCCGTTACAGCGTTTCTGGGCATCTTTGTGAGCCAGGGGTTCGGCCAGGCGATCGTTCAACGTGCCAAGCTGGGACCCGGACACCTGGACACGGCATTCTGGATGAACGTGGTCGGCGGGGTCGTCATGTGCGGCCTCACCCTGCTGCTCGCAGAGCCGCTGGCGATCCTGCTGGACCAGGAGACCTTGGCGCCGCTGTTACGCTGGCTCTCACTGGGATTCATCCTGGGTGGGCTGGGGGCCACGCAGGGAGCCATACTCCGCCGCCACATGGATTTCAAATCGCTGGCCCTGCGGAAGCTGCTGGCTGCCGCCGCCGGCAGCGCGGTGGGGATCGCCATGGCCCTGTCCGGCTGCGGCGTCTGGAGCCTCGTGGCTCAGAACCTGGTGAGCACGGCGGTGGGGACCGTCGCACTCTGGACCGTGTCGAACTGGCGTCCCGGTTCCCGTGTATCGCGGCGGCATGCCCGGGATCTTCTCGCATTCGGTCTGCATGTCGTGGGGATGGAAGTGCTGCAGGTGGCGAACCGTCGGGGGCCGATCCTCGTCGTCGGATACTTCCTGGGCCCCGTCGCACTCGGCTACTACTCCGTGGCGATGGGTTTGCTGACCACCCTGTTTCGCATTCTGACCGAAAACGCCTCGACGGTCATGCTTCCGACCCTGTCGCGTCTGCAGGGAAACCGGGACCAGATGCGACACGCCTTTCACACGGCCACCCGGCTGACCAGCCTCATTGCGTTTCCTGCGTTCATCGGCCTGTTTGGGGTTGCACCCGAGCTGGTGCATGTCGTCCTGGGGGCGAAGTGGGCCAACAGCGTTCCCGTCATGGAGATTCTCTCCCTGGCCGGAATCGCCTTCAGCGTCTTTTACTTCAACACACCGATCCTGATGGCGCATGGCAAGGCCTCGTGGGCGTTCTGGCTGAGCGCGCTGAACACGATCACCAGCATCCTGGTCCCTCTGATCGTTGTCCGCTGGGGAATCGTTGTCGTTGCCGCGGCATTCGTCCTTCGAGCGTATCTCACCGGCCCCCTGTGTCTCGTTTTGGTGGATCGACTCCTGGGGCTGGATTGGCGCCATTACCTGCGCCAATACACCTTCCCCCTGACGGGTTCGCTGGTCATGCTCGCGGTTGTGCTCCTCTGCAAGTTCACACTGTACGATCGAGTCAGCCTGCGATGGCTCCTGCTTCTCAGCACCGGAACCGGCGCGCTGACGTATGTCCTGTTCGTCCGGTATGCGGCCCCCCACCTGCTCCGCGAAGTGTTCGAGTTCATTCGGTTGGCGATCCCGTTCGGATCGCGGGAGAAGGCATGACCCACAACGCCGCCCGTCGAAATCGAGCCGCGATCGGATCGTATCCGCCTCGGTGCAAGCCACTTGCCTCGGCACGCGTTTCTGCCCGACGCGGCGAAGTCGGCTCGATACGCAACGGCCCGCTCCCCGGCCACGTGGTCTTGCGCCATGCACCGGATTCGTTCCTCCCGGGTGGAAGGAGCGCCGCCCCATGAGCCGCAGCAGACCGCGAATATCCCTGATCATCTGCACGCGAAATCGGGCGGCTTCCATGCGCCGCTGCCTGGAATGGCTGAATCCCATTGACTTCCGGGAGGCCGGGGGCGAACTGGTCATCGTGGACAACGGCTCGACCGACGAAACACACCGCGTGTGTGAAGCGTTTGCTCACTCGGCGGCGTTCGCCGCAGCCGTTGCCCTGGAACCTACCCCCGGACTCGGACGTGCTCGCAACGCCGGGATTGCCCATGCGCAAGGAGAGCTTCTCGCCTTCACCGATGACGATTGCTATCCCGCTCCCGACTTCCTGCGCGCCGCCCTTGCCGCATTCGACGATCGCCCCATCGACTATTGCGGAGGCCGGGTGCTGCTGTACGATGAGCGAGACGCCCGGTATACGATCCTGGACCGCCGCGAGCCGCGGAAGGTCCCCCCGGGAGGATTCCGCCGTCCCGGCACCCTTCTGGGATCGAACATGGTGTTCCGCCGCCGCGTCGTGGAAGCCATCGGCGGGTTCGACCCGGAACTGGGCCCCGGAACTCCCTTTCGTGGAGACGACGCCGACTATCTCGCCCGCGCCTCGCTCGCCGGCATGAAGGGCGCTTACGTGCCGGAGATCGTGGTCTTTCATCACCACGGGCGGCGCGTGCAGAAGGGACTGGCGCCCCTGCGGCGTGCCGACGACTTCGCCCGCGGGGCGTTCTACGCGAAGTTCGTTTTCCTGGGGTACGGGAAATTCGCCCGGGAGTGGGCCGGGCACGCGTGGCGGGGTTTACGGCGAGGGGATCTGAGGCCGTTTGTTCGTGAGCTGCACGGCGCGGCGGCGTACGTCTGGTCTCGACGCTTCCGCATGCCGCCGTTGCGAATGGATGTCTGGACGGGATTCTCCAATACGGGTCCGGAGGCGATTCGATGAGGAACTGCATCGTGCTGGGCTGCGGACGCAGCGGCACGAGCATGGTGGCCGGCGCCCTGCAGGGAGCCGGGTTCTTCGCGGGTCAGGATCTGATGCCTGCGACCCCCGGCAATCCGAAAGGCTATTTCGAATCGTTTGCCATCGAGGCCATCAACGAGACCCTGCTGTTCGGCGTGTGCCCACCGCGGCGCAAAGGGCTTCTGGGTCCGTTCACGCGTCACCGCATGGGTCGGGCCCAGCGCTGGCTGGCCCGGGTCCCCCTCGACGCACCTCTTCCCTGTTCGGCCCGGCTCGTCGAACGCATCCGCAGGCAAGTGGCGCGCACCCCGTTCGCCTTCAAAGACCCCCGGTTCTGCTACACGCTGCCTGCGTGGCGACCGCATCTGCCCGACACGGTGTTCGTGTGCGTCTTCCGCGATCCGCGGCGCACCGTCCACAGCATCCTCAAGGAGTGCCGGGAAGAACCCTACCTGAAGGACCTTCCCATGGACGAACCCACGGCGTACGAGGTGTGGACACTCATGTATCGACACGTCCTCGATCGGCACAGCCGACTGGGCGACTGGCTCTTTCTGCACTACGACCAGATACTGTACGGCGACGGGCTGGATCGGCTCGATCCGTTCGTCGAGGCCCGGGTGGACCGCCGCTTCGTGGAACCGGCCCTCCGGCGATCGGCTGCGGAAGGCCACATGCCGGAGGACGTGGCCCGCCTCTACGGCGCGTTGTGCGAAGCCGCGGGCTGGACGCAACCGAACGGCTGACGTCGCCGAAGACGCAGAAAGGACGCGGTCTGCACCGCGGCAGGAATGATTTCCGTCATCGTATGCACGTACAACCGAGCCGACGTGCTCGCCCGGATGCTGGACCGCTTCGTTGCCCAGCCCGGCCTGGCGCGGATCCCGTACGAACTCATCGTGGTCGACAACAACTCGACGGACCACACCCGCCGGGTCCTCGAACGACTCGAATCCCGCGTCCGCCTTCGCGTGTTTCTCGAGACCCGGCAAGGCCTTTCCCACGCCCGCAACCGAGGCGTGGCGGAAGCCCGCGGCGACATCGTTGCCTTCCTGGACGACGACGTTCTCGTCCAGACGGACTGGATCGAACGTCTCGACGATTGCCTCGCCGCCACCGGGGCCGACGTCGTGGGGGGCCGCGCCGGTCTCCTCTTCGACCGCACGCCGCCGCCCTGGCTGGGGCCGCACTTCCGCCGGGCCCTCTCCGAAGTCGATCTCGGACCCCAACGCCGCGAGCTGGAGTCCGGACGCCGCCTGTACGGGCTGAACCTCGCCTTTCGAAAGGCGGCCCTGGTGGCGGCCGGAGGGTTTGACACCTCTCTCGGGCGAACGGGCGCCGCCCTGCTGGCCGGCGAGGAGACCGTCGTCATCGCCCGCATCGTTGAGTCCGGTGGGCGGGTCGTGTACGATCCGTTCACCCGGGTGGGGCACCTGATCGACCGACAACGCCTGGCCTGGAAGTACTTCGAGCGGCAATCCTGGGGCGCCGGCCTGTCCGCCGGCCTGGCAGACGGACCCAGCACCCGGCTGGAGCAGCTCAGACGCGTACGAGAATCCCTGGCATTGCTGGCGATCGCGGCCATTCGCCTTGTTTGCGCAACCGCACGGGGTCATTCTGCGTATGAATGGCGGTTGTCCAAGAGTCGGTTTCTGCGGTCGAGCGCTCTGAGTCTGATGCGTCTGAAACGGCTGGCGTCGCCGTAGCAACACCGCGATGACGATGACCGAACACGGCTCCGACGTTTCTGTTCCAGCGGTCTCGGTGATCGTTCCCCTGTACAACAAGCAAACCCACGTCGCCCGCACGCTGCAATCCGTCCTTGCCCAGGACTGGACGGACTTCGAAATTGTCGTGGTCGACGACGGCTCAACGGATTCCGGCCCCGAACACGTCCTCGCTTGCGGGGATCCCCGCATTCGGCTGATCCGCCAGCCCAACGCCGGCCCCGGAGCCGCCCGAAACCGCGGGCTGCGGGAGAGTCGAGGCCTGCTCGCCGCCTTCCTCGACGCCGACGACGAGTGGCTGCCGGGTCTTCTTCGCACGTCCGTGCAGCACCTGGCGAATCACCCGGACTGCGCGGCGTGCGTCAGCGGATACTACGAGGGAACGCAGAAACGAGAGCGCGCCACGAGAGCCGATTCCCCCTTGTTCCGCCCCGGCGTATGGCGGCTGCCCGCCGGGGTCTCCGCCTGGCGCGTGAAGCAGGCCGTGGAGTCTACCTGGACCGGCACCGTGGTCTGCCGCCGCGAGGTCGCCCTTCGCCTGGGTGGCTTCTACGAAAACCGCTGCACCTATGGCGAGGACGGGTACCTCTGGCTCAAGCTGCTGCTGACCCAAAGCCTCTACCGCAACCCCACCCCGCTCGCCTGGTATCACACGGACGCCTCGGAACTGGGCATCCACGGCCGGACCCGCCTTCCCGTCCGCCCCGTCCTGACCGATCCCGGTCCGATCCGTGCGCTCTGCCCGGACTCACACCGCTCGGCCCTGGAGGAGTATCTGGCACTCATGGCCCTGCTGACCGCCCGACGGCATGTCGTGTACGGCGACATCGCGACGGCCCGCTGGGCCGTCCAGGCGTATCCACGCATGCGCCGGTTCCGAAAGGAATATGCCCTGCTTCGCTGTGAAATGCTGGCCGAGCCCCTCCTCCGCCGTGTGGGATGGGCCACGCTCCATCGGTGGCATCGCCGCATCACCGGCAGGAGGGGCAAACCATGAAGATCGCCTTCGTTGTGGCCGGCTTCCCGACGCTCTCACAGACTTTTGTGATGGACCAGATCACCGGTGTCCTGGACCGGGGCCATGAGGTCACCATTTACGCGCACCGAATCGACCGCAGCGACGTGGTTCATCCGGCGGTCGCCCGGTATGGGCTCATGCAACGCCTTCGTGCCCCGCACCTCTCCGAGCGACGCGGACCCCGACTGGCCAAGCTGACGGTGCTGGCGGCTGCGGCCGCGTGTCGCAGACCGGGTGTCATCCTCGACGCCCTGCGCGTCTCCCGATACGGCCCCCTGGCGTCCTCTCTGAAGCTGCTGTACGCAACGCTCCCCGCCCTTCAGCCGGATCGCTTTGACGTGATTCACGGCCACTTCGGCACCAACAGCATCGCCGCCGCCTTCCTTCGGGATCACGGGCTGCTCCACGGCCCGCTGCTCGCGCACTTCTACGGATACGACCTGACCGTGTTTCCACGAACCGCGGGCCCGCGAATCTACGACCACCTGTTTGCCGTGGGTGACCTCTTCGCCGCCAACTCGCAGTTTCTGGTCCAACGCGCGCTGGACCTCGGCTGCCCGCGCAACCGGATCTTCTGCCTGCGCGTGGCGGTCGATCTGACCCGGTTCCCGTTCGTCGAACGCCGGCCCCCCGCATCCGGCCCGATCCAGATCCTGACGGTCGCCCGCCTGGTGGAAGTCAAAGGCATCGAGTACGCCATTCGCGCCGTCGCCCGGGTACGGCGGCACGAGCCGAACATCGCATTCCGCATCGTGGGCGACGGCCCCCTGCGCGACTCCCTGACTCGGCTTGCCCGGGACCTGGACGTGTCCGACTGCGTCGAGTTCCTGGGGGCGCAAACGCACCAGGCGTTGACGAGTCTGTATGCACAGGCACATCTGTTCGTCCTTCCCAGCATCGTGGCTTCCGACGGGGCGGAGGAAGGCCTGGGCGGCGTGCTGACCGAAGCGCAGGCGGTGGGCCTGCCGGTCGTGGCGACGGAAACGGGCGGGATACCGGAAAACGTCCTCAATGGCCGGTCGGGCTATCTGGTGCCGCAACGAGACCCGGACGCCCTGGCCGAACGCCTGATTCACCTGATCGACCATCCCGATCTCTGGGCGCACCTCGGCCGAGCCGGCCGGGCACACGTGCAGAAGAATTTTGATCTGGAGAAGGCGAATGACCGGTTGGTCCGCATCTACCGGAACCTGGCGGATGGCCGGCCGTCACGGCCGGAGTGAGCGACCCCGTCTCTACCGCCCATGGACGGTCCGGTACTCCTCGTACGCTCCGCCCACCAGCCCGCAGAGCCTTCCCGCGCCGTAGTACACGAAGTAGACGTGCTTCACCCACCCCGCCCTTCCCCGCACCCAGGCCGCCGGCAGTGCAAACAGCGATCCTCTCAGCAGGAAGAAGGCCCCCGCCGCCAGGGCGAGCGCCGCGCCGCCCCCCCGCCCGAACAGGTCCAGTTCGGTGCGCGTCGCACCCGCTCCGCATCGGAAGCCCCTTCGACGAATCCACCCCGCGTTCACACGGCTGTCCGGCACGACCTCGGTGACCACGGCCTCGTTCGCCCACACAATCCGGGACCCCGCCCGATGCGCCCTCCGGAAGAAATGGGTGTCCGTCCCGCCGGTCAGCGCTCTCCGCTCATCAAACCACGGGTCCAGCGATTTCAAGATGTCCGCCCGAAACACCACGTTGTTCGTCGCCGCGCGATCCAGCCGACCGCCTGTTGAATGCGACCGCCGCGTGAAGAACCCGCCGCGCACAACCCAGTCCGGCGCGGGCGACTCGAAGCGCGGATCCACCCGGCCCGCAACCACGTCCGCCGCATGCTCGTGTGCCACCCGGAGAAGCTCATCCAACCAATCCGGACGCGGCTCTTCATCGTCGTCAATGAAGGCGATCCACTCCGCATCGGGCAACGCCTGGCGCAGCGCCGCATTCCGGGCAAACGGAATCCCCCGAGCCGGCTCCAACACGAACTCCAACCCCCACCGAAACCCCGTTTGCACGGCCTCCACGACGGCCCGCGCAGACCCCTCCGGATCATTGTCCACCACGATGCAGCGGACCGCCGGCGCCGTCCCACGGAACGTCAACGCATGCAGGCCCTCCAGCAGCCGCCGGAGACCCACCGGTCTCTTGTAGGTGATCACGCACACGGCCACCCGCTGGGGATTCGTCATTGCCGCAACCCCGTCGGTTCGCGCTCCGCCGCCCGTTCGCGGCAGACCCTCATCGTTTCGTTGGCCGGCACGCCGCCGCGGGCGGCCGCTCCACCCGTCGATCGCCACGGCATCGATTCGAAGCCTAGGACCCGCCATCAGCGGTGTCAAGAAAAGCCCATGCCGCTGCGCGTCCACGCCTTCCGACAAACCTCTCCCCCACCACTTTCAAACCCTACCCCACACATCCCCGCATCCCTGTCGCCGACAGCCCCGGGGACGAACACGGGGCCGTGACGCACTCACGGCCCCGCATCAGACTCACTCCACGTGCGGTCTTCGATCAGCCCATTCGACGCCGCCGTGCAACCAGCACCAGCACCGCCAGACCAGGCAACCCCATCGACGGCTCCGGCACCAGACGAATATTGTCGATCCCGGACTCCGGCCCCAGGCCCGCCCAGCAGTCCATATTGAAGGTCAAGGTGCAGTCGTGTATCACGTCCTCGAACGATACGGACGGTGTAGAAGGAACCCACAACTCAGGATCAAATGGCACGTATCGGCTGTGCCAGACGCCTACCGGCCCAATCTCGCCATAGTACAAAAGCCGCTCACTGCTCGATTTCTGGAGCACCACCGTGATCGATAGCGTTTGGATCCCGCTCGGCTGGGGAACAGCGATTTCATCCCAACTGACTCCATCATAGACGCTAAGATCACCGCTGAATTCCGGAGGGCCCGCGATCTGGAGCCACCCTCCCCCGCTGACCGTATCCGTCGCGTACAGCCACCCGCCCGGGTTTCCGCCGGTTGTCACAAGCGACAATGTGCCCCCAAAAGGCTCAACAGCCGTCCAACCTTGAGTCGATCCGTCATCGAAATCGGAAAACGGCAGATTGGGTACTGCCGACACACTAACCGCGCAAACCGCGAATGCCACGACACAACCCACGACCCATGTCTTGTTCCCGTGCGACTTCATCGTCTGTCCTCCAGCGAATTCACTCCGACACTCCAACACGCCAACGACACAAGTGGGCGTGATTACCCGCACTCCTCCCGCAGCTTAATGTCCTTTGTCCCCTCGAACGAGGTGAGGCGGCATACCCTCCGCGCGGCGATCCACGGAACGTCATTGCGCACCCTGGATGGATTCGGAACGCTGTCATGTTCCAACTCCCAGCCGCCCCTGCCCCCACTGCATCCTCGTACAATTCTACCAAGGCGCACACTTGGAATCAAGCCCGGAACGGCCCGTTCGCCTGCTCAGTGCGCTGCAACAGACAGCTTTCTGACCTTCGCAGGCCTGGCACTTCTTCCGCGGTGCCCCCCGTGGTCCCTTGCGACGCGCAGCTTGACAGGACGACCTCCGTCAAATAAGAACGCAGACTCAATGGAACCAGAGCGCTTCGTTTCCGTTGTCGTCCCCACCCGGAATCGCCTCTCCGATCTCCAATGCTGTGTGAAGGCCCTGGCAGCCCAGACGCACAACGCCTTTGAGATCATTGTGGTGGATGACGCGTCCACTGATTCCACTTCGCAGTGGCTTGCCGAGTATGAGCAGGCGCAAACGAGCATGCCGTTTCGTTGGTTTCGAAACGACCCGCAGCTTGGGGCCAACCCAAGCCGCAATCGCGGCATTCACGAGAGCAGGGGTGAGCTGGTGGCGTTCCTGGACGACGACGCCTTTCCCGAACCGTCGTGGCTTGAGCGGCTGGTTCGACCGTTCACTTGCGAACGGATCGCTGCGGTGACGGGACGAGTCG
>Ga0334887_1004338_pt1 | contig 12980 bp, 12 predicted proteins | sample GraSluR1_MG_10_FD_207217 | JGI IMG/M metagenome (GOLD analysis project Ga0334887, IMG submission 207217) | Sludge microbial communities from methane-producing bioreactor in Wageningen University, Netherlands - Granular Sludge_18_07-R1 | ecosystem: Engineered > Bioreactor > Anaerobic >...
GTAGATGGAGGGATTGGCGAGAAGACAGTTCCACTTTTAAAAAAGGCCGGTGCCAACGTATTTATTGCTGGGACTTCTAGTATATTTTCTGGAAAAGATGAAATTGAAATTGCTGCTAGAAAATTTAGAGAACTGTGTGAAAAAACTTATTAAGAGGTGAAAAAATATGTCTTTTTATGAAGATCTTTTTAATCAACTCTTGACCTGGAAAAAAATCGATACCCATGAGCATTTTCTTCCTCAAAATACTTATCAAGATCATCCGGATATTTTATTTGCCATTCTTCGTGAAAGTTATCTTCCCTGGATTGTGTATGGTGCACGGGATCATAATACTGTAACCGTAACCCGAGAAGGTCTTTTAAAAGGAATGAAAAAAATACCAGCCAGTGCTTTTTTACGGTATATCATTGAAGCTTTTCAGTATATGTATGGTTTTTCCGATGATCAAATCAATGAAGAAAATTGGGATCAACTATCCCAGCTTATTCGAGAAAGTTATTCAAAGAAAAATATGTTGAACTATTGGATATTTGATAAGTTCAATGTCGAAAAAGTTGTCCATGATCGATATTGGAAATTAGGTGAATTCGATATTGACCAGAGCCATTACTTTGCCGTTTTTAGAATTGATCCGTTGTTCTGTGGCTATTCAAAAGAAAAATTAAATCATGACCGAATGAACCCGCATATTGAAGCGGCCAAACAGGGAATTCACATTGATACATTTGATGAATATCTTGCTTACATAGATCAACTTTTTAAAAAAGCAGTTGCTGAGGGTATCGGGACCATGAAATGTGCGGTTGCCTACGACCGGACTCTCCGCTTTGAAAGAGTCGAGAAAGAGCAAGCCGAGAAGGCTTTTTATAAAAAAGATGGTACCGAGCTCCCTTCTGAAGTGAGAGATTTTCAGGACTATATTTTCCATTATTGCCTTCAAAAAGCAGTAGATTATCGTTTACCGGTCCAAATTCATACCGGTCCGGGAAAAGCTTTCGAGACGGCTGCCTCACATTTAGGGAATATTTTTGAGGAATACCATAACTTAAAAATATCTCTTTTCCATGGGAGTTTTCCTTGGGTTGGGGAACCAGGAGCAATGTCACTCTTTTATCCGAACCTGTATTTAGACTTGGTTTGGTTACCGGTTATGTCACCTTCCTATGCTGTTTTGGCTTTATCGGAATGGATAGAAACTGCCGGTGGAGCTCGAATCATGATGGGAGGAGATTCCTGGAATGCTGAAGGGGCAGTTGGGTCAATTCTTTATAATCTCAAAACCATTGCTCAAGTATTGGCGGAAAAAGTTGAAAAGAAATATTTGAGCCGGTCATCAGCCGAACAAATTGGAAAAATGATTCTTTACAATAATCCCATGGAGTTTTTAAGCAGATAAACCATTGGAATATTTTCTTTTTTTTCTCTCCCGAAAATACAATTTCAACCAAATTCCCGTTATATTGACCTCTCCCTCCCATCAAGGGAGAAGGAACTCTGACTCATCATTGCGAGGAGCGAAGCAACGAGGCAATCTCATGAGCTCAATCTTTTTTATTCCTCTTTTTTAGATAAAGGGTGTTTGAAAAGGGTTCGATTTTTTATCTAATTCTTTCAAATCCCCTTAACCCCCTTTTCTAAAGGGGGAAATTGATTTCTGAATAGATTTTCTCATCCTCATCTCGTTTCACTAAAAAGCATAGATGTTTTTTTAAGGAAAAATTTCAAAAAAAGGATTCATCTTTTTATCAGAAAAGAAATGAAAAGTATCTAAAATTATAAACAACCTGAAACTTTGTATTCGAGAAACCTATGCCTGAAGATAAGCATAGGTTTCTCGAGCTATCATTAATTCCTCGTTAGTTGGGATTACCCAGACTTCGACTTGAGAAGTATTATTATGAATTGATTTAGGAAGAGGATCGTTGGATCGGTTTTTTTGACTGTCGATTACAATCCCTACTTGATCGAGGTTATGGCATATTTTCTCTCGAACGAAAGAATCATTTTCACCGATACCTCCAGTAAAAACCAACGCATCGAGCCCATTCATTAAAGCGATAAATGAGCCAATATATTTTTTTACCTGGTAAACAAAAACCTCGATTGTGAGCAAAGCCCGCTCGTTTCCTTCTTGAGCAGCTTTTTCCAATTCCCAAATTTCGGTACTGAGTCCAGAAATGCCAAGTAAACCTGACTTCTTCACCAATAATTCGTTGATTGCAGAATAACTCATCTTCTCTTTTTCTTGGAGGTAGGTAAGAACCTGAGGATCAAAATCTCCCGGTCGAGAGGACATTATAATTCCACTTTGCGGAGTGAAACCACTGGAAATATCTAGTGATTTTCCATCTTGAATTGCACAGATGCTACTTCCGCTTCCCAAATGGCAAGAAATAACCCGACTAGATGCGGTAGTCAATTGAGATATTTTTTCCGATATATATCGATGGGAATTTCCATGGAAGCCAAATTTAAAAATTCCATGTTTTTGACAAAGTTCGAAAGGGAGCCCATAAGTATAGTGAGCTGAGGGAATGCTTTGGTGGAAGGTGGTTTCAAAAACTCCAACCAAAGGGACTTGAGGGAGAAACCTTTGGAAAATGTCGATGGTAAGTAATGTTGGTGAATTGTGAACCGGTGTAACGCTTTCTAATTCTTGAAGAGCACTAATTACCTGAAAATCAATCAAAGAAGTGGAATTGACTCGATTTCCTCCATTGATGCACTTAATGCCGATTGCCTTAAGCTCTTTCAAATCGTTGAGAGGTCCGTATTCAACGATGTTATTTATTATGGTTTTTAAACCTTGTTCATGAGAACACTGGGGTATGGAGGTTTGAAATATTTTCCCGTTAATCTTATGTTCCCAAAGCGAGTCATCGCGATACAATTGTTTTATTGCTCCTCGGCCAAGGGAAATTTCTTGTTCTTTCTCAATTTCATAGAGTTCATATTTGATTGAAGACCCACCGCTGTTTAAAGCCATAATTTTCATAACTCATTATCATCCTTTCCAATACAAAGTTGAGATTTGCTTTGGGCGGTTTCAAGTAATGTACAAAAGGAACATCTTTCTTGAGTGGTAGGCATACCACAAGAAGAACAATTATTGAGGACAACCTTTGGTTGCTTTTCTGGAAAGAGGGATTGCTTTTTTTCTAAGTAATGAAATAAAAAATAATGTTTGGTTCCAAAGGATTGCTCCTCAATAATATTCAGAGCCTTTTTAAAATCAAGACTGGAAGCTTTTTGAGAGAGAGGACAAATGCTATCGCAAAAAGGGATTTTCATCTGTTGGACGTACCAGAGGATTTCCTGGTCGGTAAGGGTATAAAAGGGTTTTACTTTTTTTACTAAACCTGGGTAGTCGCTGGGTAAGCACGGGCTTTGATGCTGCAGATATTCTTCTCTCCATCGGAGTATGTTTCCCAAAAGGGTGGCGGCTTCGTCATCGAGGTTATGACCGGTAGTTAAAACCGAAAAGTGATGATGAAAGGCATAATGGTTCAGTAAATATCTCTTGACAAGGCCACAAACTGAGCAGGTAGGCCGAGGGATCTTTTTTTGTAATTCCGGTAAAGAAAAACCCAAATGTTCTTTTACATGGATAACCACCAGCGGAAGGTTTTTTTCTTCCGCGAATTTTTGAACAGCTTGAAGGGATTTATCGGAAAAATTGGAGATTCCAAGATCCAAGTGGATAGCAGTTACCTGGTTACCAAGATCAGTTAATACTGACCATAAAGCCATACTATCTTTCCCACCTGAAACCGCCAACAATACCGGTTCTTTTTTTGAAAACATCTGATACTTTTTTATAGCTTGTATGGTTTGTTTTTGAATGAATTTAATAAAGCATCTCTGGCAAAACGCAACATGGTGTCGCTTAATACGAAGAATAGCTTCATCTTTACAGGCAGTACATTTCAAACCCTTCACCTCAGCTGATCATTTCTTACTTATTTTGAATTAAAACATATTCAAGTAGAAATTTCTATCCTGAAAAATACCAGAGCGTTTTTTAAGGGAATTCTTTAGAGCAACTCACCAGGATTTCATTCTAGGCTTCCACCCTCATCCTCACCTTCTCCCATCAAGGGAGAAGGAACTTTGAGTCGTCATTGCGAGGCCCCATTTTTTGAGGTCGTGGCAATCTCTTCAGTCATCTTTTATTTTGTGTGATATTGTGGAATTGGTATAAATGAGATGCTTATCATGTCCGGTAAAACGCTACCTTCTTCAGAATGAAAGAATGGCTCAATGAGATTGCCACGTCGCATAGGACGCTCCTCGCAATGACGGAACAGGAAAAATTCAATTCTTCCTAACCTCCTTTGCTAAAGGGGGAAACGATTCCTGGATACCTATTTTCATTTCCATCCTCACTTTCTTTCATTAAGGAAGAGGGAACAATTAGACCAATGAAATTGAAAATTTCGTAGGGGCAGATCTATGTGTCTGCCCTCATCATTTTGAGACAATACTATGTAATTATCCTCCTAAGTTAGACCTAGGGGGAAGTTCCATTTATTTATCTTTAGAACGATTATTTTCTTTGTGAGCACTTGTAAATTGAACTGTTGGTGAATATAATAGGTACTGCTGGCGGTGTAGCTCAGTTGGCAAGAGCATCCGGCTCATACCCGGAGCGTCAGGGGTTCGAATCCCTTCACCGCCACCAGTTTCCTCAATGTTATTCCTATCAGGAGCCCTCGCTGGTATGAAGAAGTATCCTTATTTGGTTAAATCCGTTTCCCGGCTCATTCAAGAGCAGGAGTTAATTATTTCGGGAGACCGAGTTTTAGTTGCTTTTTCTGGTGGTCCCGATTCTACTGCCTTATCCGATATACTTGAACAACTTCGAGAAGAATTCAAATTTCAATTAGCTCTTTTTCACTTAAACCATGGCTTGAGGGGACAAGAAGCTCTCCGTGATCAAAATTTTTGTATTGAATGGGCTAAAAAACGTAATTTAAAGATATTTGTTGAACAGCATGATATAAGAGCATATAAAAAGGAGCTATCGATTTCTTTAGAAGAAGCTGCTCGAAAAGTTCGCTACCAAAAATTAAAAGAAGTTGCTGAGCTCTGGAAAGCTGATAAAATTGCTCTTGGCCATCATCGTAACGATCAGGTAGAAACCATCTTGATGAACATCATTCGAGGAACTGGATTAGATGGTCTCAGAGGAATGCCCTTTCGAAATGGAAAATTTATACGTCCTCTTTTAAAGACAACCCTTGATGAAATTCGCCACTACCTAAAAGAGCATAACTTGACATATGTTGTTGATTCAACAAACCTTGATAAATCTTTTTTAAGAAATCGAATTCGTCATGGATTAATTCCCTTATTAAAACAGGACTATAATGCCAAAATTGAAGACGTAATTTTTCGCATGGGATTAAATATTCAAGAATCTCTTTCGACATATCCAGAAGAGAAGTGGCCAATTGAAAAAAAGGGTCAACTTTATTACTTGCCTCTGAGTAGCTTGGTTGAAACTTCTGACTACAAAAGAAGACGAGGTTTAATTGAATTAATTAAACAGGTAAAAGGAGATACCTATCACATAACCAGAGCCCATTTTAAAGCACTGGAATATATTGTAAAAAAAGGGAAAGGGCAAACCATTCTTCCGGAAAAGATTTCTTTTTGGGTGGATGATGGTTTTATTTATGCTCGTCGGGGCGAATTATTATTAGGATATATTCCCACATGGTCTTACGATTTAAAAATGCCCGGGAGCAATCAACTAGAAAATATTGGATTAATTATCGAGTCTTTTTATAAGAACTCCACAGTTCAATTTGGTTTGAAGACTTTGTGGTGTGAAATTGATCTGAATAAATGTGAATTTCCTTTGTTGGTAAGGAATTATTTAAATGGAGATCGAGTAGTAGTTAATGGAAAAGAAAAGAAATTAAAAACATTTTTTCATAGCCAAGGCATTCCTGAAAATTGGAGAAGAAAGATCCCAATTTTATGTGATCAAAAAAAGATTCTATGGATACCCGGAATTTTACTTGACGAAAGAGCTCAAGTTCAGGAAAATAGCAAAAGCATTCTTATTGTCACGATGAGGGCATATAAGAGGTGAAAAAATGGATGATTTTATAGATAAAATATTAATATCTCAAGAGGAAATCGAGACTCGAGTAAATGAATTGGCTAAACAAATAAGCAAGGATTATGTCGGCAAGGAGATCCGTGCTATCGGAATTCTACGCGGAGCTTTTATTTTTATGTCAGATCTAATCCGGAATATTTCGGTTCCCTTAAGTGTTGACTTTATGTCTATATCAAGTTATGGGGATGACAGCGAGTCGGGTGGAGTCATTAGAATATTAAAAGACTTAGATAAACCAATTCATAATAAGCATGTTCTTATCATTGAAGATATTGTTGATACCGGCCTCACTCTGCAACATCTGAAGGAGGTTCTTGCCATTCGAGAACCAGCAAGCTTGAGAGTATGTGCATTATTGGACAAAAAAGAAAGAAGAATAGTCAATAATTTAGAAGCTGAATATACCGGTTTTGTGATTCCTGATCAGTTTGTGGTTGGGTACGGTTTAGATTATGCTGAAAAATACCGGAATTATCCTTTTATCTTTGTGCTGAAATCAAAATATTATCAAGGGATTTGATATGTTACAATTATTTTAAATTATTATTTTTTTAGAATACACTTATATAAAGATATCTGAATAAATATTAGAAAATGACAAAAGGAGAATATTGATTATGTTTCTTAGTCGGAATAATCAGAGGAGGATGAAATAATAAGTGAAACTGAATAATACCCCTGGAGGGAAATTTTACAGAAACATGGGATTTTATCTCTTGTTTCTTATCATAGTAGTTTCATTAGTAACCTCCTTTATGCAACAGGAAATACCACCTCAAGCTTTTACCTATACCGAATTCATTGATTTGGTTAAAGAAAATGAGGTTGAGAGCGTTACTATAATGGATAAAAATATATTAGGCAGCCTCAGAGACGGGACCAACTTTACCACGTATGCTCCAGAAGACCCTCAATTGATTGAAATCCTAAGAAACCAAAATGTCAACATTGATGCCAAACCGCCTACTGAGCCGTCTTGGTGGTCAAGGATTCTTGGATCGCTTCTACCAACAGCTTTGCTTATTATTGTGTGGATTTTTTTACTTCAGCAATTTCAGGGTGGAGGAAGTAAAGTCACTTCATTTTCCAAAAGTCATGCTCGAATGGTAGATGCCGAAAAGGTGAAGATTACCTTTGACGATGTTGCAGGTATTGAAGAGGTAAAAGAAGAATTAAGTGAAGTGGTTGATTTTCTAAAGAATCCTCGAAAATTCCAGAAATTAGGAGCTCGAATCCCCCGTGGCGTATTATTATACGGACCGCCAGGCACAGGGAAAACCCTTTTAGCCAAAGCAGTAGCCGGTGAAGCAGGGGTTCCTTTTTTTAGCATCAGTGGTTCCGATTTTGTGGAAATGTTCGTTGGTGTTGGAGCAGCCCGGGTTCGAGATCTGTTTGGAAATGCCAAACGAAATTCTCCTTGTATAATTTTTGTTGATGAGCTGGATGCTGTTGGGCGGCATCGAGGTGCTGGTTTAGGGGGAGGACACGATGAAAGGGAACAAACATTAAATCAACTTTTAGTGGAAATGGATGGGTTTGATCCAAATCAGGGGGTTATATTGATTGCGGCTACCAACCGACCTGATATTCTCGATCCAGCTCTCCTCAGACCAGGTCGCTTTGACAGGAGAATTGCCGTACCACGGCCTGATGTTTCTGGAAGAGAAGCGATCCTCAAGGTTCATGCTAAGGGGAAACCCTTGGGGAAAGATATTGATCTCAAAATATTAGCTCGAAGAACTCCGGGCTTTGTGGGGGCTGACCTTGCCAACATGATGAACGAAGCAGCATTGCTTGCCGCCCGTAAAGGAAAAGATTTCATTGAAATGTCGGATCTGGAAGAATCCATTGATAAAGTTGTTGCTGGACCGGAAAGGAAAAACGTCATAATTAGCGAGAAGGAAAAGAAAGTTGTAGCTTATCATGAGGCTGGTCATGCATTAGTAGCAAGGTTTCTTCCTAACACCGATCCGGTCCATAAAATATCAATAATTCCGCGTGGTGGAGCAGCTCTTGGATATACCTTACAACTTCCAACTGAAGATCGATATCTTATCAGTAAACAAGAATTGATGACTCGTTTGGCAGTCCTATTAGGAGGGCGAGTCGCTGAAGAAATCGTTTTTGGAGATATAACCACTGGTGCTCATGATGATTTGCAGAAAGCAACTGAAATAGCCAGAGAGATGGTTTGTGAATATGGTATGAGCGACACCCTGGGACCTTTAACTTTAGGACGCAGACATAAGGAAGTTTTTTTGGGGAAAGACATTGCAGAAGACCGAAATTACAGCGAAGAAGTTGCTTATACAATCGACAAAGAGGTTAGAAGCATTATTGATAGTGCTTATGAACAAGCTCGAAAATTAATCGTGGAAAATCGAGATAAACTGGATAAACTTACCACAATACTATTAGAAAAGGAAGTCTTAGAGAGAGAAGAAATTGATACAATCTTAGAAATTAATGAGAAAGAGAACTCTGAAATTCCAACAGAAAAGGATAAAAATCAACAAACTTCTACTGCACCATTATTGTCAGATATACCTTCGGACCAGGAAGGGAGGATTAATACAAAATGAAGAGTAATACCCTTCGGATTGGTTTAACCGGGGTTGCTTCAGCTATTGTAGGGAAAGAAAATACTGCCGATAAGTTTGAAAAAGAGATGGTTCCGGCATTTGCTACTCCTATGTTGGTATCGCTTATGGATAATGCTGCCTTTTATGCAGTTAAGAATCATTTAGCTGATGGTTATGAAAGCGTGGGAACCCGGATTAGTATTTCCCATATTGCTGCTACGCCACCGGGAATGAAAGTTACTGCTCGGGCAACTTTAGTAGAAATTTATAGGAACCGATTAGTTTTTGAAGCCGAAGCATTTGATGAAATCGAAAAAATAGGTGAAGGAAAATTAGAACGATTTGTGGTTAGAAGGGACAGCTTTTTAAAGAAACTTGATCAAAAAACACGAATAATATCAAAATAATAGGATATAATTCAATACTTTAATTTTTTAAATATGAAATGGTGATGAAAAATGCGGCAATTTGCAGTATTTGGATTAGGTATATTTGGGAAGAATATAGCCTTAGCGCTTTATCAACAAGGTTTTATGGTTTTAGCAGTCGATATTGATGAAACACCGGTGAGAGATTTAGCAAGTGAGGTAAGCGAAGTTGTTCAAGCTGATACAACTGATGAAAAGGTTTTGGAGGCACTTGGGGTCAAGAATTTCGATGTTGCTATTGTCAGCATTGGAAATGATATACAATCCAGCGTCCTGACAACCTTAGCATTAAAAGATATGGGAGTACCATTTATCGTAGCTCGAGCTATTAATGAAAATCATGGAAAAATTCTTAGTAAAGTTGGAGCTGACCGAGTCATTTTTCCTGAAAAAGATATGGCGATTAAAGTTGCGAAAACTTTGACCTTTCAAAATGCGATACGAACTGAAGAACTTTTTCCTGGTTATAATATTGTTGAATCAAAGCTTCCTGTAGTTTTGGCAAATACAACTTTAAGCAAGTCACAACTTAGAAACCGCTTTGGTGTTACTGTTTTAGCCATTAGAAGGGCAGATGAATACATAGTATCTCCTGCCGCCAGTGAAATATTGAACAAAAATGATATCATCTACGTCTTAGGAGATGAGAATCAGCTCAAGAAGTTTTTCCGTGAATTAGCTTCAGAACGAACCGATAATGGGGGATCTTAATGAAAGCACAAGCTGAATGTTTTGGTTGTAATATTCGACAAGCCTTAGAAGCAATAGAGAAAACAGGGAAAGATCAGCAATTTGCTTGGCAAGTGTTAAAAAGTATATGTAAAAATTATGCTCAAGCCGATTCAAAATGGACACCAGCTTTTATGACAACTGTTGCTCATCGCATTGCACAGGACATGATTGGTATCGAGGATATCTTTTATGAGGAAAAAAGATATTATAATCAGATGGCCTTGGAGCTTTATCCTCAATTAAAAGAATATGTGGAAAAAAGTCAAAACCGCTTGGAAACAGCTTTACGGATTGCAATTGCTGGAAATATAATTGATTTGGGTGTTTACAAAGAAATCAAGGTAGATGAAATTCTCTATCAGATTGAACATACTCCCTGGGGAATTTATGATTGGATTGATTTTCAATCTGATCTGAAAGCTTCTAAAAATCTCCTCTATATCGGTGACAATGCTGGTGAAGTCGTATTTGATCGAGTGTTTTTAGAAGAAATAAATCAAGGGAGAAAAATATATTTTATTGTTAAAGAAAAACCAATTTCCAATGATGCTCTCCGGGAAGACGCTGTTGAAGCTGGTATAGATAAAATAGCAACAATATTAACCACAGGCCAGGGTGAAATTGGGATAGATATTGAACGTGCTCCTCAGGACGTACAAGAGATATGGCATAAAGCTGATTGTATTTTTTCTAAAGGACAGGGAAACTATGAAACTCTGAGCGATCGACCAGAGGGCATCTATTTTCTCTTAAAAGCAAAATGTAAAGCGGTATCTCGAGAGCTGGGTGTAGAAAAGGGAGCATTAATTTTAAAGAAAAATAGGAGCTAAAAGAGATTTGATTACGGTACTGGGATTTCTATACTTTTTTTTCTTGACAACCCAGCGATATTGTAAATAATATTAATTATTAATCACTTGCTAAAATAATTGTTAGTCTTTATCATATAAATGGTATATATCTAAAAAACTGGCTTTTTATTTGCAAAAAACCAATTTTCATGTAAAAATTGTGAATAAGTTTTTGATTTATTAAGACGGGTTTAAAAATGCCCAATCCCATACTGTCAAGGAGATCGTCAAAAGGTGAATATAACTAACGTTCAAGCCTGTGGCGGGATAGTAAGGAAATTCGAAGGGCAAAACCAATATATTCTCCTCATTAGAAAAAAGAACTCCCCCCTATGGACCCTTCCCAAAGGCCACCAAGAAAATCATGAATCTGATCAGGAAACTGCAATAAGGGAAGTTCAAGAAGAAACCGGCTATCAATGCAATATTGAAAAAACAGCAGGGGAAATCAAATTTCAATACCAAAAAAATGGTCAGAGCTTCTTTGAAAGAGTTAAGTATTTTGTTATGATACCTGAAAACAATATAAACGCTTTTGATACTGAAGAAATCGAAGAAGTTCGTTGGGTGGAAATTAAAGAAGCCAAGAATTTTCTTTTTTATCAGAACGAAAAGGATCTTATTCAAATTATAATCGAAAAAAAATTTTGAATTTAAAAATTGAGAAAGGGGGAAAAGTAAGAAAATATTGAAAAAAATGTGTACAGCGCTTGAAATTTTCGGTGAAATATTGTAAAAGGAGGGGGAATGTTGGTTTCCCCGGGATCACAGGGAAACGGATCCCCAAAAATAGCAGTTCAATGCGGACTAAGGAGGTAGGCAAATGGAGCTTCTCAAGATCTCTTCCAAAACAAGACCAGCAGCATTAGCGGGGGCTCTGGCAGGGGTAATAAGGGAACATGGGAAGGCAGAGATGCAAGCTGTTGGAGCAGGAGCGGTTAATCAGGCGGTAAAGGCGATAGCTATTGCTAGGGGTTATCTTGCGCCAAGCGGTGTAGATCTGGTTTGTATTCCGGCCTTTGTTGATGTTAAAATTGATGACAATGAGAAAACTGCAATAAGATTCATAGTTCTTCCTGGATAGGGGAAATCAGAATTTAAATTAAAAGGAGGTAAGTGGAGGGATGAATAAACAAGAATTAGTAAATGTATTATCGGAAAAAATTAACAAAAACCGCAAAGATAAAATATCTAAGAAAGATATGGCGATGATTGTTGATAATTTATTTGATTCTATCCAAAAGGAGTTAAAAAAGGGAGGGAAAATTCAACTCGTTGGTTTTGGGACCTTTGGAGTGAAAACCAGAGCTGGTCGGAGAGGTAGGAATCCACAGACTGGAAAAGAGATCCAAATCCCTTCCACAAAGGTACCGTTTTTCCGTCCTGGTAAAGGCTTAAAGGAAATTGTAAAATAATTTTTTAGAATTATATTATATTGAGATCAATAAAAAAGAAGGGGCGATGCCCCTTCTTTTTTATTCGTAAAGTATAAAAATCTTGTAATTATTGAACAAGGAGATATCGATATGTTATGCGATTACCATATTCATACTCATCGCTGTGGCGATGCTCAAGGTAACTATGAAGAGTATATCGAGAACGCTTTGAAGGTAGGATTAACCGAGATTGGCTTTTCGGGTCACTGCCCCCAATATTTTCTACCCAAGGAGAAAAGAACCCGCCATTGTGCAATACCCGATGAAGAACTGGAAATCTATGTTGAAGAAGTGGAATCTCTTAAAACAAAATATAAAGATTCAATTACCATAAAAACCGGCTTAGAAGTTGATTATATCCCTGGAAAAGAGAAAGAAGCTTTATCAGTTGTAGAATTCTATGATTGGGATTACCTATTTTTGTCAGTTCATTTTTTAGGCGATTGGGCTTTCGATCACCCCAAATATATTCATTGCTATGAAAATCGGGATATCAATGAAATATATCGATCATACTATAAAACCTTAATGCAAGGTATTGAGACTGGTTGTTATAATATTATTGCTCATTTTGATCTACCGAAAAAATTTCGTTTCCAACCAACCGAAACTATTATTGAAGAAGACCAAGCAATTGAATTGTGTAAAAATTTTAATATGGCAATTGAATTGAATACCGCTGGATACCGAAAACCAATTGGAGAAGCCTATCCATCAGAAGATATTTTAAGAAAATGTTTTCAAGCACAAATTCCGATTTGTCTTGGTTCTGATGCTCATCGTCCTGATGAGGTCGGAAAAGATTTTAAAACGGCCTT
>Ga0334887_1004348_pt1 | contig 12956 bp, 6 predicted proteins | sample GraSluR1_MG_10_FD_207217 | JGI IMG/M metagenome (GOLD analysis project Ga0334887, IMG submission 207217) | Sludge microbial communities from methane-producing bioreactor in Wageningen University, Netherlands - Granular Sludge_18_07-R1 | ecosystem: Engineered > Bioreactor > Anaerobic >...
GAGATTGTTGATAACAGGCGGGTTTGCCAAATTCTCAATTATACTTCTGAATTAGGTGACATCATTCACTTGCTCGGGCCACCGGTGGAAAAATATTACTCGGTCTAAAATTACTGCCGAGTGTCGGATTATGCACCAGCGGGCAATATTTTGGGCTATTATCCCTACTGAAAATTAGTTTGAAAGGCTTTAAAAATCCATAAACAATTATCAATCAGCCCACTGCGGTCGGTTAGGTTCCGCTGATGCCTCGCAGGTTCCAACTATCTTGGCCTCGTCGCTTAAATGACTAGGCCTCCAGAGATGGTCCCGGCCAGGTCCTGGAATATGAATGATGATTTAAAATATAAAATTAACAAGCTTTTTTCCTAATTGACTCCGTAGCATGCGTTATTCCTTTTTCACTCAATTCTTTCAGTAAAACTTCATGAGCTTTTCTTACTCCTTTTCCACCTCCTAGAAATGCGAATGGTGACGTGTCTTTATCCCAATTAAAATCTTCAAGAGGTCCAAGAAATTTTACAATTGATTTTTCATCAAATGGATCTATGCCATCATCGATGCACCATGAAAAAATGTCATTTGACAGATAATTAAAAGCATAAATTGACGTTGTCCGAAGGAGGAGGAATTGTTTCCTTGTTTTTTCATCAAATCCTTTTGGATACATTCTCCTGATGCATGTCCAATAATTAATTAAAAAACTGGTTTTTTGAGTGAAACTCAGGTCCTTAAAAAAATTATTCTCAAATAAAGGCTTCAACGATGAAACGAATGAAAATAATGGTACCGGATGACCATTACCTGTCGAACCTCCGAGGTTAATGAGTCCTTTGAAGGGGGAGGATTCCTTGTTGAGTTCGTTAACAATAGGAACAATCTCTGTCCGCCATTTTTCTTTTTCAATAATAGGAATGCCAGTGATTCCTGCTTTAAATGTTTTATATGCCAATTCGTCTTTTAACGAAGGATTTACTGGTTTTTGGGTTTTATTAATAATAAAGAAAAACGCCCCTTCCAATTCCGATTGTTTTATAATTAAGCCTCCGTGTGATTCTTTTTTAATTTTTTCAATGATTGCCTTGGAGTCGACAAAAACGATCGGAATTTCAAATGATAATAATTCAATATATTTTTGAATTAGTTCCTCGCGATTTGGCATTGAATGTTTTGTCTGTAATTTTTTAATTTCTTTATGAATCTCCTCAAAACCAGCGGTTCTTTGTTGACCATCTAATATTGATATAGAACCAGGTCTTAATGGAATTTCAAGAATTCCGATATCATCTTCAGATGCTATGAATGTGGCATCATTAAAACTTGCTAAAATTGCTGGAATAATCGAGATAGAACAACCTTCAAGATATTTTTTTATCTCGTTCGTTTTTTCACGGAATTTTTGTCGCTGATATCCATCCAATACTGTATCTCTCCATTGATCAGAAGTCGATAACAATAAGATCTCTTTTGCTTGAACCTTTCCAATATAGAGGGGCATTCCTTTCTGTTGAATTTTGATTACTTTTATTTTCAATTTTACATTAGCGATATTCTTCCATAGCCCTTCAAGAGGCTGCGAGTTAATTTTTGGAAAATTTTGAAAAATATCAATAACTTCAACCATATTGTATTGGCTGATATCACTTTTGATATCATTTTGTGCAATATTTTCTATCACTTGAGTCATTTTATCCGGGAAAAACAGCGCTGGATTATTCCAGCAGTTATCACATACAAATCTCCCATTATATGGACCATGACGTTTATCTTTAATCTCAAATCCACACGACGAACAAATCATACTATCTCTCCTGATTTCTCAGCATATAACTCAAAAGCCTCTTCAAAACATGATGCATTATTGAATTTATTAACCAATCCTTCATATGCGGGGAATGCTCCCCCATATCCTATTACCCGACGAGCACGCTGAACTAGTTCTATTGTTTGAGGGCTCCATAATGGTGATACGTAAGAATTTTTTTCCTTGGTAAAAAGTGATTCATATCGCATTGGATAACAAACGACACCCCAATTCAAAATCTCTCTAACCCGATTGAAAAATTCATCGGGTGTTTCAGTGTAGTTAAACAGAGTGTAAACGAAAATATCCCGCTTTCTAATTCCAACTTTTAGTAATCTTTCAATGGCTCGTTTCACATACTTCTGTTGATCGTGCGAATCATAGGCAAGACGGACGGTTGAATCTAGTTTTAATGATGCAATCATTTTAGCAATTGGTTCTGTGATAAATCTTGCATCAATACCTTGATTAAAATCAACCTTTTTATCGAAATCGATGAGTTCTTTGAATATATTCATCCGATATTTATTTGCTAGGAAATTGTTATCGAAGAAGATAATTTTCGAATGTCTGTCTAAAACGAATGGTTTAATGCTTTTTCTTATAGAATTCATTTTACCTTCTAGTCGGGGCACTGCACAAAAATCACAATTATTACAACAACCTCTTGATGAAAAGACAATACTTCCATCCCAATTTGGGACAAGATCATAATCTGGCATTAAAAATTCAGCATCTGAAAAAATTCCTTGGAAAATGTTATCGGCTCTAGACATTTTTGCATGTTCCGGCATTAATGATGCATAAATCCCACCAAGCCAGATTTCCGCCTTTGGAAATTCGTTCTTATAATACGCGACGGCTTCCCATACTGGCTTCCAGGTCCAAGTAAAAAGGCTTGTAATGTAAATCTTCTTTGGAGCCCTATTTGGTTCTCTCAGGTCTCGATTTTTAAAATCAATTAATTCCGTCCGGTCACCTTTTAATTTGTGATAAGTGGAGAGTTTTAACAGACCAATCGGAGGGAATTTCGAATAATATTCTGGTTCGACAAGAAGAATTTGATTGGTCATCAATGATAAGTTTGTGATCTGTCTTATTTAAGATCTTTTATTTTGAGGATCCTGAATCCTTGAATTATTGTTGTTATGCCTCGTTAGGAAGAATTATGGAAAGAATTGTACAGCGTTGTATCTTTCCTTCTATACTAGCATCCATCTCGCTAAATTGGTCACTGGCTCCACGAGTGACTCGTGCAATCGAACGTCCAATAATTTGAAGAATTGTGCCAACATCGCGCCCGTGAGAGTTGATAGTATGATAATCTTCGATAATCCTCTGATGTCCGATTAAACGCCCTAATGCGAGCAGATCCTCCTCATTGTTGAAATAAAGGTGTTGACGTTCATTTATTGCTAATGTGCAATATTGTTTAAATGTATTCGGTTTCAGTGAGATCCCGATAAATTGAGCAATTTTGTAAAGCTTTTCATAAGTAATTTGATTCCTCCGACCCTCGAATGTGTGAATTAATTGTTCAGAAGTCAACAATCCGAAATATATATTATCGGAATTTTCAAGTTCATTTTCCAATTTTTCGAAATTTTTCGTTTGAAATAAAATTTGTATCATCCGGAAAAGCGCTTTATTTTGGGCATCATCCAACCAATACATTTTCCTCATAAGATCGGCAGGATATTCACTTAAATAATTGATTGAATTCAAGGTTTCATAAAAAAGTCTCAAGCAATAAAAAGGTTCGAAGATTTGTTCGAGAGAGATTCCCTTTTCCTGAACAAAATCTCTTAAAAGGAAATTATCAATACTTTCACGTTCAATGGATTCAATATAGAGAATTTCATCATCTTCGACCAAATCGTCAACTTGAGTCAAAATATAATCTTCACCACTTTTCTTTCGTATCAATGTCCCCCTCATAAACGAAATGGTATCTTCAGTACCATCTTCAAATCTTATTTTTAGAATTATTTGTTCTCGTTGGATGGGGGGAATCCCAGAGAATGGTTTTGAGTGTCCGGCATTACTCGGTTGTCTCTTTTTACCGATCCGTGTCCAAATCTCCTTCAAACTGATTAGTTCCTCTTTCTCATCTTCAGATGCTCTTGATTCATCAAGTAGCTCTGTCCGAACTGCTGCATCGAAGGCAGTATCCCCATCAGCTATTTTTTGAGGACCTATATCATCGATTGCCGGTTTTTGAGGGATTTTATATCTATTGGATGTTTTCGTATGTTCTATCGAATAAATTAAATCGGCATTTGATATTCTCGTTGGTTTTTCGGAATAAATTTCTTTGAACAATTCGAATTGTTTAGATATCCGCTGTAAATTCTTACCGGGATATGCAAAAAAGACAATCTCCTTGAAAGGTAAAAGAAGCGCATCATAACCCTGGGAGATAAAAAACTCACCATTAGAAATTGTTTGAAATGGAACTGGACCTGGCATTAACAGTGTACTTCTCACAATTCTTTCCTGTGAATTATGACAGATCGAAGTAAGATCCATAAAATCAATGTTGAGTTTAATTTGGTGAGTTTTTGACGAGCTGCTCGTCGCAGTGATGAATTTTATCAAATAATTCAATGTATTTGAGTATAATTTGCTTTCATTGAAAAAATCTGATAAAAACAATTCAAAATATTGTCCGTCAGATGTAATTTTTACACGATATATCTCCAGCCCATTACAATACTTTTTTTCGTAAAGACTTTTATCAAACTCCTCAATTCTGAAATAGGGTATTTTTACTTTTATTGCAACAGAAATCTCTAAAAAATTGGGTTCTTTCGTTATCGATACTTCCAATGGATACTTTTCCTCTCTGTTAATTATTTCACGAATTCTTTCACAAGACGGAATTATTAATTTGCCTTCACTGAAGAGTACCAGTTTGTCTGTCCCTGTTTTTATAAAAATTTCATTTGTTGTTTTAATCAAAGTCGGTAGCCTGATATCATTTATTACACAGGCGAAACTTTCGAAGAAATATTGAAGAGATTCAAAATTGTTTTTTCTAGTCTCAAAAAATGGGTGTAATTTTGGAATGATTATCCCAATTTCTTCATTTAATCTCTCTCTATTTTGGATCAAGATGGTTTTCTTTACTACCTTTTGAATTTCTTCGATAAGGAATATTTGAAGAAGTGTTTTTTTATTCACGGCTGAGTAAGTTCGCAATCCTCTCAATTCTCGCGATAAATCCCTGCATGATTCAATAACAGAACATAAACTTTGGAATGATTGAAACGCATGACTTTCTCCATCCATCTTATATCTTAAAAAATCTTGAATCGTAACATATCTGACGGCGTTTATCCGTTCAATATATGCTCTTACCTTGATCTCTGAAGGTGAAAGAAAAGAATCAATTACTGTCGGAAATATCAAAATATTTTTTGTAAATTGATCTTCAATTATCTCAAATTTTACCCCATTCCGGACATTTTCTACTCGATTATCGACTGTCGAATAAGAACCAATTAAAGATTTAAGCGAAATTGATTGGCTGTCTTGTTGGCTTGCGAGAACAAAAATTGAAATATTTGTTTTATTTGTCGTTTCAGGATAATATACGGTATCCCATAATTTACCCTCTAACGAGAGAGGTATGGCTAATTGGGGGGGTTTTTGAAATTTATTTTTTAGTTCCAGACAGTATCTTTTACCAAAATGAAAGATCTCAATGTCAGAATTGTTCGTTATCTCAGGATCAGAAAAAAAATTGTCTAATCCTCTTAAATACGGCCAAGAAAAATGTAAAACTAATTTTAAATTTAAATCTCCAGTTTTTTTGATCAGATTTTTTAAATGATCAAATTGAAAATATCGTTCGTTGATGGATTCGAGAATAATCAATCGGGGATTGAAATCTTTTATATCGTAATTTATTTCCTTAAACTGAATTTTACTTACTTCGGTAATATTTGAAGGAATGGAATATCCAATCGGAATTAGAACAATTTTTGGACTTTTATTATAATGTCCGCTCTGAAATTTTTCGGAGACTGCTTTTTCATATGAATCACGATATGAGCTATTTCCATGAACCGGATATTTCTCAATAATTAAATCAAATAATTCGTTTTTCTCTTCGTCAATTTTCCCTTTGCACCATAAAATTTTCTTGTAGAAAAAAAATGGATTCGAAACAAAAGAGCCCAATATTTTCCTGTATAGTAAAGAAAAATATTCGGTGGTATATTCTTTATATTTGTCCTGAAAGATTTGTTTTGGTAAACCGATAACGACATTATTAGGCGATTTATCATTGCTTGATATTGCGAAAAGGCAGGAAATAAAGGGCGTTATATTCAACGGACCCTGTGAGAAAATCACAGTCACTCGTTTTTTTAGGATGCTATCGATTAAATCCAAGGATAGTGTTGAGAGATTTGATTTGTCTTTTGAGTATAACTCAAATTGTTGCCCCGATGCCGGAATATAATCTATTTCTTTGAGATGAATCATTTCCAAATGTTTCCTTTCGAATACATCGTATCAAAAATCTCACATAATCCGGAAACTTGGGGGCCGCACACCAAACAGCCCACCTCAAAATTCGCAATTAGGCTATTTTTTCGTAATTCGGCGCTTCCTACATAGGCCATTTTATCGTCAGAAATGATCAATTTCGCATGAGTACTTGAGAGGATTTTTCCGGAATCATTTAACAGATGATAATCAACAATTGAAAGATTATTTTCTTTTTCCAGATATTTTGCCAGGTTTTGGATCCATGCAATCTCCCGATCTCCTCGGGTTTTTATATCCCGCGTAAGAATTTTGACTTTAACATTCCGATTAAAGGCATTCGATATACAACTAGTTAACTCAGGAAAAGCGTCTTCATCTATAACATCCGACTGCATGAATGGTGAACAAATCCTAATAATATCGACTGATGATTCAATGAGGGTTTTAAAACAATCTATCGTATCAATCTGATCATTCCGTTGTTGAATGTTAATTAACCCTAATTCACGCAACCTTGGTTTTGATATTACAATTTTCACTAACACGTCATCTTTTTTTAGAGGGAATCTTTCGACGAGATATACTCTTGATTGATCTCGAGACTCTCCATTGATAGTACTAATACCCAAAAAACCATTGGCAACTGCATCAAAGATTACCTGTCTAATTTCGGATTCTGTGATTGTTGGTTTCGCGGAATAATTTTCGATAATCTCTTTCACTGTTCCAGATTCGTTCTTTGTTAAATAATCCTGAAGGTATCGTAAAATCTTTTTCTCAATATTCTGATTAATTATCATACAATATGACCCATATTATTTAGATAACCAAATTCAAATCTGGGTCCCCCCACTAATGAAGAACGATCCAAATCCTGGTTAAACCGCTCACAAACAAATTCTGGAACATAACTGCACGCATTACATGATCCCCCTTCGTCTATCATACATGCGGGATCTTGAGGGCAATCTGAAGCGATTTCATACATCCGTTTAAACCAATCTTCAAGGTGATAATCATAAGTAAATTCTAATCCACCAATATTCAGACCGCTTGTTGAATAAATAAAAAATGAGGCTGTTTTTGGATAAATCCGCTCAGCGAGACTTTGAATTTCCAAGCCAGTATCTATTGTTGATTGCTGAATGAGCATATGACAGTAGGTATGTAGTAATACTGTAACCGCAAGTTTACAATCCTCGCTGTGAGAAATAATATATCGAAAATGATTTTCAGCATCTCCCTCGGAAGGTAAAATTTTTAAAGTGGGATCAATAGTCATTTTATTTCGATCGAGCCAGTGGAGGAGTCGATTGAAATCCAGTTGAAATACAAGCCCTTCTGTCAGAAAATCTCTCACAAAAACTGTTGGTTTTTTATTACTCCTCTCCCCTGTCATAATCGGATCAAAAAGAAGTGGTTCGCGCCTTGTTGATCCAGTAATTGTACCCACAAGGGCCTGTATCATGTTAAAATTAGCAATATGGAGGATTTGTTTTAATCCAAAATCATTCAGCCAATCGGTGTAATTTTCTGGTGAGGAATTTGGGGTATTTCGTTTTTTGGGGACAAATTTGCCATTTTCAGTACTACTCACAGAAGTAAGTAAAAATAATCCTTGAAGATCATTTTCATCAATATCAATGTCTTTAACTTCATTTAATGCCGCCAGAATTTTTTCTATTCCGTACTTACTCTTTAGTAGTGCAGGGTTGCCCCCTTCAGAGATTTTCAGTTTTACATCTTTGATAATAGATCGAATCAAGCGCTGAACATCATTAGCTGGCCAATCGTCCTTATTTTGGATATTCAAGTCCAATTCTTCACAAAGATCTTCGATTTTTCTTAACTCCCAAAAAGAGGTATCCTTTTTAATTATTTCATGAAATTCGGAGAGATACAACAAAGATTCTTCCAGATCTTGTGAAAACAATTCACCAAATGCTTCAGAGAGAAACATTCCATCTCGATTTCTTCTTCCAGAACTATCAATCTCATACTCTTGGGGAATATCGGGAATTGATACTACATATGGATGAATTATTGTTTGAGCTCTCGAAGGAACGCCTTTGAATCGCTTTTTTGGTTTGGTTGATATTATTTGATTCGTCTTGTGAATGGTATGATCACATTCATAGAAATATAATCTCTCGGTATAGTGACAATGGATGCACTCTACACTATACGAACTCAAATCATCTTTTTTTGTCCATTTTAACCTTTTTAAAGAATTTTTCTGATGGCATTGCTTACAATCATGATTAATGTTCGTCATCAGATGCATCGGAACATATCTTCCGCATTCATCACAAAATGCGAGGAAGGTAATCTGCTCCCATTCATCATAATCTGCATGCCCACATTTGCGGCCTTCATTAACCAGAAAATATTGATTACATTTATCTTTTTTACAAATCGCTGCTTGAGGGGATAATCTGAAAAGTCCTGAAAGTCCATCATCTTTTTCATTATCAACGAATTTTATTCCATGAATTATCAGATTATCCGGCGATATTATATCAAAAGAATACCCTTCTTTTTGCCGTTTACTCACAAAATTGTTGATTAGTCTTAAAAAAATTGGTTTGTATTTAGCAATGTTTATTTGTGCTGTTTTATCTCGATCTTCATAATTCGCAATAATCTCAAAACTAAATTTATCTTTTGAAAAAAATTGCTTTACATGTCCTTGAAAAAACGCACTACTTTCGGGAATTTTATGTGTATCTAAAGGCATTCTCTATTTCCCCCTCTTCAAAATCCTGTTTTTATCTTCATTAATCATACCAATAATCAGCTGCTTTTGAATACCTCTCATTCCTGACTGGTTTCGATAAAAATAATCCCCACTTTTTGCGAGGATTTTTGGAAAATATGTTGTAGGTTTTTCATTACTCTGAAGAATTTCATTGATACGATCCTCTACTTCTTGATGAACATTTATATCAAGAATGTCTCTTCTGTACACTTTTTTGATAAAATCAACAATCTGTTTTTTATCGTTGAGATCTAAAATCGCCACGTCCTGTTTCCGATAAAGTGGCTTTCCTTTTAAGTTTGATAAATGATTGATGATCGTTGCACAAAATATTGAATTGATCGTTTGATGTAATCCCAAGCGGGAATACCGGTTAATGGGGATTGGCTTAACTTGATGATCCAAAGTGTTATGGTATCGTTTAAAATTTCTATAAAAACTATCATCACGAACTCTATTTGGATAAAACCAAAGTAAGACTACCCCGAGCTCCTTTCTCCCAACTCGTGACAGAGCCTGAATATATTCTGAGGTTGTATAAGGCAGGCCCTGAAAGACCATGAAGTTCAGCTCTTCAAGATCGACACCATGAGAGACAACAGATGTTGCATATAATGGCTCAAAAATTTGATTTCCGGTGGCAATTTTTTGAGGATTGTATTTTTTGATATAATTGCGCACATTGTCAATTGCCTTTTTTAATTCTTCCAGATTTGTATCCCCGGTCAACGTTTTACCTGCGATGCCGATTTTATATTTTCTCTCTAAAATGTCTCCAATAACCGCATCCTTCAGACGGTCCATATCATAAACATCTTGCTTTTTAATATGGTATGTAAGAGGGATTAGGAAATGGTTTATCAATTCCTGACTTTTTGCTACGTCAGATGTGGAGAAAATCTCTCTAAAACGATCGGGATCAGAATTTAAAAGTGTCTGTGCATCAATTATAAATTCGAGATAATGTAAAAGAGATCTCAATGCGGCATAGTGGTTGTCACGCAGATTTGGTTTAAAGCCATAGATGATTCTTTTTGGACCCTCTATCCGCTCAAAGAAAATATCAGTGGGAGATCCAACGCCATCAGGACATCGACCAGGAATGATAAATGTCTCTTTTTTGTAGAGTTCATCAATTTGCTTCTTCGTGCCATTCAGCGTCGCGCTCATTGCGATGTGTTTGAGTGGCCGTTTGGATGAATATTCAGAAATAGTCTCGATGAGTCCTTCAAAATGTGCTGATATTGTTCCAAAGCCCTCTTTTAATAAATGCATCTCATCTTGAATAGACAATCTTGGCCCGTCGGATGCCTTCTCATTTTTCCCAATGCTTTTACATTGAAATGCTTCTTCTTTTTTTTCCTCGCAAATATCTCCAGAAGGTATGAATCCATGTCCATTCGGGCAATGGCTCCCTTTACCTCCAAGTAGAGAACGGATTCGTCGTTGAGAGGACAAAGCTGCCCATTTATCTACTGTAGATACAATTACCGTTGGTCTCCAGCGAAAAACTTCACGGTCGCTGAAATAAATGTAAAATTCTTCCCCGCATTTATCGCATTTATGAATTATTCTCCCGTGTTTTTCATCATCAATTAATCTCACTGTACCTGCAGGCCGGGAAGTACAAAGAGGGCATCTTGATATTATTATCGATTCTGTTGCGGGGTTTTTAAGAATTTTTTTAGAATATAGTGTATCTTTGACCTTTTTGTACAAATCGGGAAACTCTTCGGTGTTTCCGACGTAGTATCCAAGAGAGAAAATTTCACCCGGAAACAGCGTTTTATATTTTCTTCGAACCTGTTCTGCATGAATCAGAATGCCGGATAGCCGTTCTAATTGTTGAATTGATAACATACGAAGGGGAAATTTCACAATTGCTGTTACGCCTTCTGTTTTTCCCTGAGCTCTTTCAAAAAAGGCTGTGAATACTACAAGGGCAAAATACGCTTCTGATTTACCTCCACCGGTATCTACATGAAGAACATCAACAACATCCAATTCAGTTTCCTTTACTACGGATTCCAAACTCGAAATAAGGAAAACCAACTGAAAGATTCTCCAACCAGCATTTGATACACCTTTTGTAGAATAATAATTTTCAAACGCTTCGTTGGTCTTTAAAAACGATTCTCTTACTTTTAAATCTGTTTTAATTAGATCTATCCCTTTTGAAAATCGAGATATTAATTTGGCGTTTTGCCGAATTAATTCTACTCTCTCTCCCCACACTCTCTGTTTATCACCTTCTCTTGGCTGAAAATCCGATAAGTTTACGTCTGAAGGTATATTTTTTAGATATTGATTGTAGTGATCATTCATCTTTTTCAGAAGAGTTTCAAGACTTATAATTGCTGATTCAGAGTGCATCAAATTGTTAAAATTTAGATTTATTCCAGGAAGAGATACTCTTGGACGAACATTTTCCTGCTCAAAATATCCGAAATGATCGGTTGAAAAAATTTTCCCTTTAGTATCCCATGTAGCTTGGCAGTTAATCGTTCGAAAGCTGTAAGAATAACGTTGTTTATACCCCTCATACAAATATTCATCAGAGAATTCGTCAACGAAACTTTCGTTAAGCAATCCTATTAATTTGCAATTGAAAAGTGTTCTTTCATAAAAGTCTGGTTTATCCGGTTCAAGCGAATCATTCCTTAAAGAAATTGTTACTATCAGATCTTTTTTATTGAAATCAGTAACTTGGATTGAAATTTCTGCGTTCCATATGTCCGCATTTATTTTTTTATTTTCCTTTATTAGGGGATCATTATTCGCAAGCTGTCTTACAGCGGAAAAATCAATATGCTTTTTTTGTGCTGTTATCGGTATTTTATCGAAAATTTTTACATTCCACGAATCTGAAAAATCAAGTCTCTTCCATTTCTGAATCTCTTTAGATTTATTCGCATTTTGATCTTGGTTATCAATATTTATCTTAGCAGATTGACTTACTTCTGATTGATCCTGAACATTTTTCTCATTAACTTGATAAAAGACATTGCCAGTAATTTTTAAATCAATTTCAGATGATGCATCAATTTTAGATCTATCTATAAGGAATGAGACCTTCAATCGTTGTGCTCGGATAGATGCGCGGTCCCCTTCAATATCTTGAAATAAAATATCCTTTTTTCTTGGAGCGGCCAATGTTCCAATTATAAATTTCCTACTTGGGCGGGCATCGTCAAATAATTCATCATTCTGATGTGTGCCGGAAGATCTGGCAATAATATATTTTACTAAGTCATTTGAAAATAGTTGTTTTGAGGAATCGATCAAAAATTTCCACCTTACTTGTAATTTTAACAATAGCCTAGATAAAATTTTTTAGTGCTTCTGGACCAGAAGGCAGAATCTCGCCAATCAAGAATATGGAAATTAGCAGTCTCCTCGTCACACCATCCCACTCTCCCGCCCTTGCGTCACGCCGGGGGATAGGCTAGTATCCCCCTCTCTCCGCACCCTCCGGGCCGGCTTCCTCCTCTCCCTGAAGGAGAGGCAGTCGTTGTGATGATAGCCTGTCGGCCCAGGGAGTCCACGGGGGACGCAGACCGACCGGTCCACCTGGCAGACGGTGAGAGCGAACGAAGAGAGCGGCCGGCTGGCAGAGTGAAGTTGTCGGTCGTCTTCATGAAAGAGAACAGCAGGAGCCAGCGAAACGGAGGCCGCCACCGAACGAGAGTGAGGGCGTCGCCGGAGTGAAGCGACAACAAGACCGATCAACCACCCGCAGGCCGAGCCCTCGATGCGAGCGGGAGCGAGCCGTGGGCGAAGGCCGGAGGCCCGCCCAGAGAACGGGGAACGTCATACAAAAAGAGTATTGAACGGGGCGGACTATTAGTATATGACCGGGCCGGCCGGCATTGTATCCCTGTTGGTTCATGGTGGTTC
>Ga0334887_1004355_pt1 | contig 12932 bp, 7 predicted proteins | sample GraSluR1_MG_10_FD_207217 | JGI IMG/M metagenome (GOLD analysis project Ga0334887, IMG submission 207217) | Sludge microbial communities from methane-producing bioreactor in Wageningen University, Netherlands - Granular Sludge_18_07-R1 | ecosystem: Engineered > Bioreactor > Anaerobic >...
CAATTGCGGGGCGGAGTTTCCCAAGAACGACTTCGGCGCCTTCTACGCCACCGCGCTGGACGAGCACGGCTACTTCCGGCGCGAGCTGGGTGACCGCTCGCTGCTTTACAACTCTGAGCACCCGGACCCGGCAGACCCGCTGCATCAGGTCTACGTCGATGACGGCTACGGCATGATCGACGCCGAAGGCAACAAGCGGCTCCCCATCGCGTACTACTGTAACTGGGGCCTGTGGGGGAGCATCAACCGCGCCCTGGATCAGCTCTCGTGGGCCTACGCACTCACCGATGATCGCCTGTACGCCCACAAGGCCGCCGTACTGCTGGACCGGATCGCCGATGTCTACCCACAGATGGACTGGGCGCCGCTGGCGAAGCTGGGGTTCAAGCACTCCGACGGCAGCAGCGGCATGGGCCGGGTTCAGGGGCGAATCTGGGAGAACGGCGCGGTCAGCACCATGGCCCGGGCCTATGACCGCATCTTCGACGGCATCCGGGATGACGCGGAGCTGGTGGCGTTCGTCAGCGAGAAGACCGCGCGCTACCGCCTGGCGCCGCGGGCTTCCATCGGTGATATCTGCCGACATATCGAGGACAACTTTCTGCTGGAGGTGCTGCAGAGCACTCGGGACGGCCGCATCCACGGCAACACCGGGATGCACCAGGAGGCCGTGGCGACGGCGGCCATCGCCCTGGACCGTCCCGGCGTGACCGAGGAGTGGCTGGACTGGCTCTTTGCGCCGGGCTATCCGGGGGACTTCGCCCGCAAGAAGGACTCCATCCCGTGGGTGCTCACCGAGGGGCTCGACCGCGATGGGATGGGCGGGGAGGTAGGGGGCTATGGCCTGATTTGGACGCGCAGCCTCGTCGGGGTCGCCACCACCCTCGCCGCCTATCCGCAGTACCGCAACCACGACGTCATCCGCGAGTTTCCGAAGCTCAAGCAGGGGTTTCTGTTGGAGGCCCGCCTCAACTGCCTGGACGCCGCCCTGCCCTGCATCGGCGACAGCGGCAGCACCGGGCTGTGGTCACGTGCCGGCAGTGCCGGGAGTTTCGCCCTGGGCTACCGGCTGTACGGCGACCCGCGACTGGCCTCGCTGGCCTGGCACTACGCCCTCGGGGACCGGGAGCGCCTGCGTACCAGGGAGGACATCTTCGAGGAGGACCCCGACGCCCTGGCCGCGGAGATCGCGCGGATCGGGCAGGCGCAGCCCTTCCGCCTGCGCTCAGACCACCTCGGCCGCTACGGACAGGCCGTCCTGCAGACGGACACCGAGGCTCCCGAGGAGGGCCGCGCCATCTGGATCCACTACGGCCACGCCCTGGGGCATTGCCACCGCGACAGCCTCAACCTCGGCCTGTACGCCCACAATATCGACATGCTCCCGGACCTGGGGTACCCCGAGTATTGCGAGGGGCGCCCGGAGCAGTACGCCTGGACCGCCAATACCATCAGCCACAATACGCTGCTGGTGGGCGACGCCGGTCTGCCCTACAGCCCGGGCGGCAAGCTCACGCTGTTCCACATTCGGCCCCCGCTCCGCGTCCTGGAAGTCTCGTCCCCGCAGAGCAATCCGGCGGGCGACACCTACCGCCGCACGGTGGCACTCGTCGACGTGTCCGATGCCGACAGCTACGTGCTGGACATCTTCCGCGCCCGGGGCGGAGAGAACCACCGCCTGCTGTACCAGGGGCCCGCGCAGACCGCCGTCGTGGCCGGAGTGGCCCTGCAGCCCCAGGCCACGGGCACCTTCGCCGGCCCCGACATCCGACGCGGCCAACTCGAGGTCGACGGCAAGCGCAGCGACTTCCTGTTCCGCAGCGGCTTTGGTTACCTGTGGGATGTGGAGCGCAGCGCCGGGCCGGTGGCGACTCCTTATACTGTGGATTGGACGGCCGAGGACAACCGGGGGCGCATCAGGGCCGATCACGAGCCGCACCTGCGCCTGCACGCCCTCACGCCGTCCGACGAGGTGGCGCTGGCCAGCGGACAGCCGGCCCCGAACCAGCCCGGCAATCTCCCCAGCCTGCGGAAGGTCATCCAGAGCAAGCTGGGCGAGAGCATGGAGACCCAGTTCGTCAACATCCTGGAGCCCTATGACAGGGCGCCCTTCGTCTCCTCGGTGCGGCGCCTCCCGGTGGCGCACGAGGGTGACGAGAGCCCCGTGGTCGCCGTGGCCGTGACGCTGCAGGACGGTACCGAGGACATCCTCATCAGTTGCCAGGAGCCGACGGCCGTCACGGTGGACGGGCGAGTCCAGTTCTCCGGCCGCTTCGCCCTTCTGCGCCTCAAGGGCGGCAAACCAACGCTCGTCCGGCTCTCCGAGGCGAGCCTCTTCAGCTACGGTGACCTGCGCATCAACCCGGAGAGAGCGCGCTACAGCGGCACTGTGGTCGCTGTGGATGCCACGGACCCGGAGGATAATCGCATCCGGCTCGACCCGCCGCTGCCGGCGGACGCCCCCCTGGCCGGCGAGACCATCCACTTCTCAAACGAGCTGCCACCCGATACGAGCTACCGGATCGAGCGCGTGACAGCGGATGGGATCTCGACGGGAGACATCACCATCATCCGGGGCTTTTCGGACCCGGCATACTACGGCGCCGGGCATACATACCTCGTCAACCCGGGGGACAGCTACACCGTGCCCTGCGCCGTCGGCCTGGACCTCGGGGGCCCGTCGCCGGCGGGTGGGGCGCGGTAGGCGTCTCCGGGGAGCTTCGGCGCGGTGGAGCCCGGGGCCGTTGCACCCCGGTCGCGGAGGGTTTCTGCGCTCCCTGAGCGAACAGTGCCGTCGCTGTCGGCAAAGCTGGCTACTTCCGGCCGGAGGCTTTCCATGATCAGAGTCGGACTGATTTCCGCCGCTTCGTACGCACCGACCTTCAACGGCGCAGACGTCCCCCGCAAGGCGGCCATGACCCACGGGCCCATCTTCTCCTGCTGCTTCAACGGCTACGACCCGGCCCAACTGCCGGACCATGCGGGCGAAGGCAAGTTCCCCTTCAACCCTGTGGAGCGCAAGTTTGAGGGCGTGCGGGCCGTCAAGATCTGGGACCCGGTCCCGGAGGCCGCCCGGCATCTGGCGGCCATTGTCGGCATCGAGGAGGTCTGCGATACCCCCGAGCAGTGCACCGAGGGCGTCGATGCCGTGATCATCCCCGATGACGGCTCCGGCAGTCAGTACCGGTATGCCGCTGCCGCCCTGGAAAAGGGGCTCCCGACCTTCTGCGACAAGCCCCTGGCCATGACCGCACAGGAGGCCAAGCGCATCGCGCAGATCGCCCGCGAGCACAACGCCCCCTTCATGTCCGCCAGCTCGCTGCGCTTTGTCCCCGACATCGTGGCCCTCAAGGAGGAAGTCGCCTCCGGGGCCTTCGGCGAGGTGAACCTCGTCACCGTCGCCGGCGGCGGAGACCCCATCTGGTACGGCATCCACGCGCTTTCCATGGCCTACGGCGTGTTTGAGCCCGGCGCGGTCTCCTGTCTCAATGTGGGCGTGGCCGACAAGAACGTGGTCCGGGTGCGCTTCGAGGGCGGGCGCGACGTGATCCTCATGGTCGGACAGCCCCCGCAGATGTGCGGCGGGTACCAGATCAACCTCTACGGAACGAAGGGCTGGAAGTCGCTGACCCCGAGCCTGAGCGATCTCTACGTCTACCTGATGCAGCGGTTCATCACCCTGGTGCGTGACGGCGAGGTGAGCGTGCCGATCGAGGAGGAGGTGGAGGTGATCGCGGTACTGGAGGCCGGTCAGCGGTCACTTCGCGAGGAGCGAGAGGTGAGCATCGCCGAGATGCTAGAGTAGCCCATGGCTCGCCGGAGGGCACTGCGGACGAGCCACAGCAGGACGAGTGCCTCGCCGGGGGGGCGGCGATCCGGTGGAGCAGGGGGCGTGTGGCAGGCGTGGGCAGGTCCATTTGCGGCGCAGGGTGAATACTCCGCTGTGCCGCAGTTCGCGCCGGACGCGGCCGGGGGACGTCGTTGGTTCCCTGTGGACGCATGTCAGATGAGAGGACGGTACCTACTTTGAGACTCTTCAGCACACTACTTGTGGTCGCGCTCGCCTGCGCGAGCTGCGCGGTCGGGGCAACCTACCGGGAGATCACCGACGTCGGGCCCTGGGGCGACTACGAGGCCTTTCCCGACGTGTGCACAATGGGAAACGGCGATCTATATGTTGTCTTCTACGCGGGCCTGGGCCATGTGACCAACCCAAGTGAGAAGCTGCCCAGGGGCGGGGCGATCTACGGCCTGCGCTCTTCAGATCAGGGAGCCACGTGGTCGGAGCCAATCCTGGTGGTAGACACCGAGGAGGATGACCGCGACCCCCACGTGACCCAGCTTGCCAACGGCGATCTGATCGTCTCGTACTTCACCAGCCGCTACTATACCGAGGACGGCAACAACAAGCGGGACTGCGACGTCTTCGTGGTGCTCTCCTCCGACGGCGGCGACACCTGGGGCGAGCCCATCCATGTGGACACGCCTTACTCGGAGAAGACGGACCGTGGGCGAGCGGTCTACGTCTCAGGGCCCGTGATACAGCTCGAGGGCAGTCACGTTGCGCTGCCGATCTACCACGGGCTGAACGCGGGCCACTACGTGACAGCCGTGGTGCATTCCGATGACTACGGGAAGACGTGGGACAAGGTGGCGGTGGTGGACGAGGAGGCCTCCATCGCCTTCTCCAGTGGCTTTTGCGAGGCCTCCATCGCGCGGTTGGGTGACGGCCGCCTGATCATCGTCATGCGCCCCGGGATGCACGTGGCCTTCTCTGAGGACGAGGGCTACACCTGGGGCAAAGCGGTGCAAATGCCCCACCGCGGCGACGCCCCCACGGTGCTGCGGACCTCGCAGGGGATGCTCCTGGTGGCGCACCGTCATCCGGGAACCGCCGTGACCATCTCCACCGACGATGGGCAGACCTGGGTGCACCGTGGCCTGTCGATACGGTGGGCGGCGCCTACCCCGGGCTTGCCGAGCTGGCCGACGGGTCCATCATCTGCATCTACTACGAGGAGGGCGCGGCCTCCGACATCCGTCAGGCGATCTTCAGGGTCGAGCCCGGCATCCTGCTGGCCGACCTCGCCTTGCGCTTCCCGTCGCAGCCGCCTCCGGGGGTGAAGATCGACCTGCCCGCACTCCACGGCTCCGGGGGCGTGGAGATCGAGACCGACATGACCCACACGGAGAAGACCCCGGGAGGCGGGCCCACGGCGGTTTTCGACGGGAACACCGATTACATGCACGCCGCCTGGAAGGCCGCCGACAACGTGGACGCCACCTACACGCTGCGGTTCGCGCGGGAGCGGGAGCTGACGGGCCTGGGGATCTGTCTGAAGACCAGCCGAGAGGCAAGCCGGTGGCCGCAATCGGCGGACGTCTATGTCTCGGTGGACGGCGAGACCTGGGGCGATCCCGCCGCCAGCTATACGGACGTGGCATCCACGGCGATCGAGTACACGCGATTCGCCCGGCCGACGAAGGCACGGTTCGTGAAGGTCCACATCACCAAGTCCACGGGCTGGCCGTCGCTGAACGAGCTGGAGCTCTACGAAGCGGCAACGGCCGCCGAGCCGGCCACGAACTAGAGGTCCGGCCCAAAAGCCGGGCGTGCTGTTGCGATGTCATCCTGAGCGCCCATCTCGCGCAGCGAGATACCGGAGGATCTCGTTGAATGTGACGAGATTCCTCGAGCTGCTCCCTTCGGGAGCGGACGCTCTCAGAATGACACTCTCGGCGAACGGAGCTCTTCGGCCGCACTTCTGGATGGCTACATGGGGCGCACTACCCGAAACAAGCCGGTGGCCACCCCGTAGATCGGACTTCCCGACGCCACCGGCGGCATCACAGCCACTGCGCCACCGCAACCGCTGCCCCCATGGAGGGCACCTGCTTTGCTCGTTCGCAGGCCCCTCCATGGGAGCGTTTCCCCCTCATTTCGCCAGCCGGATCTCCCCCATCCGCGTGGGCTCGCGGAAGCCGCCGTAGGTCGGCGACCAGGCCAGCGACCGGACCATCCTGGTAGCCCGGATCGCGTTGAAACACAGCGTGTCTCCCGGCTCCGCCCCGCCCCAGACCAGCCGGTCCAACGGCAGCGCCATCCGCACCCGCCACCGGTCCGGTGCCGAGACGTCTGAATGCAGAACCACGCCGCTATCCCACTCACCGGTGGGCTCGTCGTAGGCGATGTCGAAGTGCACTCCGGCGGCGTTCAGGCCCATCTGGCGATAGCGCGGTCCGCGCTCGCGGGCGAAGAACACCTCCCACTCGTCCTCGTCCCACACGGTGACCGAGCCCCCCAGTACCAGCCCGGCCGGGTCGATCCCGGCCTCCTCCAGCTCCAGATACAGGTATGCGCCGTCGTGGGCCATGCGCGCCTGTACCTGACGGTCGGTGGGCTCGCCCCGCAGACTGCAGAAGTCTCCGAGCACCGCCGTCTTGTCCCAGTCGGCCTTCTCAAGGTCGCCCTGTGCCGGCTCGATGCGCGGGATATCGGCACCCGGCAGCTCCGAGCCGCGCCGTGCCTGCATCTGCAGGAGGCGCTCGCGGCCCTCGCGCATCCAGCGGTAGACCCCGCGGTGAAACAGGGCCACGCGCCGTTGCTCCGCCTCCGTGCCTTCCCGCGCCAGGCGCCGCGCCCGCGACAGCAGTCTCCCGTACTGTCGCAGCCGCTCCTGAGTGCCCAGCATGGTCCAGGCCCGCAGCTCCGTCTGCGCGACGGTGCCACTCGGGTGGTTGGCAGGATCGGCGTAGGTGGCCTCCATCAGCTCGTACAGCTCGCGCATCGGCTCCGCCGCGGGCCCGTAGTAGCGGCCGAAGAACTCGGCGATCTCGCGGTCACCGTCCAGGTCCGGGTCATCCGCCAGGCGGTAGGCCAGGTACAGCTCGAGCTGATCCATCAGCGGGCTGCGCTGCCCGTGGGCCAGGTACGAGGGCTCGATGAAGAAGCCGCGCACCCCACTGCGGTGGAACTCGGCGAAGCGCTGCACCACCGTGTGAGCGAAGAAGCCCGGGTACGGCCGCCAGTCCTGCTTCGCGGCCCACAGACTGGGGTAGCAGTAATACAGCCAGACGAACTTGGGGCGCTCGAGAGATTCCTCCGTCCAGGCCTGCAGGATGCGGTGATCGTTGCTCTGCGACTGCGCGCTGTAGGTGAAGCGAATCGGGAGGCACAGCATGATGCTGACATTGTCTTCCAGGGGCTCGGCGGTGGGCGGGTACACGTAGCGGCTATAGGCCAGTGCCGCCAGCCACTTGTCGGGGTGGGTCTCTTTCACCTCGCGGGCGACGCGGTTGATGAAGCCGAAGATGTAGTCGCCGGCCGTATCGTTGGATGTCGAGGTGTGGCCGCGGGTGGGCTGCTCGAGGACCCGGGCGCGGCAACGGTCGCAAAGGCACCAGGTGTCGTTATCCATCGGGACGAGGGCGAAGTAATCTCCGGCGGCCACGGCTCGCGGTCGGGCCTTGCCGGTATCGAAATACTCCCGGGCATCGGCGATCACCTGGTCGATGAACCCCTGGTTGGAGAAGCACATCTGCGGCGGCTGCCCCTCGTGGCCCTGAGCGAACCACTCCGGGTGGCTGTCGAGGAAGCGCTCGTAGTAGCCGTAGAAGGAGTGGTTGGCGTTGTACGCCGCTCCCCCCTGGCGCATGCGGCGCATGAACAGTCTTGCCGAGCGCCGGTCCAGCGTGGGGTAGCCCTCCTCGTGGTTGATCGTGTCGCCGATGAGGTCCGCGGGCAGCGCCTCGCCCATGTACACATACCGATACGCCATGGCCGGCCGTCGCCGCAGGTCCTCACCCTCCACGGCCACACTATCTCGCTGAGGGACCACTTCGCCCAGCTCCGTGGGCAGATACCACCTCACATCGCAGAAGCGCTCGAGGAAGTCGTAGACGGCATAGACCGTTCCTTGCTCGGCGAAATCGCCGGGGAAGGTGCCCGGATCCTGGTAATCCAGCTTGCCGCGGTCGTCGGCGTCCTTGCCCATCAGTACCAGTGCATGGGGGCGGAAGCCGATGAGGTACTCCTGGGGCGCGAAGCTGTCGCCGGTCAGGCCCAGCGCGCGGGTGGCCGCACTCTCGCCCACCAGGACCGCCGAGCCAAGGAGCTCAGAGCTGTCCGTCACCAGCGGGAGCGTGGCCCCGGTCATCTTGGCCAGATGGTACTGCAGCTCCGCGGCGGCGAACTGCGCCGACCGGGTGGGTTCTTGGGCCAGCACGATGCTCGCCACCGGCCGGCCCTCCTCAACCAGCGCAATCGGCTCTCCCCGAGCCACCCCCACACCCAGCGCCAGCGTCCACAAGGCCGCGAGAACCGTCCAAGATGCCCTCATCCGGATCGCCTCCTGCAGGCCGACAGTCTCCCGTTGCGCTCGGAGACCGCATTCGGGGGTTGCGTCGTTGCGGCGGCCGTCGGCCGGTGCCGCCGCCACTTACTTCCCCGCCGAGGGTGACAGACCTCCAGCTCAGATTATGCATGAACACACTGGGGCCGCATTTCGCCATTCCCGCGTCGGGAACGGTCGAAGTACTGCCGTTCTCCCCCCTCATCCCGTCTCCGCCGGCCGTTTGGCGGAGTAAGGGAGAGGGGGGCTGGGGGGGGTGAGGTGACGTGAATCGGCGCCTGCCCGGAACCTGCATAATCTGAGCTCCAGGGCCGGGCGGCCGGCGCCGGCGACCCACGGCGCGGGGAGGTCCACCGCCCCCGGCGCCGAACTCAGTACCATCGCCGGGTGACTTGCCGGGCCGCCCACAACCGACGGAGGACTGCCATGCGAAGCCCAGGACACAGTGCCATTGCGTTGGTGTCGTCCCTGCTCGTGATCTCCGCGCTGGGGGCTTGGGCCCAGGATGCTCCGGCACTGCAGGCGCAGGACTTCGTGGCGGTGTGTGGGGACTCCATCACGGAGCAAAAGCAGTACTCGGTGTTCATCGAAGACTATCTGCTGATGTGCCAACCCGCGGCGGGCCTGCGAGTGATGCAGGCGGGCTGGAGCGGTGAGGTGGCCCACAGCTTCGTGCAGCGCATGGAGCGCGATGTCCTGGCGCTGCGTCCCACCGTTGTCACCACGTGCTACGGCATGAATGACGGCGGCTACGGGCCGTATGACGCCAACCGCGGCAAGCTCTACCGCGACACCCACAAGGCCATCGTGGCGGGCCTGCGCGAGGGCGGCGTGCGTACGATTGTCCTGGGGTCCCCCGGCTGCGTGGACAGCGACACATTCCGGGGCGGCGGCGAGCCGGCCGAGGTCTACAATGCCACGCTGAGCCAGTTCGCCGACCTGGCCCGCGAGGTCGCCGGGGAGGAGCAGGTGATCTTCGCCGATGTGCACGGCCCGATGATGGACGTGATGGCGCAGGCCAAGGCGAAGTACGGGCCGGGCTACCATCTGGCCGGCGGCGACGGGGTCCATCCAGCCCAGAACGGCCAACTGGTCATGGCCTACTGCTTCCTTAGGGCCCTCGGCTGCAGCGGCGATATCGGGACGATCACACTGGGTCTGGCCGGCGACACGGCTGAAGCTACTGCCGGGCACTCGGTGCTGTCCTGCGATGCCGGCGCCGTCGAGCTGGAGAGTACCCGCTATCCCTTCTGCTTCTTCGGCGATCCCGCCAACCCCGGGGCGACTTCCGGTGTCATTGAGTTTCTCCCCTTCAACGAGGAGCTGAACCGTCTGTTGCTGGTAGTGGACGGTGCCGACGCCGCCACTCGCTACAGGGTGACCTGGGGCGAGGTGACTCGGGAGTTTGGTGGGACGGCCCTGGCAGAGGGGATCAACCTCGCCGCCGAGTTCCTGGACAACCCCTTCTGCGGACCCTTCCAGGCGGTGGAGAAGGCAATCCGCGAGCAGCAGAACTTCGAGACCTTGCTGACCAAGACGCTCCTGCACTGGCTGCCCGCCTACAGGGAGCTGGCACCGGAGGAGGGCCCGGCCCTGGACCGCGTCGCCGCCAGCGCCATCGACCGCGATGCCGCTCTGGCCGCGGCCTCTTCCGCCGCCGTGGTTCCAGTCAGACACGTTCTGAAGGTTGAGGCCATCCGGTAGATAGCCCGTCGGCGCGGCGTCGCCGACGCCCGCCTCACGTCAAGTGCGGAGCAAGACCATGCCGACCATCAAGGGCGAGCTGCCCGACCTGTTCATCTTGGCCGACGGGACGCCCGTGTGTACCGCGGACCGGTGGCCTGCCCGTCGCGCCGAGTTACTTCAGACCGTCCTGAGCCTGGAGTACGGCCACCTGCCGCCACGGCCCGCCGCCGTACGCGCCGAATTGCTCCATCCCAGCGCCATCAAGGCCCCCGTGGCCGCTACCCACAGCCAGTACCGCCTCAACATCGAGGGCGGCGAGCGCCCCTTCTGGTTCATCCTCGACCTGCTGATCCCACAGGTCGGGGAGAGCCGCGAGCGCAAGCTGCCGGTGGTCATCAACGGCGACGGCTGCTGGCGGACGGTGAGCGAGGAGATTGTGGGAGAGGTGCTGGGCCGGGGCTATGCGCTGGCCACCTTCAACCGCACCGAGATCGTGCCGGACGCCTACAGCTCTCAGCGCGACTGCGCGCTGTACCTGGTCTACCCGGGACTGGATTTCGGCGCGCTGTCCGCGTGGGCCTGGGGCTACCACCGGGTGGTCGACTTCCTCCTGACCCAGGACTTCGTCGACCCCGCGGCGCTGGCGGTGGTGGGACATTCGCGAGGCGGCAAGACGGTGCTCCTGGCCGGCGCTACCGACGAGCGCATCGCCCTCACGGCCCCCAATGACTCCGGCTGCGGTGGGGCGGGCTCGTACCTGTGGCAGGGGGAGGAGTGCGAGAAGCTGGCGGACCTGGTTCGCGCGGTACCGTACTGGCTCTCGCCTCGGGCCGCGGAGTATGTGGACCGCGAGGAGCACCTGCCCTTCGACCAGCATTTCCTCAAGGCCGCGGTGGCACCGCGAGCTGTGCTGTCCACCGAGGCCCTCGGCGACCTGTGGGCCAATCCGGCCGGCACCTACCAGGTGCATCTCGCCGCCCGTGAGGCGTATCGCTTCCTGGATGCCGACAGCCGCATCGGTATCTGGTACCGTGAGGGCGAGCACCGCCACGGGCCCGTGGACTGGAAGGCCTTCCTGGACTTCGCGGACCTGCAGCTTCGCGGCCTGCCGACGGATACGGACTTCGAGACCAACCCCTTCTCAGACCTCCCGCCGGCGTTCTCATGGTCGGCGCCCGAGTAGATGCCGGGCCGGGAACACTACGGGACGCAGGCAGGACCTCACCGTCCGGCCCGCCGCCGAGCCGGCGGCGGGCCGGCCCTTGGCGTGGTCTGCTGGATGACCGAGACCGAACAGACGGAATCTGGTCCGAGGTGAGTGCCTACCGGCAATCTACAAAGCCAATGACGGGATGATGGCCGCACTTGGTGTGCCGCGTTCGCGGAGGCTTCAGACTCGAGGAGGTATGCGCCATGGGTGACCGCGAGTATGAAGAGTACATCGAGCAGGTCGAGCAGCGGGAGGGCATGATCTTCGACGACCCCCGCCTGCGACCGCGGGATGGCGTCACGCTGCTCCGCAGGCGCTGCGGGAGGCTGGACCTGGAGACCTTCACTCCCATCTTCATCCACGACGGCGGGATGCCGAAGGTCGAAGCCACCGCGATGTGCCAACACGTGGGCGGGGTCCTGCTGGACAACGTGGAGCCACAGCGGGCCGAACACCTGGCGGAGGCTTTGAGGCAGGCCGGCGAGGAGTGCTTCATCGTCCCGGCGGCCGAGGTCGTCGAACTGCCCCGCGAGCAGCCCGTCCACGGCGCCAGGGTCGGCCGCGAGTACGTGGACCTCATCGACGCCGCCGGTCATCCCCAGCGCGCCATGTGGCAGGACGCTGTCATCCTGAGCATGGCCAGGGTCGCCATCGTCACGGAGAAGACCGTCACCACGGCCAAGAGCAGCCTCACCCGCCGCGTGGGCGGGGTGGCCAGTCTCGGACCGGCGACGGTGGCGGTCGGAGCGGCCATGAGCCCCATCATGTCCGGCAAGCTCAAGCGCAGAAGCTCGACGCACACTCTGGTTGACCTGGTGTTTCTCCGTGGCCTGCGTCGTTACCGCATCGACGGCAGGGCCTTTGACTACACGATCCTGCGCGACACCGTGCAGCAAAGCAGCGAAACCAACGTGCGCCTGCTGGTCCGATGGTTTCTCCAGGTCGCCCCGCATCTTGAGACCAACTTCGACGCCCGGAAGCTGGTGGACACCGGCGATACCGACCTTCAGAGCTACGACGAGCACGGCTTCGACGACGTGGTCCACTGGATGCTGAACATGGTCAAGTTCAGGGACCGCTGAGGACGGCCGGGGTGGACCCCGGAGCCGTTCGTGGGTCCGTAGGTCGGAGCCGTTAGCTCGACTCGGTGTCGCCCTGCGGGAAGCGCCGTCGGCCGTCGCACCGGCGTGCAGGAGTTCGCGGGCGCCGGCGTCGTGCTGAAATCCGGCTTCGCCATTCCGGAGGCTTTCTCATGCCCAGGCAGCCCAACATCCTCGTGGCCATCTCCGACGACCAGGCCTGGCCTCATGCCGGCGCCTACGGCTGTCCGTTTCTTCGCACTCCCGCGTTCGACGAGGTTGCCCAAAGGGGCGTGCTGTTCACCAACGCCTATTGCCCTGCGCCCTCTTGCAGTCCCTCGCGGGCGGGTCTGCTTACCGGCCGCAATCCGTGGCAGCTCGCCGAGGGCGGTGTCCTGTGGAGTCTGTTGCCCGCCCGGTATGATGTGTACCCGGACCTTCTGGAGCGCGCCGGGTATCACGTGGGGCATACGTTCAAGGGCTGGGGACCGGGGAGTGTGGAGCAAAGCGGCCGCAGCCGCAATCCCGCGGGACCGCCGTATCAGGAGTGCAGGAACGAGCCGCCCACCTCCTGCATGAGCAAGAACGACTACTCCGCCAACTTCG
>Ga0334887_1004369_pt1 | contig 12895 bp, 7 predicted proteins | sample GraSluR1_MG_10_FD_207217 | JGI IMG/M metagenome (GOLD analysis project Ga0334887, IMG submission 207217) | Sludge microbial communities from methane-producing bioreactor in Wageningen University, Netherlands - Granular Sludge_18_07-R1 | ecosystem: Engineered > Bioreactor > Anaerobic >...
GATAGAACCAGATAAGTGGGAACCGGATAATGAGTCGGGACCGGATAAGTCCCAGCTCCAAAAAGCGACCTGAAACCCAATGGACTCGCCCCAGAGATCAGGGGCGGCTTCGGGATAAATCCTTTGCCTTCCCGCCCCCCAACCGCCCCGCAAAAAAAGTCCGTCTCCGATCGGTGAAGATGCCATCAGGTCGTGACCACCCGCGGCTTTCCCTCCTGGATCAGGTTCTGGTAGGCCTCCGTCGCCAGCTCTCTCACCTCCACCCCCATCTCTCTTGCCACCAGCAAGGCCACCGCGTCCAGGTTTACCAGTCCCTGAAGGGAGTCCTGCTTCTCATTCACCATGGAGATCACCTCCCGTCTCTCCATCCCCGTAGCGGAGACGATGAGGCGAACGCTCCTCTCAAAGATGTCCTCCTCTTTTGAAGGGCTGAAGCCGAGGGGAACCTCGGCCTGGCCCTCCTCGAAGGCGGCGTGGACGTAGTCCCCCTCGATCCGGACCAGCCCCTCCTGGGCCGCCTCCTGAAGAAGCTCCCTCACCTTCTCCGGGGATCCCCATTTCAGGTCCAGAGATAGGGCGAAGACGAAGTCGCTTATCTTCAGGCTTTTTTTGTCCCGCTTCTTGAAGGGGGTGGCCACCAGATAGGCCCGCTCACGGTCCATGGGCCTCACCATCCCCAGAGAAAGTCCTCATCGCCATGGGGCCTCTGCTCTTCTCTTTGCCAGAAATAGATGTCGATCAACGGTATGGATATGCAAAACCCGACCGAGACGTCCGCGTTTAAAAAAACGGAGAGACGGAGAAAGACGAGAGACGGATTAATCCGGCCTTCTATCCGGCGCTTCTCGTCGATGCCGAGATCCGGATCCCCCGCCAGATAGATGGCCCATCTCCTCCTGTCTTGCGATCTCAGCCCCGGCTTTTCCGGTCTTGTGATCTCAGGTCAATCTTCTCCGGCATCGCGATCTCAGCCCCGTCTCGGATTTACCAGACGTAGACCCAGATCGGGTTGCTCCATCCTGAGCGGCTTCCCCATACCGCAATCTGATGCCAGCCTTTGGCATCAGCCCCGAACCAGGCGTGACGGTAGCCCGGATACCAGTATCCCCAGTACTGCCACGCCTCATAGCCGCTAGGGTATCTCTCGTAAGACCAGATCATCTGATACTGATCATTTCTTATGACGGTGTTAGTCTGCTGACCGTACCATAGGGCTGCGGGGCCGTAGGTCCACCTCCCGCAGTAGTAGATCCAATGCTGCAGGCCGCCGCTGTATCTCCGGAAAGCCTGGGTTCCTCCGTAATAGCCCTGGAAGACCTCCGGCCTCCCCGAAGCCACCGGCGAGCCTGAGCCCCCAGGGGCGAGGAGGCTCCAACCGCCGGGAAGGCTGCTCACCTCCTGCTCTGATAGGGAGATGCCATCGGCGAGGTGGGATATCGGCGACCCCGTCGAGGCGGATGGCGCACTGGAAGGCTGATAGCCGCTGGGCCTGGTAGCAGTGGGCGCTCCATCCGAGGAGACCCCCGACGACCCCCAGGTCCACGGGTTCTCCTCCGCCGTCCAGAAGGGATCCTCCAACTGGTATGGCCAGCCGTACCCCGTCATGGGCGACCAGCTACCGTCCCAAGAGCCAGGCCAGGGGTCCATCGACGACCAGGGATCGTATCCCGGATACTGATAGGGCTCTGAGAATATCGGCTGTGCCGCCGATGTCGGTGCCATCGAGATGATGACAGCAAAGGCGAAGACGAATCCAGCTGCTGTAAATTTATCCAATCGTTCCACCTCACGATCTGCCCATGGGCCCTGGGGACTGCCCAACTCCCTAGAAGGTGAAACCCCTCTTCATAAGCGCCCATAGCCCATTTTTGGTTGACAATATTAGTATTATGCGCCGTCCATTTATAACTTATCATGGCCGTCCCAGAGTTGGGACAGCTTTGGAATCAGAATTTCGCGACCCTCTCCCCCGACTGGAGCCCTTAAGACGGCGGCGAAAAGGCCGAACCCAGGGCAGGAAGTTGGCCGCAAAGCTTATTCATCCATAGTTCGTCTAAATAACCTGCGCATATAATTGATTTGTATCTGAAATCGGAATCGTCGAGGTCGTCCAACCTAAGGCGCGTAAGACCAGTGAGCTCTCACCGGCGTTCCCGGCCCGGCACCCGCCGGACCCTATCCGCAGATGGCGCCGATCAGGACCACAATCCAGTCTCACTCTGGAGAGGGGGTTTTTCAGCCCCTCCCCAGGCCGATGGGACGAAGGCGGTATCGTGAGAGATCCCACCGATCCGCGATGACCCGAGTGAGGTGCCCAGATGAAGCTTATAAGCCTGCTCGCCATCCCGTTGCTGCTGGTCGCCGTTTCTGCGGCCGAGCTGGCAGCAGAGATAGACCGGTTCGAAGTTGAACTCCATCCCGGTGAGATTACGGAAAGGACCCTGATCCTCAAGAACTCCGGAAACCAGCCCATCTTCGGGATCACCGCGATGCCCGTGGCCGGCAAGGCGAAAGAGCTGGTGTTGATGGAGATCTCGAAGTTCGAGATCCTCGCCCCGGGGGAGGAGGTCAAGGTAAAGATAAAGTTCTCGACGCCGCCGGAGATCAGCCCTGGAACGTATCCTGGTTTCGCCTACTTCTTCGACGATGCATCTTCCCTGCCTCTTCTGGTGGAGTTCGAGGTGGCGGTGATCGAGGAGGAGAGCTATGGGGTGAGCCTCAGCATAGACGATGCCAGATCATCCTCCGCGACCGCAGACCCGGATGAGCCGGCTGAGTTTGAGATCTTCGTCAGGAACGCTGGCCGCTTCAAGGACGTAATATCCTTGGACGTCCCCCGCCTCCCCCCCCGATGGACGGCGACCCTCTTCGACGGGACCGAGACGGTGGAGATGCCCTACAACCTCACCCTCTCCTCGGGGGTGAGCCGGGTCCTCGGCCTGGAGATCGTGGGCGAGAGGCCTGGAGATACCCGGACGATCGGGATCCAGGCGACCTCCCTCGGCGACCCCCTGAAGAACGCCACGGTGACGGCGATGATCGAGCTGAACCAGGAGGTCCGGCAATATGAGGCGATCGTCGACCTCCCAGCGGTGGTGGTGACCAACAGGACCCACATCGGGTCGATCGGAATCAAGCTGAACGTCGACGAGAGGATATCGATCCAGGTGGCTGCGCCTCCCGAGGTCCTGGTGATGCCAAAAAGCCAGGTGATATCCGTCGGAGAGGAGAAGTCCGGGATAGGCGAGTTCACCCTTCTGGCCACCAGGCCCGGCAGGTACAGGATAGAGTTCCTCCTCCACGACTCCTACAACATACCCCTGCCGACGGAGAGGGCTGAGTTTCTGGCGGTGGAATCCGCCAGGTTCGCCATCGTCACCGGGGAAGGCCTCCTATACCGGGCCATCGCCCTCGCCTACGCCGAGGGGCTGGCAAACGATACGGTCCCCGTCATATCCCTCCAGGGTGGCGATCTATCGGAGGAGGACCTCCAGCTGCTGGAGGAGCTGCCCCTGGCGAAGGTGGTGATCCTGGGCAACGAGTCCGTCGTCTCCTCCGAGGTGGAGAGGATTATTTCGGGGATGATGCCGACGGAGAGGATCGCGGGGGACGAGATCTGCGAGACGTCGTGGCTCTTCGCCTCGGCCTTCTCGCCGGCGGGGACGGAGGCGGTGGTGATCGCCGGAGACGACGAGATGGAGGCCTTCGCCGCGTACGAGGAGGCGAAGAGGATCGGGGCACCCTTGATAATCTGCGGCACTCCCCTGACCGAGGCGAGCGCCGCGGCCCTGGAAGAGATGGTGGGTTCGGGCCTCTCCAGGGCCCTCATCTGGGGGACGGGGGCTGATACCGCCACCATCGAGGCGCTGAGGGGGGCGGGGCTGACCATCGAGGAGGTGGGATGAATGAGAGGCTTTTTGACGGTCATGACGTTGTTTGCGATCCTGGCGATCGCCGCCGACGGCCAGATGGAGAGGGGGACGAAATCGGATTCCTTGGAGGAGATCATCCTGGTGGGGGCTGACGACTGGCGCGCCACCGTCGCCGCGACGCCCCTGGCCGTATGGTCGGAGGAGGGCGGCGTCGTGACGAGGCCCCTCCTCGTCATGCCGCGGGAGATCCAGGCTAAGGATAGGATCGGATGGATCGACAGGGCTGACCTCGATAGGTACGGTCCGACCTCCGCCCTCCACGCCATGGCGGCGGCGAACATCTCAGCCCTGGTGATCGACGCCGAGGGGGACCTCGCCAAGAGCCTGGTTAAGGCAGCCCAGAAGGAGGGGATCGAGGCCTACGTCACCGCCACCCTGGAGGTCCCTGAGGAGGCCAAGGCGGGCGTCTCCGAGGAGGAGGTCCTGGCGGCGCAGGAGAGAGGAGCAGCCCTCAGCCTCCTGGGGAAGATGCTTCTGGGGGACCAGGAGACGAAGGCTGCTGGCATATCCGGCCTGATCCCCCCGCAGTACAGAGACCTTTACCCCGACTCGGCCCAGATCGCCATCCTATCCCAGGGGGTCGTCGTCGCCGATAGGCTCTGTCCAACAGATCCTGATGCGAGAGATCACCTCTACGACCGGGTCGAGGAGGTGATCGATGATTACGGCGCCGACGGAGTCGTCCTCTACAAATTCGGGTTCCTGGACGAGAACCATTGCTTCTGCGACGTATGCAAAGAGGAGTTCTACAACGATACCGGCGTCGACCTCTCCAGGGTAGGTTCCAGCAGCTACAACCGCCAGCTATGGAGCCGATGGAAGGAGGAGCAGGTCCTGGAGGTCGTCGACGAGGTTAGACGGATGGTCGGGGAGCTCGGCCCCGCGAAGCTGGGGGTGGCCATCGGCGACCCCTTTGACCGGAGCGAGGGGTACAACCTGGCGGAGATATCGGACAGGTCCCACTTCGTGGTGGTGAGCCCCGTCGAGCCGGCGGATATGAAGGTGGCATCGTCGATGGCGGGAACTCCCGTCTTCGTCAGGCTCAGCGACGACTACATCGAGTACACCATATCCACCCAGAACGTGGAAGGGACCGTCCGCCGCATCGAAGATCTGGCGAAGGAGGGGGCCTCAGGGATGGTCTTCGAGTACGACGTCGTCTACACCCCCCTCTGGTCGGAGCTCCAGCCCCCCTCCGCTTCGGTCCAGTGGCTGATGGACCGGCTCCAGGGTCGGACCCTGGGGATTGGGGAGGTCTTCTGGGACCCCGACGGCGTCATCGAGTACAACGACAGCATCGAGATGGCCTCGAAGGTCGCAGCGAAGTGGGATGAGTCGCCGGGAGCGGTCCTGGTCGGCGACAACTACAGCGCAGGCCTCACCGCAGCCGCCATCGCATCCTACCTCAACTGGCCCGTCCTCTTCGTCGGGGACTCCCTCTCTAACTCCACCGAGGACGACCTGGCCCGGCTCGGATCGACGACGGTCGTATCAGCGGGCCCCATATCCGAAGGCGTCAGGTCCCGCCTCGCCGAGATGAACCTGACGGTCATCGATGGGGATAACGAGCTTCTGATCCGGGAGATGAGGGCCCGGGGCGACGAGGTGGAGTCGGTGGTCCTCACCAACTCCCGAGACATATCCCTCCTCTCCCCGAAGCCCAGGTCGGACCTCAGGAGGACGAAGATCGGCGAAGATCTGGTCCTGGAGGTGGAGGTGAACCCCACCGAGATACCCTCTGACCGCGAGGGAGAGATCGTCCGCCTCAAGATAACCCTGAAGAACAGCGGAAAAGATGAGCTGAAGGATTTGGCTCTGACCGACCTGATCCTCCCCGCTCGGATGGTGGCCTGGTGGAGCTCCGCCTCAGGGAAGGTCGTCCTCACCGACCCCTCGACGGGGCTCTCCCCTACCCCCGACAGCGCCTTCTTCAGCGGCACGAACCTGAGCTGGACGATCGATCGGCTGGGTCCCCGGGAGTTCGCCACCCTCAACCTGGAGGTGCTGATCCTCCACGCCCTCGACGCCGGATGGACCCAGGCTTTGGACGGCGGGATCTCCGTCAACTACACCGGCAACAAAGAGGAGGAGGAGGAGGAGGAAGGTGGATACGGAAGGGAGAGGGCGAGGATCGACGACGGTCCCTTCATCAACATAACCCATCCTACAAAAGCCTCGCCGGGATGGACCACGATCTCCTGGGAGGTGACGAGGCAGCCGGCCCGGGTCGTCCTCAACTACTACAACCCCGAGGGCGAGAAGTCGAGCCAGGTCTTCACCGACTCTCGCCCCGGGAAGGTCTCGAACGCCACCGTCCTCCTGGGGAGGCCCGGTACCTGGACCTTCAACCTCGAGGCCTGGACCGCCTCTGAGACGGTGGATCACAGGACCGAGAACTTCACCGTCACCGTCGCCACATCTGCGAGCCCCATAAACGTCACCGCCTTCAGCCACACCAAGATCCCGAAGCTATCTCTCCTATCAGCCCAGATGGCCGGGGCTAGGAGGGGGATCGTCTTCGATGCGGCGACCGACCCCCAGAGCCTCAATCCATCGGTCCTGGAGCGGGACCTCCAGGCCCTGGTGGAAGACCTGGAGATATCGCCGAGGTACCTGATGGTGGTGGGGGGCCCCGGGTCCCTCCCCTTCATATCAACGGGGATGAGACAGGCGGCAGGCGTCTTCGAGTACGATGTATGCCGTGAGTACAGTATCGAGCTCGACGACGACGGCTATCAGGACGTGGCGACGGGCAGGATCATAGGCCTCAGCGTCTACGACGCCTCCCAGATGGTAGCCAGAACCTTCGCCTACGATGGGATCGGCGGCGAATGGCGAGGCTCCGCCCTGGTGATATCCTCTCCCGCCGATTACCCCTCGACGTGGCCTCAGTCGCCGATACCCCTCCGGATCGGAGAGTACCTGAGGGCTGCGGGGCTGAACGCCGAGAACCTCCGCTGGGAGGAGGCGACCTACCAGAGGGTCTCATCGAAGATGAACAGCGGCCAGAGCCTGGTGTACTTCGACTATCACGGCGTCGACTGGGGATGGCAGCTCTCGATCTGGGCTTTGATGGACCAGCTTTTGGACGAGGAGCAGGTCAAGCAGTTGACCCTCGCCCCTCAGACCACCACCACCTCCGCCTGCCTCACCACCAAGCTCAAGGGCCAGACCTTTTCCTACAGGGATGGGATCGACGTATACATACCGACGAGGCTCGAGGACTCCATGGCCCTGGCCTTCCTGAAGGCGGGGGCTGTGAACTACGCGGGACCGAGCGCCAACTCCTGGATCTTCGTATCCGACGACTATGTGGGGAGGATGCATCAGGCCCTGGTCTTTGAGAACGCCACCATCGGCGAGGCGATGATGGCGGCAAACAACCTTTACGCATCGAAGATCCAGGCCACCGAGGGGATCGACCTCGAAAAGATAGACGAATACCAGCCCTGGTACCTCTCCATCGAAGAGATGCTCAACCAGACGGCGAGCATCTTCACCCTCTTCGGAGATCCCGCCTTCCGGCCGACGATCCCGAAGACCCCGGACCTCCCCTACGAGGTCGAGACTTCGAACGTCACCGAATCGAACGAATCGAATGACGTCACGGTATCGATCACGCCGACTTCGGATTGGTCCGGAGACTGGATCTACTGGATTATGGAGGACTCCTCCGACGGCTACCTCAGCCTGAACGCTCCCCCCGCCCTCATCGGCGAGGTGTTCCTCAACAGGGACGCCGAGGAGATTGTGGTGAAGGAGAGGGGGAGGGCGGTATGGCACGGCGAGGAGCTGGTAGGCTCGGAGAAGCGGGTGGTCTGGCCAGTTCTGAGCCCCGCCCTGGGGGAGGAGAGGACCTTCACCGTCGAGTACCGGATCGTCCCGGGAATGGTCCAGGTCGTCAACGTCTCGGTGGGGTGGACCCCCTTCTCCCTCCACCTGAAACCGAAGGACCCCTCCATCTCCAAGCTCCTGAATAGGAAGAGCTACCGGGGAATATTCACCCTCGCCGGGGACGGCTGGAACTACACCATCCAGGAGGACCACGCCGCCAACATCACCGACCTGGAGCCGGGAAGGGGTTACGTCATCGACGGCCGCGAGAGCTTCAACCTGGAGATAGCCGGAAAGCCCGTGGACCTCCCCTACATGGTCGATCTGAGGGAGGGGTGGAACCTGGTGGGGGTCCCCACGAACGAGACGGTCTCTCTGGCGAACGTCACCGTCAGGGCGAACCACAAGCGATACGACTACCCCCAGGCCGTCCAGGAGGGGATCGTCTCTGCCTTCCTCTGGAGCTACAGGGACGGCCGGTGGGTCCACCTCGATAGGAGCGAGCCTTTGATCCCGGGAGAGGCGTACATGGTGGAGGCATCCGTGGATTGCAAGCTCCAGTTCGGCTGAAGCCGGTCTTAGATGGGTTAAGAAAAAGAGGTTGCCATGACCTGATTCAGGTCATGGCCCGCGCCCATTTAAACGGGTCGGCCGCCGGATCATCGGCCTTTGCATTTGTTCCCTTCTTCATCCCTGGTGCAGACCCGGAGATATCCCGCATCCTCGTCGGAGTTTCCGTTGCAGGTGACCTTGCAGGTGTAGTAGCCCTCGTCCTCAGGAGAGACGTTCCTTATGATGTAAACGCTCCCCGTCGCCCCGGGGATCGAGGTCCCATCCTCGGAGGTGATCCCCTTGAACCACTGGTATATCGGGTCGTAGCATCCCGAGACCAGGGCCCTCAGGGTGGCGGTCTCCCCCTCACATTTGACCTCGTTGGGGACGACGATGGCCAGGTTCTCGAAGACCCGGTACTTGATCTCGTTGCTCTTGGTGGTGACCATCGTCTTCGGGTTCTGGACCTCGTACCAGACGGTGTAGTCGCCGACGGAGTCGGCGGTGAACCAGACCCGATAGGCCCTTCTCGCCTTCACCTGCCAGTCGGGGACGTAAGTATCCTCGGTGCCGTCGGGCCTCACCTCATGGATCGTCAGCTTCCCGTCCATCCCTGGAATTATCAGCTCCTTCGCGAACCTCCCCCTCTGGATGACGAGCTTGGTGGTCCGGACGTTGGTGCTGTAGGGAAATACTATCCAGAGGGCGTTCTCATCGGGCCCCGGCATCCCAGGATGGTCGATGGTGTCCCCCCATCCGAACTCTTCCCCCTCGTATCCGGAGCTGTCACTGTAGAAGCTCTCGTCGATGATCCAGTCGTCGACGACGGCATCATATCCCTCCGACGACTCTGCATCGGCAGAGGCCTCCTCTGCCAGAGGTGCATCCTTCAAAACGTCTGCTGTCGAAGCGTTCTCTTGATAAGTGGTCTCATCCGCCTTGGAGATGCCCTTGACCTGCGAGTCGCCGATCCCCACCCCATCGTTCCAGAGGGGCCACCCCTCTCCGAAGGGCGACGACGCCACTCCGAGGGACGGAGAGGCCAAGAATAGGCCGATGATCAGGACGGCCATCGATAGTTTAATCGCCTTCATGCTAACAATCTCCCTGAAGGAGTCATTACAACTTACTGATATAAAACATTTATTTTCAGGTACCTGTTAAGCTGGCCAGGCCTGATCTTAAAATCATCCCGGCCTTAGGATCCGAGACGAGAGCGGAGGAGAGCAGGTTAAAATACGTCGGTCGCCGAAATACCATCCCGCACCCGGAGGGATAGGGATGACTCGACCTCTGATCCTGGGAAACGGCAGAATTCTCATCTGCGAGGACGAGAGGGGGACGGTCCGCGACGTCTACTTCCCCCACGTCGGCCTTGAGAACCACGGCCACTCCGTCAGGGCCGGGATCTGCGACCTGGACCCACCACGCCGATCGAGCTGGTTTGAAGGCTGGAGCCCGGTCCAGAGGTACCAGTCGAGCTTCCGGGCCGACCTCTTGAGGGGATCTCCCATCCCGGGGAAGGGGAGGAGGCCCGATGGGGAGGGCTTCGTCCACGACATCGTCTCGAGCATCGGAGAGACGATCTTCAGAGATCCCCGGGGAGGTCTGGAGGTGGCCGTCCTGGACGCAGTCCACCCCTCCCTCAACGCCTTCTCCAGGATCTTCGAGGTGAAGAACGTCTCCGGGGAGGAGAGGAACCTGAGGCTCTTCTCCAACCAGAACTACAGGATCCTGGAGAACAAGATCGGCGAGACGGCGGTGGTGGACCGGGACGTCCTGATCCACTACAAGCGCGATCGGTACATCCTCCACGGAAGCCGCCCGAACTTTGACCAGTTCGCCACCGGTACCGCGGAGTGGAGGGGGCTCGAAGGGACCTGGAAGGAGATCCTGGAGGGGGAGAGGCTCAGCGGAAACCCCGTAGCCCACGGATCGGTGGACTCGACCCTGGCCTGGACCATATCCGGCCTCCTCTCCGGCGAATCTCGACAGGTCCAACTCTGGACCATCTTCGGGAAGAGCTACCAGGAGGTCATCTCCCTCCACCGGCAGATCGGGCGAGGGGAGGGAGATAGCCTCTTCAGGACTACATTGAACTTCTGGAACTCCTTCCTCGAGAGGACCTCCATCCTCCCCGAGGCCGCCCTGATGGATAGCCTCCCCGAGAGGGTCCGCGTGATCTTTTACCGGAGCCTGATCGCCACCGTCGCCCATATGGACATCAACGGCTCGGCGATCGCCTCCTGCGACTCCGATATCCGGCAGTTCGGAGCCGACGTCTATTCCTACTGCTGGCCCAGGGACGCCGCCTGGGCCTCCATAGCCCTCGACCGGGCGCGGTACCACCACCTCAGCTGCGAGGTCTTCGGCTTCTTCTCGAAGACCATCACCGATCGGGGGTACTTCCTCCACAAGTACACCCCCGCCGGGGACTTCGGGTCCACCTGGCACCCCGTCCCCATGATCCAGATCGACGAGACGGGATTGCCCCTATACGCCCTCTACTTCAACTGGCTCGTCGCGAGGAACGTCTGGACCGCGGGCAGATACTTCGGCTCCATCGCAGCTCCCGCGGCCCACTGGCTCCTCCGGAGCCTGGACGACTCCGGCCTTCCGCGGGCGAGCTTCGACCTCTGGGAGGAGAGGAAGGGAGTCTTCACCTACAGCGCCTCCACCGTCTACGCCGGCCTCCGGGGGGCGGCGGAGCTGGCCCTCGCCCTAGGAAACGACCGGCTCTTCGAGGCCTGGTCCGCGGGGGCTGAGAGGGTCAGGGCGGCGATCGTCGACCGGCTTTACGACGATCGGCTCGGGAGGTTCAGGCGGTCTGGGGAGGACGGGACCGTAGACTCCTCCTTATTTGGGGTATGGTGGTTTGGGGTTCTACCCCCCAACGACCCCAGGGTGGCCAGGACGATGGAGGCGGTGGAGAGGGAGCTGTTGAGGCCGGGGGGGGGCGTGGCCCGGTACGAGGGGGACGAGTACGGCGGGAGGATGAACAGCTGGATCATCTCCACCTTATGGCTCGCCCAGTGGCACTCCGCGGTGGGGAGTCTCGATCGGGCCCTGGAGCTGATCCGCTGGTGCGCGGATCGGGCCCACCCGACGACGGGGCTGTTGCCGGAGCAGGTCGCCGACGACGGCAGCCCGAGGTCGGTGCTGCCCCTGATGTGGTCCCACGCCGCCTTCGTCCTGGCGGTCCTGGAGTATCTTGAAGCCCTCGGAAAAAAAGAGAGACTTTGTGAGCTCGGCCAGGCCGGCTGAGATCTCATCCGTCCATCAAGCCCCATCCCCGGCGCCAGCGACCTCGGCTTCGATCCTCCAATCGAGGCTGGATTTTAGGAGGGTGAAGATCATATCTACTTCCTCGGTCCGGGGAAGAAACTTCCGGGCCTCCTCGAGGTAGCCCCTCTTCCTCACCGCCAGCAGGGCTGGCCAATAGTTCAGGTCGAAGACCCAGCTCGCCTGGAGGAGCTTGAAGTCGTTGAGCCGTTTGACGCCGGAGAGCTTCACGATCTCTCCGGCTGCGATGTCGCGACGGACCTCCTCGCTGATCCCGGGCTCGTCGGGTAGGTCCAGCTCCAGGGCCCCGTTCCGATACCCATCCGTCTCGCGCCGCTGATAGTAATCGAGGAGGACAGCCCAGATGTCCAATTTATCGGCGTCCCGGAGGAGCTCCGAGAAGAAGAGGCACCGTCCCGACACGTCCTCCGGGAGGGCGGCCCGGTTGTGATAGGATATCGCCCGGAGGATGAGCTCCCGCTCCAAGAGGTCGATTTCGTCTAGAACCCCGTGATCGATGAGGACCTCGACGGAAAGGGCGGCGTGGTCGCGAGATCTGCGGTCGGAGAAGGTCCCGTAGACGGCATACTGGGGGAAGCGGCCGAGGTCGTGAAATAAGGCCATCGCCTCCGCCAGGCGGAGATCGTCGTCGTTGAGGCCGAGCGCCCGGCCTATATCGCGGATCTCCCGGCGAACGCGGGCGGTGTGCTCCTCCTTCAGGATGATCTTCTCTTCCTCGCCGGGATCGCCGGACTTGAAGGTATGTACGTAATCGGAGAACCAGCGGGCTAGGTCGTCGAGGGTCTCTTCATCCATCCGGGAACAAAGTGGTAGCGAGAGGTTCAAATCTCTTTCGTCCAGATAAAAAAATGCCGCTTCTGCTAAAGGAGAGGGCCATCGATCTCCGACGATCGCGATGGAGATCTTCCCGGAGATCAACCGTTCACCGGCCTCAGCTCTCCGCGAGCCCCTTCAAGATCGCCTCGTACCTTTCCTTGATCCTCTCGAGGATGTCCATATCGTAGGGCTGGTGGGTCGGGACCTGGATCTTCGCCTCCAAGCCCTTGTAGTCGGGGGCGGCAGGGACGCCGTCCTCGCCCGTCGGGACCCCGAGGTCCAGGGCGATCTCCTCGACCATCGGCGATAGGGGCCTGATCGGCCTTGCGCTCCTCGCCCTCTCCCTGTAACCCGCCAGGAGGACGTCGATCTCCTCGAGGAGGGATGCGGTCCTGGCGGGATCGGCGGCCCCAGACCTCTCGGCGATGAGAGCAGCGCTCTCCTTCAGCTGGGTGAAG
>Ga0334887_1004376_pt1 | contig 12872 bp, 4 predicted proteins | sample GraSluR1_MG_10_FD_207217 | JGI IMG/M metagenome (GOLD analysis project Ga0334887, IMG submission 207217) | Sludge microbial communities from methane-producing bioreactor in Wageningen University, Netherlands - Granular Sludge_18_07-R1 | ecosystem: Engineered > Bioreactor > Anaerobic >...
CACCTTGTTTTTTATTGCGCCGGGTGGGGTGGGCGGGGCGGTAGCCAGTCTGCCTGCCTATTTGGGCGGGTGGGGGCGGGCTTCCGCAATTTCATTACAGCGGGTGCTTGTTGCCCTGCTGACGTATGAAAGTCTGGGGCTGATCTTCGGCGTGTGGGGAATGGCCGCGATTGGAAAGTGTGGCAATGATGCCGACCGCTTTCTGCGTAATTGGGCATTGCTGGCCTTGCTGTTGGTGGTGATTTACCCTGCCAGGCAGGAGATTGACCTGGTGTGGGTGATGATCCCGCTACTGGGGCTGGCGGCGCGGGTAATTGCGCGCTGGCTGGCATCAGAGCCAGAACCGCGTTGGACCGCTTATTTTTTGGCGCTGGCTGTTACGATGTTGTTTGTGCTTGTCTGGATGAATGTGGTGAGCGTGTCAACGCCGGTATTTATGGAAGCAGAGCTGCAACTGCGCTATATCCGTTTGGCGGCGACGGTGGCGGTGATCGCCCTGCTGGTGCTGCTGGTGGGCTGGGGCTGGTCGCCCTCGGCGGCTAAATCCGGCTTTGTGTGGGGGCTGGCGGCGGTAATATTGTTGTATACTTTTTCGGCAAGCTGGCATGCTGCCGGGATGGGCCCCCACCCCGAAGCAGAATTGTGGCTGACCGGGCCCTATGCAGCGGATGCAGACCTGATTGCAAAAACGGTCGGCGACCTTTCTGCCCAGTATACGGGTGAGCGGACGCGCGGCGAAGTCACCGTGCTGGGTGTCGAATCAGCCGGTTTGAAATGGCTGCTGCGCGATGTAGAGAAAGCTCGTTTTGTGGATGCGCTGCCGGGAGATGCCCAACCGGCGATGATCATCACCCCTGCCCAGCAAGAACTGGGGCTGGCTGCCGCTTATACCGGGCAGGATTTTATCCTGCAGCAATCCCCGGCATGGTCCTTGCTGCTGCGCCCGGAGTGGATGGGGTGGGTGAATTTTCGTGAAGTCGTGCTGCAGGAAACCCGGGTTGTGCTGTGGGCGCGCTCTGACTTGTTCCCGATGGGGATTGATGCGTTAGTGGTTGAGAACGAGGAATAAAAAACAAAAAGGAATAAACAGGTATGATTGAATGATGAAAATTCCGGACAAGATTGCTATTGACGGCCCGGCTGCATCTGGAAAATCGACCCTGGCTGAAAAGCTGGCGGATTTTATTGGTTATATGTATTTTGACACGGGGGTGATGTACCGTGCAGTTACCTGGACAGCATTGCAGCGTCTGGGATCGGTTGAGGATGAGGCCGCGGTGAGCAAGCTGGCTGAAGAAGTGCAGATTGATGTACGTCCCCCAGGCAAAACCGACGGGCGGCAAAATGATGTGTTTGTGGATGGGGTGGATGTCTCCTGGGAGATTCGCACCTCAGAAGTGAATCAGAACGTTTCCCAGGTTTCGGCCTATCAGGGTGTTCGCCAGGCAATGACGGCGCAGCAACGGCGGATTGGGGAACGTGGAAAGATGGTGATGGTGGGGCGGGATATTGGCACGGTCGTTCTGCCCGATGCTGATTTGAAGATTTACCTGGATGCGTCTGCTGAAGAACGGGCCAGACGGCGGTATACGGAAATGGTTGAACGCGGGGTTAATGCTTCTTATGAGGAAATTCTGGCGTCTGTGGTACGGAGAGACAGAATTGATTCTACACGTGCTATTGCACCACTGTGTCCGGCGGATGATGCGGTAATTGTGGATACAGATGAAAAGGATATTGAAGAAGTGTTTGAGGAAGTTAAGGCTTTATTGAAATAGTCTCTTACTAGTGAGGGTGCCATGTGTGATACGCTGGTTGCAATTGGAAATTCTACAGCAAGTGGGGCAGTATTGTTTGCTAAAAACAGTGATCGTGAGCCAAATGAGGCTCACGAATTGTTGTTTGTACCAGCCGCGCGGCATGTGCTGGGCGATGAGGTGCAATGTACCTATATCACCATCCCGCAAGTGGAAGAAACGTATGCAGTTCTGCTGGCAAAGCCTTTCTGGATGTGGGGCGCCGAGATGGGCACAAATGAACACGGGGTGACGATTGGCAATGAGGCGGTTTTCACCAAAGTGGCGTATGACAAAGAACCAGGGTTGATAGGGATGGATTTCATCCGTTTGGCACTGGAACGTTCCAAAACAGCTGAAAGCGCCCTGCATACCTTGATCCGCCTGTTGGAAGTGTATGGGCAGGGCGGGAACTGCGGCTTTGCGCATAAGTTTTATTATCATAACAGTTTTATCGTCGCGGACCGGGCGGAAGCCTGGGTGCTGGAAACAGCCGGGCGGCAGTGGGCAGCGGTTAAGGTGCGCGATGTGCGCAGTATTTCCAATGCACTGACGATAGATGCGGATTGGGACATGGCCTCGGCTGACCTGATCCCGTTTGCGCGAGAAAAAGGGTGGTACAAGCAGGGGGAAGCGTTCAATTTTAGCCGCTGTTATGCAGATTTTCTGTACACCACCTTTGCGGATGGGCGCCGCAGACAGGCTTGCACGATGGAAGCCCTGCGGTCGCGCAAGGGGGTGTTGACAGAGGCAGATATGATGGCCTACCTGCGATCGCATGGCAATGCGGGTGGTTCGTCTTACCAGCCTGGCCGCGGACTGACCGGTGCGGTGGTGTGCATGCACGCTTCGCTGGGGCCGATACGCGGCAGCCAAACAGTGGGTTCGATGGTATCGAAATTGCAGCCTGATGGATTGTGTACGCACTGGTTGACCGGCACGGCAGCTCCCTGCACGGGTATCTTCAAGCCGATGTGGGTGGATGCGATGCCGGATGTTGGGCATGTGCCCACAGGAAGGTATGATCAGACCAGCCTGTTCTGGCAGCATGAGTTGCTGCACCGCGAGGTGCTGCGCGCGTATGATGGCAGACTGGCAGCCTATTGCAGTGATCGGGATGACCTGGAGGAAAAATTCCTGCGGGAAACCCGGGATGTGGTAAAGAGCGATGTTGGTCAGCGGAAGGATTACGCTGAAAAATGTTTTGCGGAAGCACGTCAAGCAGAAGCTGCCTGGCTGGAAAAGGCGCTGCAGGTGCCGGCGGAGCGGCAGCGGGCGGCGTATTCTCTGGCATGGCGTCAGTTCAACCGGCAGGCGGGATTCCCCAGGGCTTGAAATTTTGTGCTGCTGAGTGCTAAAAAGGTTATAATCACTTTGTGTACTCATCTTTCTTCGATGTGATCGGAAAATATATGGGGTTGACGGATATTTTTAAGATTTTGGACGAACGGCCATATATTGACTTGCCATCTGAATGGGTTGGATGGTTAGGCTGGTTATTTTTCCTGGGCGTATTGATTTGGGCGATATGGCGCTGGCAGGAGCCGCAAACCAGCCAGCAGTCTGGCTGGAAATGGCTGTTGACTGCGGTGCTGGCGATTCTGGTGCCGGTTGTCACCCTGGTGTTTGGCATAGCGCTGAATATTGAAACTGCAATGCCCATCCCTGGGCTGCCGGTCGAAATGAATGCACCGATTCTCGTGTTATTTTCAGCGGTGCCGTGGGTGTTGGCAGGCGGTATGGTTGGACTGCTGCCTGCGGTGGTGATCGGTTTGTTCTGCGGAATCATGCTTTCTGTCTGGGGAACGCACAGCATCTTCACCCCGCTGGAGGTGGCCGGGCTGGCATATATTTACAGCCTATTTGTCCGGCAGCGATTCCGCACGCATTTCTTTGGTCTTATGCGGCATCCATTGGGTGCGGCTGTATTTGCGGCGGTTGTTTTTTCTCCTGTTTATATTTTCACGTATTTCTTTGCGGTGCGCGGATCACTGGCTGTGCGCCTGGACTATTCGTTAACCCAGACCTGGGTAATTATGTTGATCCGTCTTGGCGAAGTGCTTGTCGCCGGGATGCTTGGCGAGTTGGTGTATCTCATATGGCCGCACTATTGGGGACGGAAGGGGCCATTGGAACCTTCACCAATTGAATCCAGCTTGCAGCGCAGATTTGTTTTGCGTGTGCTTCCTTTGGGCGTGGTGATGTTCCTGACATTGTTGATCGGGGACTGGCTGGTGGCTGGTCAGGCAGCGAAGAATCTGCTGGAAGACAGACTGTCCAGTACGGCAAAGGTGGCTGCGGAGAGCATACCGTATTTTCTGGAAACCGGTCAGGGGTTGATTATGACCCTGGCAGATGATGAATTGCTTGCTCAATCCCCAGCGCAGATCGAGATGGAATTGGCCGCGCGGTTGCGCACCATTCCATATTTCCGGCAGTTGTATCTTTTTAACCAAAACGGAGAACCCGTTGCGGGATTTCCTGAAACCGGGATTCAGGCGCTGCGCCTGTCGGCTGAAGAGGAAGCCGGTATTCAACTGGCATTGAACGGGGTTTTGATCCAGACTTACACAACACCACCGCCGGGGGATGAAAATTCAGCCCAGGTATCATTTGTCGCGGCAGTTAAGGATCCAGCGAATGATGATGCTGTCCAGGGGGTATTGATCGGGCGGACAGATATGCTCAGCAACCCGTTTACCCAGCCAGCGATCAATGCAATGGCGACGCTGGAAGATCTAGACGGGGAGGGGATGATTCTTGACGAGCAGGGGCAGATCCTTTATCACACCATCCCGACGGTGGTGATGGAAACCTATCGGGGTGTCATTCCGCCAGCCGGAGAATTGACGGCAAGTATTTCAAACCTTAGCACGCGTCAGTTTACGTATTATGAACAGGTTAAAGGGCGCCCATGGGCTGTGCTGTTGATCATTCCCGGGGAGGCTGCGCAGCAGCTTGCGTTGAATATTTCCATTCCGTTATTATTGATCTTGGTGATTTTGATGGCGGTTACATACATGATCATTCGAATCAGTTTGCAGGATGTGACTCTGTCCCTTAAGAAACTGGCTGAAGAAGCCACCCTGATTGCTAAAGGACGGTTGGACCATGATTTGCATATTGAAGGCGAAGATGAAGTTGGACAATTTGGCCGCGCATTTGAAGCAATGCGTCTCAGTTTGCGGGCACGAATGGGTGAACTGCGGCATTTACTGTCTGTCAGCCAGGGAGTAGCCGCCAGCCTGGAGATGATCGACGCCATTTCCCCGGTGCTGGATGCGGCGCTGATCCATGGGGCGGTGATGGCGCGAGTTGTATTGAAGCAGACGATGTCTTTGGGAGATACAGCGGAGCGATTGACGGCTTATGGAAGCGGGCCTTCTTCCAATGCGTATAAATATCTGGATGAATCGATTTATGACTTGATGCAGCGGCAGGTGATCCTGACTGTGCCAAATGCGGCCAGAGCACGAATCTTTAATTATCCGTCGGGAGCGCCGGTGCCTGGTTCGATTGTGGCGCTGCCTCTAGGGAAGGGGGAAGACTATTATGGTGCCTTTTGGGTGGCATTTGACCGTCCGCAGCATTTTAGTGAAACCCAATTGAATTTCCTGAGCACGCTGGCCGGTCAGGCATATCTGGCGGCTTCAAATGCCCATTTGTATGCAACAGCAGAAATTGGCCGCCGCCGTCTTGAGGCAGTTGTTACTTCAACGCCCGATCCTATTCTGGTAATTGATGAAAATTTACGTCTGTTGATGCTTAATCCGGCGGCGATGGAAACGCCGGGATTGCTGGAAACGACAGAAACGGGCATTTTGATCGAGAAAGCAGTGGGTATTCCTGATCTGGTGGATTTGATCCTTTCCCCGATGAGCGGAAAATTTACATCCAAAGAGATTAAACTCTCGGATGGGAAAATTTATTTTGCCAGTGTTGCGTCGATCATTGCGGATGCGAAGGCGGTGGGGCGGATTTGTATTTTGCGCGATATTACCCATTACAAGGAACTTGACTCGCTAAAGTCCGAGTTTGTTTCCACCGTCAGTCATGATTTGCGCTCGCCATTGATGTTGGTGAGAGGATATGCGACCATGCTGGAAATGGTGGGTGAATTGAATGACCAGCAGAAGGATTATGCCGACAAGATTATGCAAGGGGTGGAGAGCATGAAGCGGCTGGTAAATAACTTGTTGGATCTGGGGCGTATTGATGCAGGGATTGGCCTGAAAATTGAACCGGTGTTTGTCCTTCTGACCGTTGATGAAGTGGCGGCCGAGCTTCAGCCGAATATTTTACAAAAGAAAATTGATTTTTCTGTTGATTACGCGATGGATAAAGAAGCTCAGATTGAAGCAGATCCCGCTTTGTTAAAGCAGGCCTTGTTCAATCTGGCAGAAAATGCGATTAAGTATTCAAATGAAAACGGCAAAGTAACGATCAGTGTTCGACAGAGAGGCGATTATATTAATTTTGAAGTACAGGATAACGGGATTGGGATTGCGCCGCTTGACCTGCCGCACATGTTCGAAAAATTTTACCGCAGTACCAGGCGGGAGGCTTATCAGCAGCGCGGCACTGGCCTGGGGCTGGCAATTGTTAAGTCGATTATCGAGCGTCACGGCGGCGAAGTTGGTGTAAAGAGCCAGCTGGGTGTCGGGACAACCTTCCAGATCGATATCCCGGTGAAGCAAAATCCACTGGCGGGGATTGATTTTGAAATGGATGGTTGAGCGATTTACGGATGTGATATAATTTTTCCAGTTAACGGGGGAAAGTCGTGAAAATCGTTGAAAAAACAGGTGTAAAAGAGAATTTTTGTGTTATAATACTAGTTTGTATGCAAATTATAAATGAGGTCAATCGCTCTTGAAATAAGCGCCTGGGAAGTGGTCTCGTGCGCTCTGTTCGGGTTGTTCTCGATGTTCTCTTCAGGAGGATTTTTTAGTGGAAACTAAGGGATTGGTAGCATTACGAATTAGTCTGGCGTCACCGGAAAAAATTCGCAGTTGGTCGTACGGTGAAGTCTTAAAACCGGAAACAATTAACTATCGGCGTTTGCGCCCGGAGAAAGATGGTCTTTTCTGCGAAGCCATTTTTGGGCCAACGCGAGACTGGCAATGCTATTGCGGGAAATACAAGAACCCGCGGTATAAAGGCATTGTTTGTGACAAATGCGGCGTGGAAGTGACCCGCTCTGCGGTGCGCCGTGAACGTATGGGGCATATCGAACTTGCTTCGCCGGTTGCCCATATTTGGTATACCCGGCGAATTCCTTCGTATCTTGGTTTGCTGCTGGATATTTCCCGCCGCAACCTGGACCGTGTGCTTTATTTTGCCCAGTATATCGTTACGTTTGTTGATGAAGAAGCCCGGGAGAAAGCTTTGAAGCGCCTGGATGAGGAGATTTCATCTTCGGATCAGAATATTCTTGACAAGGTCAAGGAGCAGATCAATGCTGTGCAGGAAACACGCGATCAAAAGGTCGGTGAGTTGCAGCAGCAGAAAGATGAAATCAAGTCACGGGCCGATGAGCAGATTGCAGCGAAGCTGGAACCGGTGATGAAAGAAGGCCAGCGGCTGGAGGTAACCCTTCAGGAAACGCTGGGCAGCAAAAAACGCAAGGATATTGTATTTGAAGCGGCTGATACAGTGATCGTGAAGGCTGGCGAAGAAGTTGCCAACTCGCACATCAGTGAAGTGCAGACCGTTGTCAAGCAGCGTTTGAACGAAATTGAAGATGAATTTAAGCAGGACCTGGAACGTGAAATTGCCGAGCTGGATATGGCGATTGAAAAAGCCCGCGCTGAATCGGATTTGAAGATTCAGGGGTTGAACAACCAGATGGAAGATCATAAGGAAGCTGCACATGGAAAATCTACCCAAATGCGCGAGGAGCTGTATGAACTTCGCCCGTTCACTTTCCTGAGCGAGAGCCGCTATCGTGAACTGAAATCCCGCTGGGGCCAGGTTTTCCGTGCAGACATGGGCGCCGAGGCATTTTATGATATTTTACGGCGGCTTGATCTGGACCAGCTTTCAGAAGACTTGTGGACTGAAGTTCGTACCACCAAGAGCAAACAAAAACGAAAGAAGGCCACCAATCGTTTAAAGGTTGTGGAAGCTTTCCGCCGTTCGGACAATCGTCCTGAATGGATGATCCTGACCGTGCTGCCGGTAATTCCGCCTGATTTGCGCCCGATGGTGCAATTGGATGGCGGCCGCTTTGCGACCTCTGATTTGAACGACCTGTACCGCCGCGTGATTAACCGCAATAACCGTTTAAAGCGGTTGTTGGAACTGGGCGCGCCGGATGTGATCGTACGCAATGAAAAGCGTATGCTCCAGGAAGCTGTTGACTCGTTGATTGATAATTCACAGCGCGGCAAAGCACTTTCCCGCCGCGGGCGTCGTGAGCTGAAATCGCTGAGCGATATGCTCAAGGGCAAGAAGGGCCGCTTCCGCCGCAACCTGTTGGGCAAGCGTGTAGATTATTCCGGCCGTTCGGTGATTGTGGTGGGCCCGACATTGAAACTGTACCAGTGCGGTTTGCCGAAGGCGATGGCACTGGAGCTGTATCGTCCGTTTGTCATTTCCAGGCTGGTTTCGAATCAGTATGCTGCCAACGTGAAGGGCGCGCGACGCTTTATTGAGCGCAACCGTCCCGAAGTATGGGAAGTGCTGGAAGAGGTGATTAAAGAGCGCCCTGTGCTGCTCAATCGTGCACCAACGCTGCATCGTTTGGGCATTCAGGCCTTTGAGCCGATACTGATTGAGGGCAGTGCCATTCAACTGCATCCGCTGGTGACGACCGCTTTCAATGCTGACTTTGACGGTGACCAGATGGCTGTGCATGTGCCGCTTTCGCAGAAAGCGGTGTGGGAAGCGCGCAATTTGATGCTTTCTTCCCAAAATTTGCTCAAGCCGGCAGATGGCGAACCGATCATCAGTCCTTCCAAGGATATGGTGCTGGGTGTGTATTATTTGACGATCAGCAACGATCTGAAGCATAAGGGTGATGGCCGAATCTTCGCGGATTTGGATGAAGTTGAACTGGCCTATCAGTTAGATCAGCTCGATGTTCACGCAAAGATCAAGGTGCGTGTAACCACCTGGTATGATGAGAAAAATAACCGTCTTGCTGAACCCGTTGAAAAAATTATGGAGACAACCACCGGACGGGTGCTGTTCAACCGCATTATGCCGGAAGAAGTACAATTTGTCGATTGGCCGCTGGACAAGGGCGGCGTGAAAGATTTGATTGGAGATGTGTACGAGATTTGCGGCGCAGAAGTTACTACTGATGTTGCCGACAAGATCAAGGACATCGGTTTCCACTATGCGATGCGTTCCGGCGCAACGATCGCGGTTGCTGACATTACTATACCTGAAGAAAAAGAAGCAATCCTGGAGCAATCTACGCAGGATGTGGAGAATGTGAACCGTTCCTTCCGCCGCGGTCTTTTGACCGATCAGGAGCGTAATGAGCGCGTGATTGAGATTTGGCAGAACACGACCAGGGATGTGGCCACGAAGGTGCGGGAGAATATGGACCCGCACGGCAACCTTGCCACCATGGCAAATTCCGGTGCGACGAAGGGCGGCTTTGGTCCAATTTCACAGCTTGCCGGTATGCGTGGTTTGATGGCCGACCCGGCTGGCCGGATTATCCGCCTGCCGATTCAGTCGAATTTCCGTGAAGGCCTGACCGCGCTGGAATACTTTATTTCGACACACGGTGCCCGCAAAGGTCTGGCTGATACCGCTTTGCGTACGGCGAATGCAGGGTATCTGACCCGCCGTCTGGTGGATGTTGCCCAGGATATCATCATCAATGAAGATGATTGCGGCACGATGGACGGGATTTATATTCGCCGTTCTGAAAATATTGCCCGCCAGTCGATGGCCTCGCGTTTATATGGCCGCCTGGCTGCTGAACGGACAGTTGACCCTGAAACGGGAGAAGTATTGGTCGAACGGAATGAAATGATTGACCATGACTGCGCCCGCCGTTTGGATGTTTCCGGGATTGAAGAGATCAAGGTGCGCTCGCCAATGACCTGCGAGCTGGTACACGGTGTGTGTGCGTTTTGCTACGGGATGGACCTGGGCCGCGGCGCACTGGTGAAACAGGGTGCTGCAGTAGGTATTGTGGCTGCCCAGTCGATTGGTGAGCCGGGCACGCAGTTGACCCTGCGTACTTTCCACACCGGCGGTGTGGCAGCTGGTGGGGATATCACCACTGGTTTGCCCCGTGTTGAGGAGCTTTTTGAAGCCCGGCGCGCACCGAAAGGTGAAGCGGTGATCACTGCAATTTCTGGCAAGGTGAGCATTATTCAAAATGACCGCTACAGCGATCAGCGCGTGATTCGCGTGGAGAGCAGTGAGATGGTCTCGGACGAGTATGAAGTGCCGCAAGAATGGAGCATTGAACTTGTGGATGAAGGCAGCGCAGAAGCCGGCGATGTGGTGGCTGCCTTGGACGATGCGAAGATCACAGCACAACATGCCGGACGTGTGCGTATAGAAGGCCGGAAAGTGATTGTTTCTTACGAGCAGAGCGAATCGGAAGAGTATGATATTCCTTCGACTTCGCGCCTGATGGTGGACGAAGGCGATTATGTGGAAGCCGGTCAACCGCTGACAGAGGGCTCTTTGAACCCGCACACGATCCTGGGGATCAATGGCCGCGATGCTTGCGAACTGTATCTGCTTTCTGAAATTCAGAAAGTGTATCGCGCTCAAGGGCAGAACATTCACGACAAGCATTTTGAAGTGATCATCCGCAAGATGCTGAGCAAGACCCAGATCATTAATCCTGGTGAAACCAAGCTGTTGCCGATGGATCTGGTAGACCGCCTGGAATTACGCGCGATCAACGAGAAAGCGGTGCAGGAAGGCAAGAAACCCGCCCGCTTTGTGGAAGTGCTGCTGGGTGTGACCAAGGCCTCCCTGAATACGGATTCGTTCCTGTCTGCTTCCTCCTTCCAGCACACGATCAAGGTGCTGGCTGGTGCTGCGATTGAGTCGAAAGAAGACCCGTTGTTTGGTCTGAAAGAGAATGTGATCATCGGTAAGTTGATCCCTGCCGGGACTGGCTTTGAACACGGACGCTTCGATGAGATTCCTGAAGAACTTGAGGGTGAAGAAGAGGCCGTGATAGACGGACTGCTGGTAGAAACGGCTGAAGTGCCTGATGTTTTGGAAATAGAAGAAATACAAGGCGAAGATTAATTCCCTGTTTGCCTGAATGAACCGGAGGGTTAATCCCCTCCGGTTTTTTTATTCTGTTGAGATAGCGTGAATAAGAGAAAGCGCGGTGCGCTCAAACAAAATCTTTGGATGGGTTGACGGAGCGGCAATTTCTTCTTATGATTATGGTACAAGATTTCTATTCGTTTTGCTCAGGAGTATTTGCATGGAAATTGGCAAAGTAAGTATGATCGACATCGATTCGGAAATGCGTCAATCCTACCTGGATTATGCGATGAGTGTGATTGTGGCGCGGGCCCTGCCTGACGCCCGGGATGGATTGAAGCCTGTACAGCGGCGCATCCTGTATGCAATGTATGACATGGGTATCCGTCCTAATTCTTCGTTCAAAAAATCTGCCAGAATTGTGGGTGATGTGCTGGGTAAATATCATCCGCATGGTGATATGGCCGTATATGAAGCGATGGCAAGAATGGCGCAGGATTTCTCCATCCGGTACCCGTTGGTAGACGGACAGGGAAATTTTGGCAGCATTGATGGCGACCCGCCAGCCGCGATGCGGTATACCGAGGCGCGATTGCTGCCGTTTGCAATGGAATCTTTGGCGCAGATCGAGAAGAATACGGTTGATTATGGACGTAATTATGACGATTCAATCAATGAGCCGGAAGTATTGCCAGCTTCCATTCCGAATTTACTGGTAAATGGTGCCACAGGTATTGCTGTAGGGATGGCAACCAGTATTCCGCCGCACAATTTGGGGGAGGTGGTTGATGCGTTGATTTATATGATCAACCACTGGAATAAATATGATGATATCACCATCAGCGAGCTGATGGGCTTTATTCAAGGTCCCGATTTCCCGACGGGGGGCATTATTGTTCAGGAAGAAGGGAATGGTTCTCTGCTGGAAGATTACGGGAAGGGCAGAGGCCGGGTGAAAGTGCGCGGCCGGGTTCATCTGGAAGAGATGGCCCGTGGAAAAACGCGGCTGATCATTACCGAATTACCCTATATGACCAATAAGGCCAGTCTGATTGAGAAGATTGCTTCGCTGGTGCGTGATTCCAAAGATGGGGAATTTGAAATTTCGGACCTGCGGGATGAGTCGGACCGTCAGGGAATGCGCATTGTGATTGAGTTGAAAAGCACGGCAGATAGTGAGCAGGTGCTGCGTTCGCTTTATCGGCGAACGCCGCTGCAGTCGACCTTCTCCATTTCCCTGCTGGCGCTGGTGGGTGGTGAGCCGCGGCTGCTATCGATCAAGCAGGCTTTGCGGGTGTATCTGGAACACCGGCTGGAGGTTGTCCAGCGGCGCAGCGAATATGATCTGACTAAGGCGAAAGAACGCGCTCATTTGCTGGAGGGGCTGCTGGTTGCGCTGAAGCATCTCGATGAAGTGATTGACCTGATCCGCAAGTCCTCAACGGTAGAAATTGCGCACAAGAAGTTGATGTCCAAGTTCAAGTTGAGCACGGTGCAGGCACAGGCGATCCTGGATATGCCCTTGCGCCGGCTGGCTTCGTTGGAACGTAAGAAAATCGAGCAGGAACATGCCGGTTTAATGCGCTTGATCAAGGAACTGGAATCGCTGTTGGCTTCTCCACAAAAAATTCGCAAAGTGATTGAAAGTGAGCTGCTGGAAGCGAAGGAAAAATATGGTGATGCCCGCCGTACACAGATTGTGAATTTGGCAGAAGGCGAATCGGCCCAAAATCTGCTGACTGCTTCTGATTTGACGCCCGTGCAAACTGTGTGGGTGGGGGTTACACAGGATGGATTGATTGGCAGGATTGATGATGATAATTTGTCGCGGGTGAGCGGGAAAGATGCACCCGCTTACTTAATAAGAAGTAATAC
>Ga0334887_1004378_pt1 | contig 12866 bp, 10 predicted proteins | sample GraSluR1_MG_10_FD_207217 | JGI IMG/M metagenome (GOLD analysis project Ga0334887, IMG submission 207217) | Sludge microbial communities from methane-producing bioreactor in Wageningen University, Netherlands - Granular Sludge_18_07-R1 | ecosystem: Engineered > Bioreactor > Anaerobic >...
AACCGCTCCATAAAAATCAACCGTCCCATTTTGATCGGTATCTCGAGTAAAGAATTGAGCAATATCTAAAAACTCTTTCCAGGTCATTGGTGGATTGAGCTCATAACCATATTCCTTTTGGAAATTTTCTTTCTCTTGAGGGTTTTCAAAGAGATCTTTTCGATAATAAAACATGACAGGTCCATCCCACCAAGGCAAACCATAAATTTTTCCATCGGTATCTTTTTGATATCTCAATAACGAATCAGGAAAATCATCTGGCCATCCTTCAGGAGGGTCCTTTTCAATTAGGCTATCGAGTGGTTCAAGATAGCCGCCGCCTATAAATTCCGGCATAAAATCGGTTATGGCAGCCATTACGTCATACCTACCGGTACCACCAACCAATTCAGTCATCATTTTTTCATGCAATGAAGCATAATCAACCCAAGTGATGTTTACTTCAATATCAGGATTTTCTTCCATAAACCGTTTTGCCTGCTCAATCAATACTTCCTGGGCAGCACCGGAAAACATCATTTCATTGATCACAATTTTCTCAGCCGCTAGAAGTTGAGTAGAAAATGCACCCACGATTAAAATAACCAATAGCCAAATAATTAATACATTTTTTAATTGAAACATTTTCTTTCCTCCTTAATTTTAAATTTAAAAATTAAATAATTTCCTTTAATCTTTGAACTGCCTTTTGGATATTCCCTGCATATATCTTATCTTTATCAGCTTGGGGAAGCTCCAAGCTATCGATGGCAATAATTTTAAAACGAATTTGCATATCCGATTGAATAGGAATATCCGTACCAAAAACTAACTTATCAACTCCAACTATTTCAACAATTCTTTTCATGACACCAGGATAGGCATATATCCAAAAGCTGGAAGTATCAATGAGTAGATTCGGAAGATTCATTTGGGCTGCTTCTTCTAATCCAGAATAATTAATGTAGTAAGGATACAAGGGATTTTGATATAATCCAGCCAAATGAGCTGATATAAATGTCGTTTGGGAATATTTTGAAGCCAACTCACCGATGGTTTCAATCCTGGAAAAACCGGTCCCGGCCATGCAAGAAGTATGAAACAAAATGAGGGAGGTATGGTCAACAACTCTTCTTACTAAGTCTCTTCCCATTGATGAAGACAGATCATAACCATGATAATCGGGATGTATTTTACATCCAACAATTTTTCTTTCTTTTCCAATATAATCCAGATAACGAAAAGATTCAGGGAAAAATGGATTGACTACCATATAGCCCCAAAGATTGTCAAAATTTTGAACGGCTTCAAAAACTTCATCGTTTCCTTGGCAGGTATCATACATGATGCTCATTGCTGAAGAGACAAAACAATGATCGACACCGGATTTTTGGGTCATTTCACTAACTTGTTTTGCATTGGCTGTCCAATTGGGGTGTAGATTAACCGAACCAATATGTCCATGAACGTCAATTTTCATCTTCTCACCTTCAGACTTTAAGTTCTAATTTTTTAATTTTAAAAATAAATGATTATTTTCAATGACTAAAAATTTAAATTTTGTTTGTTGGCGGTTCTGAGTGTATATAAAGGAGGAAAATAAGCACTGACCTTGCATTATTCTTTGCTTTTCGAATACTCATTTCACAATCTTGAAAAAAGATCCCAAGATCATTTAGTTGGAAATGACTGGTTGGTATCTTCTACATCCGATTATTTTAACGTTAAAATATTAACATAAAAAAATTTTTTATGTCAAGGGAGAGAATAACTGTCTTTTTTGTTAGATATCAAAAAGAGCGAAAGGCGATCAAATTAAAATGGATAATGGAGACCCTCCTTGAATACCCCTTCAATGGCGAAAGATGGTAAACAATTCTTCCCCTCGTTCCCTCAGCCTTTATCGCACCCTATTAATAAAGTGACCTGCCATGGTGTCGAATCTTGGATTATCATCCTCACCTGGTGTAATGAAAAAGGTATGAATGCCTATTCAAGATACATTTTTCTCCATAACTTGGAAATATTTGGATAAATAGGGTTTCCTTTCGCCAGTAAGGGTAAATCCCATTTTTTCCCAGAAATAAAAGCCTTGTATATTTCCTTCTAATACTCCCAGACGAATTTTTATCATTGAATTTTTAAGTATTTCCTTTTCAACCATTAAATAGGCTTCTTTTCCTAAACCAGAATTTCGGTAGTCTGGATCAAGCATAAGGAGCCCGATACAAGCGCTCGTTGTATCTGGATAATAAAAGAGTAGATCAACCACACCAATTAGCTGGTGGTTTTCTTTTAAATATATCCCATAGACTCTTTTCGAAGAAATATCATAACCTTCCGGATGGTCATAAAATAGTTTCTCAGCCGAATCTGGTTCAACCGGATGTTCATCTTGAAAAGTCAAAAATTCAGAACATTTAATCAATAAAATTTGCAGATTCGGTATGTCGCTTTTTTTAATGACTTCCAGGTATATCTTCAATTCTTCATACTTATCCTTTCTTTGACTCGAGCTGGAATTCGTGGATTATCCGCTCCCAGTAATTCGACATATTTTTGATAATACTCACGAGCTTTTTCCTGTTCTCCTAAGTTCCAGCATACATCACCAATATTAATATATACCACGACTCGGTTGGGATTGAATTCAATAACTTTTTGAAGAATAGGTTCGGCTTTTTGATTTTGATCTATTTCCGAGAGAAAAAAAGCATAATCATTCAGATACAAGGCAATCTCTTCCAAAGATAATGATTCGATGGGGGTCAAATAAAAATTAGCTAAATCCTCGACCGATATATTTTCAATATTTTGAAGATTAAAAATGATTTCGGAATGAGTTTTTGAGTAGGGATAAGCATTAAAATAAAAATGAATACCCCATTCCATTGCTTCTACTGCTTCCGATAATGATTTATTTTTATATTTTTCCAAAGCAATTTGATGTGCCGTTTGCAGTGCATATATTCCCATTCGGTTGAAGTCGGAATAGAAATTTGGATATTGGAGATCGAGTTCTTCGGGGATGGCTACTTTATCCCATTCTCCAATTTCAATATATCTTTTTTGTAGTTCTAAAACCTCTAAAGTCGGGTCGGAATGCTTTCTTAACTTTTCAATTAAATTATTTCCATCCCACTCTAAAACTACTTCTTGTTCCATAGCCGAAAAGGGTGCTTGACTCCAAAGATGGATTTGATTTTCCTTTTCACAAATCACGATTTTGACATCATTGATTGTTGCGTTGGAAAAGGTAGCTAAGAGATCAACCTCTTGATAATTATTGGTAAATCCATAAATAGAAGCCGACAAATCATGAACCAACAAAATCATGAAATCATATTGTTGAGTAGTTGGCTCAAGGTGAACCTGGTAAATTGAGGCTGGAGAAAGCTCAGTTTTATTCATTATAGAAAGGTATTCAATAACCATGGGAAAATTTGGTATCTCTTCTCCCTGTTTAGCAGGTTGGAAACCTTGATAATCAAAATTTTCATTCTCCTGACTATAAGCTGGCCAAATATTGAGGAAGAATATTCCACAAAGAAATGAAATTTCAAAAAGTTTAATGATTCTTTTAAACAGGAATCCATCGCTTCTTTTTCTATTCAATTGATAAGTTGAAAGATCATCCATATCTGAACCCCTGCCTTTTAAATAAATACTTTTTCGTTCTTCTTTATTCACAAAGCAATTTTCTTCCTTTATTTATTTATTTATTTTTAAATTATTCTACATTGGAGATTCACGGGCATAATATATCAAGCCACCACAAAAGAATTTAAAATGTAGGGGCGCAATTTATTGAGCCCGATTAATGTAGCGACATGCCATGGCATGTCGAATTCTTGGTTTTCACCTCATCCCCACCTTCTCCCATCAAGGGAGAAGAAAGTCACGGTTTTTTTTAAGAATCACTTTTTGCCTTTCCGTGCATTTCCTGAGCCCAGCGTTGGGCTTTTTCCTTGGCTCCATTTGAATCTTTTTTTAATGGTTCTTGAAACTCTATCTCTCCTAAAAACTCATTCCCTTTTAAAACCTTTTTAAAATTATCAAACGTTTTCCCAGCTTTCCCCCCACAACAAGCAAACAAGGCTATTTTTTTCTTTTTGAATTCTATAGAGTTAAAAAGTGTCCGAAACGCCGGCGCATAGCTTCCCGCCCATACTGGAGTCCCAAAAATAATCAGTTGGTAATCCCGGAAGTCTTTTCCCAGAGGGAGAAGAGGAGGTCGGCTGCGAAAAATGACCTGCATACCACCAACAAAATATTTTAAAAAACCTTTATATTTATAGGGACTTTTAATTCGCAACTCTAAAATATCAGCATCAAGTTTCTGTTGAATTGCTTTAGCAATATGCCGAGAATTCCCATCCAGTGAATAATAGCAAACTAAGCTCTTGATTTTCGTTGAAGCCATTAAACTTTTCCCTCCTGGTTATCATTTATTGTTCTTTATCTTCATCATCTTTCTTATCATCAGTATTTTCTTCTTTGACTCTTACAATTTCAAACTTTACTTTGGTTAAAAGAGCTGCCATTGCTCCCAGTGCTGCTAGAACCGGAGCTACTAAGGTTACTAATCCTCCAGCAACCACACCTGCAGTTAAGGGAACTTCTAAAAGAAGATCACCATTTTCTTTTTTAATAATTAATCGCCGGACATTCCCTTCTTGAATAAGTTCCTTAATTTTTTCAATTATGTCGCGGGCATTGACTTCAATTTCTTCAGTCCAGGTTTTTCGGCTGGTCATTGACTTTCCTCCTTTATTTTTAAAATATTTTATTATTTGAATCTCATTTCATAAACTGTTTCTAAAAATAGATTGACGGTCTCATCTTTTTAAATTTTTTCTTTATAGAAACTTTAAAAGAATGAGATTCTCACTTTGTCCGGTAAAATATACCGGACTCCTCAGAATGACGCCTATGAATAGGTATTTTCATTCTCATTTGGTGCTACTATGAAGCAAAAATATCTAACCAAAAATCAGAAATGAATAAAAAAAGCGAACAAACAAAAACGAGGAAGAATGAATTCAACAATTCCCTCCTTGGAGGGGTACCGATTTGCGACGGGGAGGGTGTTTTTCGGTTTTTCCTGGTTATTCTCAGAAAATGAGAAAGGAATATCAATAAAAATATTTTTCTAAATGAGATTGCCACGTCGTTCAACCAAAATACTATTGACCTCCTCGCAATGACGGATTTAACTTGGGCATGATAAATTAAACCCCTACCAAAGACTTTTAAAAAAGGTGCTCTCAGGATTGGTACTTTTCATCGTGAGGTCCTCATCTTTTAATTTTTTCTTTTATCCTTTAATTCTTCTTTCATTCACCCCCTCTCCCTATCGCCCCCTCAGCCTTTATCACACTCGATTAATGAAGCAACCTGCCAAGGCACACAAGTCGAATCTTAGGTTTTCATCTCCATTAGGTTTCGAGAAATGGAATTGGGGGGACAGTTCTAAAAAAAGGGTGTTAAACATTATCTAAATCTTTCTAGAATTTCAGGAACATCGTTTTTGGGGTTGTTAACCAATTTTGATATGGGGTAGGCTTCCATTTTATTTTCGGAATAAGGTGCTAATAGGGGGATTAAATGAGAAAGCTCAGTAGAAGGACTAAGCCACCTATCGTAAGCTTTTTCCGGTATAATTACCGGCATGCGGTTGTGGATTGGATGGATCAATTTATTTGCTTCGGTGGTTAGTATAGTAAATGTTTCTAAAAAATTATTATCGTGCACCCATCTTTCCCATAAACCAGCAAAAGCAAAGGTTTCCATTTCTTGCATTCCAATAAAATAGGGATTTTTGGCATTTCCTTCTTGCTTCCATTCAAAAAAACCACTGGTGGGTATTAGTGCTCTTCTCCTCTGAAAAGCGCTGCGAAAAGAAGGTTTTTCTTGAATGGTTTCGGAACGGGCATTAATCATCCGATCTCCGATCGAGGGATCTTTGGCCCAAGATGGAACTAACCCCCATTTCATGATAGAAATCTTTTTCTTTTTATCTTTTTCTTGATAGGTAATTACTGGCACAGTTTGGCTGGGAGCAATATTATATCGGGGATTGAATTCCTCATCCAATCTCAATCCAAATATTTTTTCTAATTCCGCCGGAGTAATAATCAGGGCAAATCGACCACACATATATTTATTATAGCGAAGCTTGAAAATATTTAAAAGGGACATACCGCTATAACAAGTAGTCAGTCCTCTTTATCTTGCCCTCGTCTCCTGGCTTTCCATTATTCCCAGGTTTGCAAAAAAATGAAAATATGGCACAATAATAAATATCAATAGATTAGGGGGGATAAGAATGCTTAAAAAATTTATCGTTATTTCACTCTTTCTTGTGTTGGCTTTGGTTTTGGGAACGGCAGTCTATGCCCAGGAAAGTGAACCAGGAGAGTTGTATTTCCGCTTTGTAACCCACGGAGGTGACGACCCCTTTTGGGCAGTCGTCGTTAAAGGGGCTCAGGATGCAGCAAAATTGCTCAACTGCAAAGTGGATTTCGATTTGGTTGGTGGTGATCTTGCCCTACAACAAAAAAGGATGCAAGAAGCAGTTGCTATGAATGTTGATGGAATTGCCCTGGTCATTAATGATGATACGGTTTGGGATAAATTAGTGGAAGAGGCTTTAGCCAAAGGTATTCCGGTAGTAGCCATCGATAATGATGATACCGAAGGTGATAGAGGAAACTCACGCTTAACTTATATTGGGCAGGATGAATTTAAAGCCGGTTATGATTTGGCAATGCGGCTCTTTGAAGAAGGGAAAAAGAAAGGATTAGACCTCAGCCAAGCTCATGTAGCGATGTCAGTTGAAGTTCCAGGAGCGATGTACGGTGTCGTTCGTTCCGATGGTGTTAAAAAGGCTATGGAAGAATTTGGCATCACTTCATCAGAAATCATCGATGCCGGTGGCTTGGAAATGACTACCGTTGAGCAAAGGTTGACTTCTTATCTCATTTCCCATCCCGAAGCCACCTTTATAATCGGTTTGGGCGGAATCGTAACTGATCGTTTAACTGATGCCTTGAAAGCGGTTGGAAGACAGCCTGGTGAAGTCATTGCTGGTGGTTTCGATATGACCCCAGGAACGCTGGTTGGGTTAAAAGAAGGCTACATGACTGCTGCAATTGATTCACAACAATATCTTGCCGGTTTCTATGGTGTATTGGTCCTCTATCATTACAAACTTTACGGTTTCTTACCAACCGTAAAAACCGGTGGATTTCTGATCGATAGCCCGGAAAAAATTGAACAAATTGAAGTTCTCTCTAAAGATTATATCCGGTAAAAATCATTAAAAAAACCGCGGTCAAGAAGGTAATGAGTCTTAAACCGCGGTTTTTTTTATTCCACACCTTATAGCAATGGTTTTCCCACCGCCATCAATACAATCGGTTCAATATTTTCTTCTTTAAGAACCTCGATTATCTTTTCTTGGTAATACATACCAATAACATAGCTTCCCAGCTCACGCTCTACTGTCATCAAACTGATATTTTGAGCCACTTCGCCAGCTTCAAAGTAAGCGAACTTTTCATTCATTCGGGAAGACTTTTCTTGATGAAAAGCGATTAAAAAAACCACAGAGGCATTCTGAACTGCTCTTTGATTGGTTATTTTGGTTAATGCTTCAGCCACATTGATGCTCGGTATTTCTTGGAGGGCATGTTTATCCGGCATGTACAGGTAAATGCCGGATGGGAGGCCTTCAACCTGTATGGCAAATACATATACATCAATGGGATAGATTCCCATGGCTGAGGGAATGGTTCGAGTAGCATGAGAAACGCTATCAACCTGAGGGCTTTTTATTCCATTTCCCGCCCAGAGAATTAGAGCCAAGTCCTTCAGCGCTATTGGTTCAGTTGAAAACTGCCGCTCTGCTTGGCGATCGACTATAGCTGAGATTAAATCATTATCATTGGGTTCAATTTGAGGAAGTCCGACAAGTTCCTTTCCATTAACAGGAAAACTTATTATCACTAACAATAAAGTCAAAGAAATTATCCAGACATAAGAGAGAAATTTGTTTCTTGGATGCATCATAATTAAACCTCCTGTAAATATTCATCAATCAGATTTATTGATAATTCTTCCATTGAGATCAACTGGAACCGCGCCATTAGCGATAAAAAAACGATTGGCGCTTTTTTCGTTTTCTTCGGGATATCTGACAAAAAAGGTCTTATTTTGCCTTAATCCTCTCAAAATCCACCGCCATATTTGTCTTTTCTCAAGAGCGTCAGCAATGTAGATGTCCTTAGCTAATCCATATTGCAGTAAATCCCTCTGCAAAGCCCACTTCTTCCCATTGTTATTTTTTGGAAAGATAGTGCTGAGGAATAGCACTTGGCCATTCATAACGTATTGATCGAAATCATCCAGCGGTCTTTTTAACGACAGAACTCCCTGGTCCAGTATAACTAATACTCGCCCTCCAAATTGAAGGCATAAATTGAGAATATAACGATGATAACCAGGTTCAAAGCTGGTTATCAAAGCAACTTCTTCTCGGACAAAACGTCGAATAAGGTTCTGTATAAATATGAGCCCATTTCCCGAACTGCGGTTCGAGCCTAAAATACATGCTGCAGGTGCATTAAAAAGATCAGTGTTTCCTTTGGTATAAAAGAGAGTCGGAGCATGAGATTTTCCCAGTTTTTCTCGTAAATGCACTGAATAAAAATTGGAATGAACTGGGATAATATCAAAGCCTTGTTCAGAGATTTTTTGGGTAATGATTGTATAATACGGAAGTTTTTCTTGTAATGATTGAAAAATTACTATTTCTTCTCGGGAAAAATGAAAAAGACTTTCCCATTCTTCGGGTTTCAAAGCAAAAAAGTCATGAAAAGCAAAATGATTCCTCAATAATCGGTCAAAAAAATTATTGATTTTTTCTCTGCTCCAATTTGGAAGGTGAGCAATTGCCACCCAATAGGCAGCTTCTTGAGAAACACCAATCATATCTATGACCTCGTTTTTTTAACTTAAAAAAAAGCGCTGCTTCCTTTTTCTTTATACATAGCGTAATTTCTTAAATCCTTGAATGCTGGCTTGATAGTTCTCCTCGCTCATTCCAATCGAATGATATTCTTCAGCGTAACCAATCAATCCTCCATTAAACCTGCCCAGGTGTTCAAATAAATATTCGGTATATTGTTCAATTTCTGAAGGATTTCCTGATATTCCGGTAGTTTGATAACTCACTGGACAACAAAAACAAACCTTTCCCCCAAAATCTCTTCCCATTTGGGGAATATCATAGAGATTGGGTTGACTGATATTGAGAACATCGACTCCAATCTCGATAAAATCTGCAATGATCGGGTAAATATATCCGCAAGTATGAAAATAAACATACATCCCTTGTTGGTGAACTAAATCAAATTGTTTCTGGTATCGAGGTTTAAAAATTTTCCTCCACTGATCAGGAGAAATCATCAAACCGTTTTGTGAGCCCCAATCATCCAAAAAAGCAATTGCATCCACACCACAATTCGAGACTTCCCTTATTAGATTTTCTTCAAAGCTAAATACTACATCGATCAATCGCTCCAACTGTCGAGATGGGGTGGACAAATGAATCAATACTTCTTCAAAGCGGGCTAAAAAAGTCATCGTGGTAAATCCCGACAAAGCCAAACTGGCCATGAGAAATTTTTCCGGATAGGTCTTTTTCTTTTCAAAGAGCTCATCAAATCGACCGGGTAAGTCCAAAAGTGGTGGCTCAAGTTTATCGATCTCATTCCAATCTGTAATCAAGGGGTCTCGCGGTTGACCCATGGTCTCGTCTTTCCTTGACCAAAAAAAGCCCCATTCCGAGTAGTTTCGGTTTTCTCCTAAAAAATGTTTTTGTATTTCTCCATAAACAATATCCGATTGATCATAGTCTTGGTTCCAGATGATCAAAGGAACATAGTCGGGATGATTTCTTCGAATAGCTCGAATAACTTGATCCCTCATAGTAAGTGATCTCCTTGATTAAAAATTTATAGCCATTTTTCCCAATCTATACATTCCTCTATATATATTATAATTTATCATCTTCAATCGTAGCCAGTCGAGGAAAAATGAGGAAAAAATTTTGTCACCAAAATAAGTTAATGAAGCATTCCTTTTTTTAAAAATTTATTGATATTTTTCAGATGGTGATAGTTGGTCGTCCTTCATCATCTGGACAAATATCTTCACAATTTCTGGGTCATAGAGTATTCCTGATTTTGCTTCAATTTCTTTTAATGCTTCCTCATGGCTCATATGATGGTATTGATGTTTGTTTACCATCGAATCGTAACTTTCAGCTACCTTAATAATTCTTGCCAATTTGGGAATTTCTTCGCCTTTCAAGCCTTTTGGATAACCCGATCCATCCCACCCTTCATGGTGGTGGAGAACGCCTTCAGCTATATCCAAGGTTTCGCCAAACAAATTTAAAATCCTATACCCAACAACCGGATGCTGTTGCATTTCCTTTTTTTCTTCTTCGGTTAATTTCTCTTTTTTCTTGAGAATTTTATTATCTAAGACTATTTTTCCGATATCATGTAAATACCCGGCTTCTTTCAGTTTTCGAATTTCCGGATCGGGTAATTTCATTGCCCGACCGATGTTTTGACATAATTCACTTACGTTGATCGAATGTTGCTTTTCTCGTTCACTAAAATTGTGCAAGGTTTCAATAATGGTATGAATCATGCTGGAATCAATGGTTTTCCGATTGAGCATTTTCTCCTTGTACATCATATCCTCAGCATTTTCCAAAGTTCTTTCGATGCTCTTGCCTACCTTGACCTTGGTATCATATCCCATTGACATGCAATATTTAATGACACCTATAGGTTCTTTCGAAAATTCATTTTTTATCCTCTCAATAATTTTCTGAGCAACCTGAGTGCTGGTTTTTGGCAGCAAAATTGCAAATTCATCTCCACCCAATCGAGCTATAATATCTTCTTCCCGGCAAACTTTTCTTAATATCTCAGCGGTTTTCCTCAAAAGCTCATCACCGGCAGTATGGCCAAAGATATCGTTAGTCAATTTCAACCCATTAACGTCGCCGAAAATGATTGATAAAGGAAGGCTTCTTTCAGTATTTAACCGCCTCATTTCTTCCTCAAAAAACATTCGATTATAAAGCCCGGTCAACGAGTCGTGGTAACTTAAATATTTAATATAGTCTTCATTTCTTTTTCGCTCAGTATTATCCAAAAAAGTTACTACAGCACCAACCAACTCTCCATCTTTAAACTGAGGATAGGAATGGTATTCAACGGCAAGGCTGGTTCCATCGGCTTTCCAAAATACTTCATCATCAGCACGGGTACCATTTCCAGTTTTTAATGCTTTAAAAATCTTGCAGTCTTCGATGGGCATTGGAGTCCCGTCTCGATGACTATGATGAATCTGCCAATGCATATTCTTCCCAATCAGTTCATCATGACTTTTATAACCCAACATTTCCAAGCTGCTTGTGTTACAAAATATACAATTACCATTCTTATCGATACCGTAGATTCCCTCGGCTGTTGAATCTAAAATCAGGTACAGTTGATCTTTACTTTCCTTCAAAGCATTATTCGCTTCTTCCAGCTCATGGGTCCGTTTTTTCACCTGAACTTCCAGAGAATGAAAAAGTGTCTGCAAAGTATCTGCCATCTCATTAAATGACCTCGAAATTCCTCCTATTTCATCATTTCTCATAATAGGGACCCTCTTGGAGAAGTCGCCATGAGAAAATTGAGCGGTGGTCTCGATTAAACTTTCAATAGGTTTCAAGTAACTCTTGACGACCTTATGGTAGATGAATAATGATAATAATACGGCTGTTATCGCCAGGATTAAGGTTAATCTCATATTTTCTATTACTACTGGCAAGAATAAACTTTCCGGTATAGCAGTTAAAATCAGCCAATCTAATCCTTCTTTTTTAAATTCTAAAACATTAACAAATAATCGATCTTCTCCGGTTTCAACTTCGAAACTATTATTTTCAGCGATATTATATTTTTCTCGGGCTCGAGTTATGGCTTGATTCTCTATTTCTTGGATCGTGGCTCTTTTTATGCTTCCATCTTCAAGAAATGTAAAGTTAGCCATTTCGAATGAGTTTGCAACTAAATAACCGGTATCTTTCTCGACAATAAGAGCATAGGCATTTTTATCCAGGACAATTTCCTGCAAGTAGTTGTTGATTCTTGATAATGTAACATGAGAACCTAATACTCCTTGTAATTCCCTCTCCTTATTATAAATTGGCATAGCAACCGATACGGTTAGGTCATTCATTACAAAATGCTTGTATATCGGTGAAAATACTGCTTTCCCAGTTTTTTTTGCTGCTTTATACCAATCTCGGGTCCGGGGGTCAAATTTTCCAGCATCGACCACTCGTTCACCTGCAGTTTTATCTTCATTAACTGAATAATACCAGGAATGTCCATTAGTACTAACGTCATTCCTCATTATTTCAATGACATTGTTTATGTTTCTCCGAGCTCCATAATACTCACCTTGCTCAGTTCCGTAACTAAAGCTATAGATCGATTGTGAGCTGTGGTTTTCCAATACTCCAACAAAATAACTTTCTCTTTCAACTACATTCCTTAAATCAACAACACCATCCTCGATGAAGCTTTTATTAACCTGGTTGATATGTTCGGGCACATATATAAAGGTTTCCACCTGATGGTAAATCTCATCATTCAAATCTTTCACCATAATGGTTATAAATTGTTTTATTGAAGACGACCAGTTTGAATAGACGATATATCCGATGAGGGCGGAAATTGTTATCATTAGTATTACAAACATAAGAATAATGATGGTTCTAATCGGGATATTTTTCTTTTCCATTAATT
>Ga0334887_1004380_pt1 | contig 12861 bp, 13 predicted proteins | sample GraSluR1_MG_10_FD_207217 | JGI IMG/M metagenome (GOLD analysis project Ga0334887, IMG submission 207217) | Sludge microbial communities from methane-producing bioreactor in Wageningen University, Netherlands - Granular Sludge_18_07-R1 | ecosystem: Engineered > Bioreactor > Anaerobic >...
CCGCCTGTCGGTCACCCGTCTGCTCCACCGGCCCCGGCCGAGGTGACGGTCAGCCCCGGTCATCCACGACAGCGGCGTACAGCTCCTTGCTGCTCAACCCGGTCTCGGCGGCGACCTGTTTGGCCGCGTCCTTGAGTCGGGTCCCGGCGTCGCGGAGGGCCCGCACCCGCGCGAGCGCCGCCGCCCGGTCGACCGGCCGGTCGGGCGCCCCGGCGATCACCACGGTGATCTCACCGCGGGCGCCCTCGACGGCCCACTCGGCCAACTCGGCCAGCGGCCCGCGGACCACCTCCTCATAGGTCTTGGTCAGCTCGCGGCACACCGCGGCGGGCCGGTCCGGGCCGAACGCGGCGACCGCATCGACGAGGAAATCCGCCAGCCGGTGCGGGGCCTCGAAGAACACCATGGTCCGGGGCTCGTCGGCCAGTGCGGCGAGCCGGCGTCGCCGCTCCCCGGGGCGCCGCGGCGCGAACCCCTCGAAGCAGAACCGGTCCACCGGCAGGCCCGACACCGCCAGCGCGGTGAGCACGGCCGACGGTCCGGGGACCGCGGTCACCCGCACGCCGGCGTCGATCGCGGCCCGGACCAGCCGGTAGCCGGGGTCGGACACCGACGGCATCCCCGCGTCGGTGGCGACCAGCACCGTACGCCCCGCCAACAGGTCCTCGACCAGGCCACCGGTCCGGGCGGACTCGTTGCCCTCGAAGTAGGACACCACCCGTGCCGAGGTGGTGATCCCGGCCCGGCGCAGCAGGTCGTGGAAGCGGCGGGTGTCCTCGGCGGCCACGACGTCGGCGTCGGCCAGGGCCCGGCGCAGGGCCGGCGACACCGAGTCGACGTCGCCGATCGGCGTACCGGCCAGGACCAGCACCCCCGCGGCAGGAGCCGTCGCCGCCGCACCCGTGTCCACCACGTCGTCTCCCCTCATCGGACCGGTCCCTACGATGGGCACGTGCCTCTGCTGAGCGATCCGCGCGCCGTGCCCGAGTCTGCCACCGGGGAGACGTTCCGTCGCGGACCGTCGATCCTGCAGCGCCTCCGCCCCCCGATGCCCAGCGCGTCGGTCGGCTGGGGACTCGTGCTGCTCATCTGCGGGCTCGCCCTGCTGCTGCGCCTGTGGGGGCTCGGATACCCCGACAAGCTCGTCTTCGACGAGACGTACTACGCCAAGGACGCCTGGTCGGTGCTCCACTTCGGCTACGAACGCAACTGGGCCGAGGACGCCAACGACCAGATCGTCGCCGGCAACATCGACCAGATGACCGACGGGGCCGCGTTCGTCGTCCATCCGCCGGTGGGCAAGTTGCTGATCGGCCTGGGCGAGTGGATGTTCGGGATGAACTCCTTCGGCTGGCGGGTGATGCCGGCCGTGTTCGGCACGGTGCTGATCGGGGCGTCGATGCTGCTGGCGCGCCGGTTGTCGCGGTCCAATCTCGTCGCCGCGCTGACCGGCATCCTGCTCACCGTCGACGGGCTCGAGTTCACCATGAGCCGACTGGCCCTGTTGGACATCTTCCAGTCGGCCTTCCTCGTCGCCGCCGTCGCCGCGCTGGTCCGCGACCGCGACTGGTTCCGCGGTCGGCTGGCCGACCGTCTGGAGGCCTCCGGGAAGGAATCGCTCGGCGGCGCCCAGGGACCGATCTGGTGGTGGCGGCCGTGGCGGATCCTCGCCGGGGTGCTGTTCGGGCTGTCCATCGGCACGAAGTGGAACAGCATCTACGCGCTGGCCGGGTTCGCCCTGCTCGGGCTGGCCTGGGACATCGGGGCGCGCCGGATCGCGGGGGCGCGGCGTCCGGCGCTGATCAGCCTGCTGCCCGACGGGGTGGTCGCCTTCGTCCACCTCGTCGTGGTCGCTGCGGTGACGTACGTTGCCACGTGGACCCGCTGGCTGGTCTCCACCGGCGGGTGGGACCGCAGTTGGGCGATCGACCATCCCGATGCGCCGCTGTCGCGGATGCTGCCGCACGCCTTCGCCTCGCTGGTCGCCTTCCATCGCGACATCTACGCCTTCCACACCGGCGAATACATCAGGAACGCGACCCATCCGTACGCCGCCGATCCGTGGGGGTGGCTGATCCTGCAGCGTCCGACCGCGATGGACTCGGTGAACGGCATCGCCCCGGGCACCGACGGCTGTCCCGCCGACGCCGGGGAGGAGTGTCTGCGGGTGATCACCTCGATGGGCACCCCGCTGCTGTGGTGGGGTGCGGCGATCGCGCTGGTGGCCGCCATCGGGTTCTGGCTCGCGCTGCGCGACTGGCGGTTCTCCGTGCCGGTGGTCGGCGCGCTGACGATGTGGCTGCCGTGGTTCCAGTACACCGACCGGCCGCTGTTCGCCTTCTACGCGATCTGCATCGTGCCGTTCACCGTCATCGCGCTGGCCCTGTGCCTGGGCAAGATCCTCGGGCCGGCCGACGGCGGGCGCCGGCGGATGATCGGGGCGGTGATCGTCGGGACGTACGTCGCCCTGGTGGTGATCAACTTCGCCTGGTTCTATCCGATCTACACCGACGAGGTGCTGCTGCACTCCTCGTGGTACGAGCGGATGTGGTTCACCAGCTGGATCTGACCCACCGGGAGCCGAGGGCCCGGGACAGACCGCGCAATTGGGCGCCGACCGGCCCGCGCGGATGGACCGGGCTCCACGGCAGCCGCGGATCACCGCCGACGAGATGGTCGGCCAGTTGGAGGGCCCCGGCGGTGGCCAGGGCGGTGTGGTCGTCACCGAAGCCCGTCGCGACGTACACCCCGGGCAGGGCCATGCCCAGCTCACCGACCAGCGGCAACCCGTCGTAGCTGCGCCAGGCGTCGTACGACCACCGGTGGGTGACCTCGAGTCCGGGCAGGTGGCCGGCCACCCAGGCCGTCAACTCGTCGGCCGGGTCCGGGCCGGGTCGACCCGGGACACGCAAGGACCCGGGCGGACGTGCCGCCCCGGCGACCACCACCTGCCCGGGTCGGTGACCGGGCCGCAGCTCGATGGGCCGGTCCGGATCGTCGACGAGGCGCCAGGCGCCGGTCAGGTCAAGACCGTTGGCGGCGATGGCCTGCACCCGCACGGGCACCAGACGGGCGCCGATGAGGGCGGGGTCGGGATGCGGCGCGCCGGTGGCCAGCACCACCGACCCCGCCCGTACGGTGGCGCCGACCTGCCGACCGGACTCGTCGGTGCCGGTGAAGTGTGCGCTCACCGGGCGGCCGCGGTCGAGCCGGTCCAGGGTGCTGCCCTCGAACAGCAGGGAGCCGGTGGCGACCACCGCCCGGCCGAGCGCCTCCACGTACTGGCGCGGGTCGAGCGCCACCCCGCCCGGCACGCTGATCGCGGGGCGGGTCGGGAACGGCAACCGCGGGACGTCGTCGACCTCGGGGTTGATCCCGGCCGGGCGCATCGCCGCCCGCTCCCGCTGCAGGAAGTGCGCATGGTGGCCGTCCTCGACCGCCGCCAGACACGGAAGCTCCCGGGCCGGTACGCCGCCCGCCGTGACCTCCGCGCGGATGAAGGTCATCGCCCGGCCCAGGTCGTCCAGGTAGCCGGTGACCGCATCGAGGCCGTGGGCGGAGAGGATCTCCTGGCACGCCGTCCCGTGCAACACCGATGCGACGCCGGTGGTGGATGCGCTGGTCCCCGCGCCCAGCCGGGCCCGGTCGGTGACGATCACCGACGCACCGGCGCGGGCCGCGGCCAGCGCCGTGGTCAGGCCGACGATCCCGGCACCGACGACGAGGACGTCGCACGCGCCGTCGCTCACCGGTGGGCAGGTTCTCGCGCTCGTGCCCCACAGGGGTCCGGACCATGCCCTGATCGGACTGGACGGGCCGGCCGGATGCTCCTGGGACATGGCAACAGGCTACCCGTGGCGGCGTGGCTGCCGCGGCGCAACCGTACGAGGTCGCGCGCGGCCGCCGCCCGGGTCGCCTCGGGCAGGACGGCCCTGACCGGGTCGAGGACCTGCCCGCCCGGCTTCCCTCGCCACGACTTTCCTCATAGTGTCGGGAGCGACCGTAGTGTCGGGAGCGATGATCCCTCATCGCGCAGTCGACCAGTGGAGGAACCGTGGTCCCGTCCCCTTCCCGCCCGCCCCACCGCGCCCACCGGGCCGGGCGTCCTGCCACGGCGCTGATCCTGATCGTGCCACTGCTGGCGGCCTGCTCCGGGACCACGGCATCCACTCCCCGGCCGGACGTCGAGCCGCAGGAGGAGAGCGCCGTCCGGGTCATCACCGGAGGTGGCGGCAGCTACACGGACGCCGACGGCGCCGTCACCGTCGACGGGACCGCACTGGACACCGGCGAGCCCCAGTGCGCCAAGGCCCTCGACGAATCGACCGACGACCCGACGATCCGGCTGTCGATGCGTGATACCGAGGGCAGGACCGGGGTGGACATCGTGCTGACCGACGCCTCCGCGCCGACCGTGGTCAGTGCGGTCGTGCTCCGCCCGGACGCCGCACCGCTGACCGGCGCGGAGGGCCTGGACGGATCCACGCTCGCCGCCACCCGCGACGGCGCCACCTTCAGCGTGCGAGGTGCGGTGACGGACGCCGCGGACGGCAGTTCCCACGAGCTGGCGCTGACCAGCACATGTGCCGGACTGTGAGTCCGGCCGCCGGGGGAACGACGCGACTCAGGACTGCTTCTCGGTGACGAAGAACTCGTCGTCGATGTCGAGGGCCGGGTGCGCGTTGGCCGGGTAGGCCACCGGCTTGGCCGGCACCCCGGCGACCGTGGTGAACGGCTCCACGTCGGAGAGCACCACGCTGCCGGCCCCGATCTTGGCGCCCTCGCCGACCCGGATGTTTCCCAGCACCTTCGCGCCGGCCCCGATCATCACCCCGCGTCCGATCTTGGGATGCCGGTCACCGCCGACCTTGCCGGTGCCGCCGAGGGTGACCTCGTGCAGCATGGAGAAGTCGTCCTCGATCACCGCGGTCTCGCCGATCACGATGCTGGTGGCGTGGTCGAACATGATGCCCTTGCCGATCCGCGCTCCCGGGTGGATGTCGACCGCGAAGACCTCCGACGTGCGGCTCTGCAGGTAGAGCGCCAGCGGCTGTCGGTCGTGCACCCAGTAGTAGTGGGCGATCCGGTGGGCCTGCAGGGCGTGGAAACCCTTGAAGTACAGCAACGGCATCGCATACCCGCGGGTGGCCGGGTCACGCGACAGCACGGCCGACAGGTCCTCACGTACGGCGAGGCCGATGCCCGGGTCATCGTCGAGGGCCGACTTGATCATGTCGAACAGGGCGATCTCGGTCAGCGTCGTGCTGGTCAGCTTGCTGGCCAGGATGTGCGCGAGGGACGATTCGAGGTCGTGGTGGCTGAGCACCACCGTGTGCAGGAAACTCGCGAGCGCCGGTTCCTGCCGGGCATCACGCGAGACTTCCTCGAGGATGCGTTCCCAGATGTGATCGGCCATGATTGTCTCCCGGACAGACAGGGTTTCACGTTGTTTATGGATAGTATCAGAACGTCTGAGAAAAACTGTAGCGCGCGTCACCCTGCCCGTACCCTCGCCGGAACCTCCCGGACGCCGCGCCCCTTCACGAAAGGCCCTACTGTGGCTCGTATCCACGACAGCCTCACCGATCTGGTCGGCTCCACCCCGCTGCTGCACGTCCGCCGGCTCATCCCCGAGGGACGGGTGCTGGCCAAGCTCGAGTCGTTCAACCCTGCCGCCAGCGTGAAGGACCGTGCGGCGCTGGCGATGATCCGCGCCGCCGAGGCGGACGGGCGGCTCGCCCCGGGGGGCACGATTCTGGAGGCGACCAGTGGCAACACCGGCATCGCGCTGGCCTGGATCGGTGCCGCGGAGGGCTACCGGGTGGTGCTGGTGATCCCCGAGGACCAGTCGGAGGAGCGGCGTACGTTGGTCCGCGGCCTCGGCGCCGAGCTCGTCCTCACCCCGGGCGCCGAGGGCATGGCGGGGGCGAACCGGAAGGCCGGTGAGATCCTCGCCGCCACGCCGGGCGCCTGGCTTGTCGGCCAGGGTGGCAACCCGGCCAACCTGGAGGCGCACTACACGACCACCGGGCCGGAGATCTGGGCCGACACCGACGGAGGGGTCGACATCTTCGTGGCGACCGCCGGCACGGGCGGCACGGTCACCGGCGCCGGGCGGTTCCTCAAGGAGCACAACCCCGACGTACGGATCGTCGCGGTCGAGCCGGCCGAGGCCCCTGTCCTCAACGGCGGGCCATGGCAGCCGCACAAGATCCAGGGCATCATCGGTGGGAACGGGATTCCGCCGATCACCGATCCGACCCTGTTCGACGAGGTGATCGACGTACCGCAGGAGGAGGCACTCGACGTGGCCCGGGAGGCGTTGCGCGTCGAGGGCCTGATCGCCGGGATCAGCTCCGGCGCCGCGCTGGCGGCCGCGCGGGTGCTCGCCGCGCGCCCGGAGAATGCCGGGAAGACGATCGTCGCGGTGCTGCCCGATACCGGCGAGCGGTATCTGAGCACGGACCTGTTCGAGCCGTTCCGGGGATAGGGCCGCGGTCCGTCGGCGTGCCCGTACGGTCATCGTCCGCGTGGGTGACGATCGGACTAGACTGACGAACAGATACCCCCTGAGGGTATGGCTCCAGAGACGGGAGCCACGCGGACGCGGTAGCGGCACCACCCCGCGGAACAATCACCCAGGAAGCAATAGGAGCACGTCATGTTCGGTTCCCAGAAGTCCGGCATCGAGAAGGTCATCGACCCCGTCTGTGGAATGAAGATCGATCCGGCCCGCGCCGCGGCCACCCGTGAGCACGACGGGCAGACCTTCTTCTTCTGCTCGACCGGCTGTGCCAAGACCTTCGACGCCGATCCGCACCGGTACGGGCACCCCGGCACCCACGGCGCCCACTCGGGGCACTGAGCCCGGCCCGGGGCCGGCCTTGACCGAACCTTGATCATCCCTCGACAGAAGGTGAGGGAACTTCGGGCACGCTCGGGAAGCGTGAGCATCTCGAACCCGGAAGCCCGCCCCGCCCTGCATCACGTCACGCTGGTGACGTCGGAGGGCTGTCTGTCCTGTCTGGAGGCCGACGAGGACCTGACCGCCCTGGCCCGCGCCGGCCGACTACGACTGACCACGCTGCCTGCGGACTCTCCCGACGGCGCCGCGCTCGTGGCCCGGTATCGGCCGGTGGTGTTCCCGCTGGTGCTGCTCGACGGATCGGTGTTCAGCACCGGTCATCTGCCCCGACGGCGGCTCGAACGGTCGCTGACCGCCGCCGCTCGGCGATGAGCCCGGCGCGGTCTCGTCATGGGAACTGATCTGTTGGGCGCCGGCGGCGTCCTGGCCGCGTTCTTCGCCGGCGGTGTGGCCCTGTTCGCGCCCTGCTGCATCGTCTTCCTCGCCCCGAGCTACCTGGCCGCGGCCGTCAAGAACCGCCGGTGGCGACTGCTGCCGCTGACCGCGGTCTTCGCCGCAGGGCTGGCCCTGGTGCTGGTGCCGATCACGCTGGGGGTGAGCCTCGTCGCCGGGGCGATCGCGATGTACCACCAGGTGCTGTACTGGGCCGGCGGGCTGCTGATGATCGGCCTGGGGGTGCTCTCCTTGACCGGGCGCATGTGGTCGATGCCGTCCCTGCTGCGTGCCCCGGACACCGATCGGGCCGACACGGCCACCTTCTTCTCGTTGGGAGTGTTCTCCGGGATCGCGTCCAGTTGTTGCGCCCCGGTGCTGGCCGGGGTGATGACCCTGTCGGCGCTGGCCGGTTCCCCCGCCGGAGGACTCGTGCTGGGTCTGTCGTACGTCTTCGGGATGGTGGTGCCGCTGTTCGTCCTGGCACTGATCTGGGATCGCCTGCCCGAGCGCGCCAGGAACCGGCTGCGGTCCCGTCCGGTCCGGTTCCGGGTGGCCGGCCGGGTGTTCGCCACCACCACCCTCAACATCGGCGTCGCGGTCGCCTTCGTCGCCATGGGCATCGCCGTCATCGCGCGAGCCGACGCGCCGGACATGTCCGGGGCGGTCGGGCCGTTGACCCCGTTCGGCGACCGGCTCGCCCAGATCTTCGCGACGTTGCTGCGCTGGACCGATCCGGTCCCCGAGCCGGTACTCGGCCTGGTCCTCCTCGCATCGGCGGCGGTGTTCGTGTGGGCATCCCTGCGGGACCGCCGGCCGCGCGGACCGGCCGACGACCGCGAGTCCCCCCATCCCTCAGAAGCCCCGCACCGCTCAGGAGCGCCACGATGAGCCCCCATCCCACCACGCCGACCAGCACGACCCCCACCCGGCACGATCGCCGACAGCTTCTGCACGAGCAACAACGTCTGGAGCAGGGCCGGGCGCGGAGGCGCCGCTGGTATCTCCTGGCCGGCGGGCTCCTCGGTCTGATCCTCGTCGCCGCGGGGCTGTGGTCGGCCGTCCCCCGCTCGCAGGACGTCTCCGGGCCGGCGCCGGACTTCACCTTGTCGACCACCGCCGGCGACCAGGTCACGCTCAGCGCTCTGCGTGGCAGGCCTGTCATCCTCTACTTCAACGAGGGCGCCGGATGTGGATCGTGCACCCTGCAGATGGCCGAGATCGAGAAGAACCCGGGCTTCGCGCAGGCGGGCATCACCGTCCTGCCCATCGTGATGAACACCGCCGACCAGATCCGACCTGACCTCGAACAGTACGGCGTGACCACGCCCTATCTCCTCGACGACGGGACCGTCTCGGAGGCGTACGGCGTGCTGGGCGCCGGGATGCACGAGGGGTTGCCCGGCCATGGCTTCGTCCTGATCGACGCCGCCGGCATCCAGCGGTGGTACGGCAACTATCCGTCGATGTGGCTCGACCCGCAGGAGCTGTTGGACGAAGCGACGAAACGCCTCGGCTGAGGCCCGGGACCGACCTCAGGGCCGCTCGCCGACCGCCCGGGGCAGCTCCTCGTGGTTGCTCCACTGGGACCAGGACCCGGGGAACAGCGCGGCGTCATACCCGGCGATCGCCAGGGCGGCGATCTCGTGCGCGGCGGTCACCCCGGAACCGCAGTACGCCCCCACCGGCACACCGGGGCGTACGCCCAGCGCCTCGAACCGGGCCCGCAACGTCTCGGCCGGCAGGAAGCGGCCGTCGGGACCGATGTTCGCTCCGGTCGGGGCGCTGATCGCGCCCGGGATGTGGCCCGGATGCGGATCGACCGGTTCGGTCTCCCCCCGGTACCGCTCGCCGGCCCGGGCGTCCAACAGGACGCCGTCCTGAGCCGCCGCCGGCACCCCGTCGAGCGGGATGACCGGCACGTGCCCGGCGCTCAGCTCCACGTCGCCGGGCTCGGGGACCACCTCGCCGCTCTCCACCGGCAACCCGGCCGCCTGCCAGGCGGCCAGTCCGCCGTCGAGGAGACGTACGTTGTCGTGTCCGGCCCATCGCAACAGCCACCAGGCCCGCGCCGCGGCCAGCGACCCGCCCGCGTCGTACGCCACCACCAGCCGGCCGGACCGGATCCCCCAGCGTCGTGCGGCGGCCTGCAGGTCGGCCGGGTCCGGCAGGGGATGCCTGCCCAGGGCGGGGGCGGCGGGGGCGGCGAGGTCGGTGTCGAGGTCGACGTACACCGCGCCGGGCAGATGGCCCTCTCGGTACCGGTCGTGCCCGTGGGGGTCACCGAGCTGCCAGCGGACGTCCAGCAGCACCGGGGGGCGGCCATCGGCGGCCAGCAGTCCCGACAGTTCCTCGGCCGTGATCACAACAGTCATGCCGTCACGCTAGGGTCGCCGGGACGTCCGGTCCAATCAATCCTCGCCATGGGAATCCCTCACGGTACGTACGGGGAACGGCTCGTTCTGCCCGACGATGCGGGAGACCGGGTGGGTCGCCCGGGCGAGGAACCGTTCGCCCGCGTCGAGGGCGGTCAGTTCGATCTCGGGGGCAAGCCCCTGGCGGACCAGCAGGTTGACCCCGGCCGAGCCGACCGGTGGCAGGTCCTTGCGGGCCACCAGACCGGCCGGCGCCCCACCGATGCTGGGCAGCAACGCCACCCCGAGCCCGGCGCGGACGCCGGCGAGCACCCCCTCCAGGGTGGCCGACTGCCCGGCGACGCCGACCCGCCGGCCCTCCAGCGCCAACGCGGCCATCGCCCGCTCGCGCAATGCGCACGGTTCCTCGAAGGCGACCAGCGGGACGGAATCGCCATCCGCCGGCGGCGCCCACTCCGGCGAGGCCCACCAGGTGAGCGGGAATCGCCCGAGTTCACGGCCGCCCTCGTTGCCGCGGGACGCGAGGATGACCGCAAAATCGACGATGCCCTTGCCGACGAGGTCCTCCAGCTGCGTCGACCGGCCGATCTCGAAGCGCGTGTGTGCGTCGGGGAAGGCGGCGTGCAGGGCCCGGATGAGTTCGGGGAGCAGCTGTTCGGCGCAGTGTTCGCTGGAACCCACGACGATGGTCTGGGCCGGCCGGACCCGCAGCCGTTCCAGCGCCTCATCGTGGACGGCCAGGATCTGGCGGGCCTCGCCGAGCACCCGCTCCCCCTCGGGGGTGAACTTCATCCCGCGCCCGTCCTTGACGAACAGCTTGCGCTTCAGGCCGCGTTCGAGCAGCCGTACGTGTTGGCTCAACGCCGGTTGGCTGATGTGCAGCGCGGCGGCGGCCTTGCTGAAGCCACCGCACTCGGCGATGGCCACGAGCGTCCGGAGATGGTCGAGATCCAGGGAAGTACCCATTCCCCATGGATATACTATTCTTTCTGTCGGCAAAAGCCCGTCCCATGATGCGGAACCGATCACTCCCAGCCATGGGAGCCGATCACTGATCGGTCTTGGACCTGCGCGCCCCGATATCCCGATACTCGTGGCCATGACCAGTCTCATCACTCCTGCGGACACCACCGCATCCCCGGACCTCGGCTGGGACGAACCGGCCGGCATCCCGCCGCGCGGCACGATCTACCTGCTGCCGGGGCGGGGCGAGACGCCCCGTACGTACGGACGGCTGGGCCGTCGGCTGGCCGCCGACGCCTACCGGGTGCGGGTCCTCGACGTCGACCCTGCCGACCCGGGCGGCACCGGGACCCGGCTGCGGGAGGCGCTGGCCGACCCCGCCGCGGTCGCGCCGCGGGTGCTGCTGGGCAGCGACACCGGCGCCCTCGCTGCGGCCGCACTGGCCGGCGAGGTCGGACCCGGCGGAGCGGGTGTGGACGCCGTCATCCTGGCCGGACCGGGCGCAGGTGTCGCACCGGGGGGCTGGGAGGACGAACTCGCCGCCCGGACCTCCTGCCCCGCCCATCGCCGGGTGCTGGCCGAGGACCCGGGCTTCGACCGGGGTGCCCTGGCCCGGCGGCCCGAGGCGACGGCGTGGTCGGGCCGGGTGCCGAGCGCCGACGTGCCGACCCTCGTCCTCCAGGGTGACGCCGATCCGGTCGCTCCCGCGAAGGAGGTCGTGGCAACGTACGAAGGCCGTCCCCGCACCCGCGTCGTCCTGGTCCGCGACGGGCACCACGACGTGCTCAACGACGTCAGCCATCGCTCGGTGGCCGCGACGATCGTGTTGTTCCTGGAGAACCTGCGGGTCGATGACGACCGGTCGCCGATCGTCCGGACGCCGGTGGACCGGTGAGCCTCGCACCGACGCTGCCCGCCTCCGCCACCGCCGACCCCGCCGAACGAGAGGCGCGCCGGACTGACCGGTCCGGGCATCCTGGGGCGACCCCGGACCTCGTGGTGGCTGCCCGGACGGTCGACGACGTCCGTGACACGCTCGCCTGGGCGTATGCCCACCGGGTGCCGGTCGTGCCCCGCGGCGCAGGTACGGGACTCGCCGGCGGGGCCGCGGTCGCGCAGGGGATCGTGCTCGATCTCTCCGGCCTGGACACCATCGAATCGATCGACCCTCTCGACCTGACCGCCGACGTCGAGCCCGGCGTCCTCACCGCCGACCTCGACCGGGCGGCCGATGCCCACGGTCTGTGTTATGCGCCCGATCCGGCCAGCGCCGCGATCTCCACCATCGGTGGCAACATCGCCACCAACGCGGGCGGGATGCGGTGCGTGAAGTACGGCGTGACCCGTGACGCGATTCTCGGCCTGGACGTGGTGCTGGCTGATGGTCGGCGGATCCGCACCGGTCGGCGGACCGCGAAGGGCGTGGCCGGTCTGGACCTGACCTCGCTGTTCGTCGGGTCCGAGGGGACCCTGGGGGTCATCGTCGGGGCGACGGTCCGGCTGACCCCACGCCCGCAGGAGGTGGCCACCGTCGCGGCGAGCTTCGTCGGCGTGGCCGAGGCCGCCGACACCTGCGCCGCACTGGTCGGCCGCCGGCTGCGGCCCAGCATGCTGGAACTCCTCGATGCCGCCACCCTCGCGGTGATCGACCGGCATCAGGGGACCTCGTTGTCCGACGGGGCCGGCGCGCTCGTCCTGGCCCAGGTCGACGGCCCGGGCACCGGTGACCAGCTCGCCGCCCTGGAGGATGTCCTGCGGGGCCGGGCCGTGCGGTGGGAGTCGTCCCGTGACCCCGCCATCGCCGCCGACCTGCTCACGGCCCGACGCCTGGCGCTGCCCTCGATCGAGGCCGAGGCCCGCCCGCTGATCGAGGACATCTGCGTGCCGCGGTCCCGGCTGGCCGAGGCGGTCGACCGAATCGCCGGGATCAGCGCCGAGCACGACGTGCCGATCTTCACCTTCGCCCACGCCGGCGACGGGAACCTGCACCCGATCATCGCGCCCCGCCGGGGGCCGGAGGACTCGGGGCCGGAGGACTCGGGGCCGGAGGGGACCGGGTCGGCGGGCACTCCCCCCGAGGCCGTGGCCGCTGCCGACGCCGTCTTCGCGCTCGCCCTGGAGCTGGGCGGCACGGTCACCGGTGAGCACGGCGTCGGCCTGCTCAAGAGGGAGTGGCTCGCCCGCGAGGTGGGCCCGGACGCGCTGGAAACCCAACGGGCGATCAAA
>Ga0334887_1004383_pt1 | contig 12855 bp, 9 predicted proteins | sample GraSluR1_MG_10_FD_207217 | JGI IMG/M metagenome (GOLD analysis project Ga0334887, IMG submission 207217) | Sludge microbial communities from methane-producing bioreactor in Wageningen University, Netherlands - Granular Sludge_18_07-R1 | ecosystem: Engineered > Bioreactor > Anaerobic >...
ATTCAGGTAGGATAAATAACCGGCTGCTGACAGCAGCAGGACCGCCAGAAACATCAATAATATCACTTTGATATGAATCGATTCCCTTTTCACGGGTACTTCAGCAGGTATAATAATACCCAAAGCTATAAAAATTTACAACCAATAAATTACCGGTGCTTAAGACAAAATATTTTCATTAAGCAGGAGCGTTGCATGCAACGCCCCTGTCCCTTTAGATAATTTTTGTCTTCAAGTGGGATAAGGTCAGGGTGCCGTGACCCAGCCGCTCCTTCCTTCAAATGTCCTGCCGTAGATATGGTTTTTATATTTGCCAAGGACTGTAAATATCTCTCCCGGATCTATAAAAGCAATATACACAGCATTCAGTCCGGGAGTCTCCATCAGGCCTGCAGATCCGGGCAGGACCTGTTCATTAATAGGATTTCCGGCCGGTTCGACCTGGTTTTCTGTGACATAACCTGATGAACCGTCGGGTAACAGGACACGGTACAGATTCCCGGTAAGGGCTTTTATTTTCATTACAGAATATTGTTCAAGTGTATCGACTGCCTGGCTGCCGGACCCGGGTGAGTTTTTGACTATGATCGTTCTTTTCGACCTGACCAGCTCTCCAAGGAAAAGGGTGTCGCCCGAGATCCCCGATGGTGTTGTGTTTCTCTCTGCTATAAAATGCCAGGGATCGACCGGTCCCCTGCTGTAAATACCAAAATGAAGGTGTGGTGGTGTGAATCTTGCATTTCCGGTATTGCCTACCGTGCCGATAACCTGTCCGGCAGCAACAAGGGTCCCGGGTGTTACTTCCTGTGTTTGCAGGTGTGCAAAGTACATGTTGATGGATCTTTCCCGGTCACGCAGCCAGACATATTTACCACCTATCTCACCTTCTCCTACTCTCGTGACTTCCGCATCAGATGGTGCAACCACGGGGGTGTGCCTTGCTGCAAAGATATCAACGCCATGATGTTCTCTTCTGCCTCCATCTCTTGGATCACCAAAAAAACTCAGTATTGCCCGGCTGTTCTTACCCGGTACCGGGAATCCAAGAGACGGCACTTCCCTCATCAGGACCCTGAACCTTCCACCACGCAGCAATTCGGGCTGCAGCCGGAGGACATAATATGAATCCTGTCGCGGTTCAAATTTAATCTTCAGGCTCTCTTTGTCGGCCGATGCAACATGCGTCCATTCCAGTGCCGGATCGCTGCTCTGCCTGAACAGGTCAGCGAAAAGTTGCATTGAATCGGCTGAATGGACAGTTATTTCAATTTCAACTCTTAATCCGCGCAGGACGAAAAAGCGATATCCTGCTGCATCTGCCCCGGCAGGATCAAGATAGAATTCTTCCTGATAGGGAAGAGTAATATCTGCAGGATTATTAAGTGCATTTCCTGCTGATTCTTTCCAGCTGTACCCGAGGGCAGTGCCGGCAAGGTTCGCCTGTTCAAGGGAATGCTGGTATGCTTCATGTCCGTAGCGAGGGAGAAATGGTTCCGGTACTATCTCCTGCCTGCAGCCGGAAACAAAAAGAATAAAAGCTGTGAAAATCAATAATCCGGAATCCCTGCAACTGACAGGAAATATTTTATTTAAAGTTGTGTCAAGAATTCTTCTTCCGGGTATATTTTGAGAGTCAGAAATGATAGTCATAAAATCAAATTTCAAAAATAGATACTTAATGGAGTCTCCTTTTCATTTAATGAAATGCAATAATATTCATTTATGGTGAGATTGGGAAAAAAGTCTTTAACCGGTGGTTAAAAATACTTAAAAGTTGTTATTATCTTTGAAATAGAGAATGACAGTTCCAACTTGCCCGGTGAAATTTAAACGAGGTTTATGACAATCCATTCGCTTCAGGAGATCAGTGAACGTTACAGGAAAGCACTACTGGAGGATGTTATCCCTTTCTGGATTGACCATTCCACTGATCCGGAATACGGAGGATATTTCACATCTCTAGACAGGCAGGGGGAGGTATACGACACAGATAAGTTTGTCTGGCTGCAGGGTCGCGAAATATGGATGTTCAGCCACCTTTACAACAATGTTGAGAAAAGGCAGGAATTATTGCCCACCTGCCTGACCGCGGGCTGACTGATAAGATCATGGACGTTTGCATTCATGAAGTGATGGATATATTTTACAATGAGGAGTTTGGGCTTGTTCTCGAGAACGTAATGACTGATGGAAAATTTTCAGATAGTTACGAGGGAAGACTTCTTAATCCGGGCCATGCCATCGAAGCAATGTGGTTCATGATGGATCTGGCCTCCTATAAAGGTGATCCGGGCCTGGCGGAAAGTGCAAAGGATGTTTCCATGTCCCGCGCGGCCTGCTTCAGGTGTGGAAGGTATTGGAGGGACCGGTGTAGCGGTACAGGGGTATAAGGATGTAATGGTACAACAGGGTAATTGTGGGTTCGTTGCATGCAACGAACCTACTTCCGGCTTCCGGCAAAATATTTTTGACTCATATACATCTGTTTATTACCTTTATCATAAAACTGAAAAAAGTATAATCCTTTCCTTAACAAATCCATATATGGCACATGATGTTTTTATTAGCTACTCCAGCGTAGACAAAACCGCTGCTGAAAATGTTTGTTCCATCCTTGAACAAAATGGTATAACCTGTTGGATCGCACCACGGGATATCACTCCGGGACTTGATTTTGCAGAAGGCATCATCGATGGTATAAAATCATCGAAGCTGTTTATCCTGGTCTATTCATCAAACTCGAACAACTCCAAACAGGTCATCAGGGAAGTGGACCGGGCAGTGCATACAGGGCTCCCGGTCCTTAATCTCAGGCTCGAAGATGTGCCATTGTCAAAGCAACTTGAATATTACCTGAGCAGTGTTCACTGGCTCGATGCCATTAAACCCCCGTTGGAAAAGCACATTAATAAATTATCGGGAGTGGTAAAAATCCTTCTCAGGAAAGATGGAGCCAAAGAGGAAGATCTCGAAAAAGCCATAAGGGATGGAATATTGCAGGTGGGACAGGATAAAAAATCAATTGCTGTGCTGCCTTTTAAAAACATGAGCAACGACCCTGAACAGGAGTATTTCAGCGACGGGATGATGGAGGAGATCCTTGACCGTCTCTTCAAGATCGGCGACCTGAAGGTGATTTCCCGGACTTCTTCCATGCATTATAAGAATAGTGACAAGTCGATAAAAGAGATTGCCCGGGAACTGGGAGTTGCAAGCATAATTGAAGGCAGTGTGCGCAGAGCAGGCAATATGGTGCGCATTGCCGTTCAGCTGATTGATGCCGGAACCGATGCCCACTTATGGTCAGAGATTTACAACGGAGACCTGAGTGATCTGTCCCGAATTTTTATAATCCAGAGTGAAGTGGCTCAATCTGTAGCCAGGGAGCTGAAAGCTGTCCTGTCCCCGAAGGAGGTTGAGCTTATCGGGAAAATACCGACAAAAGACCTGACAGCCTATGAGGCATATCTTAAGGGTAAATTTTATATGTATAATCTCATAAATCAGGATGACATTAACTGGGATACTGCAATGAAATTCTTTGAGCAGGCAAAAGAAAGAGATCCTGATTTTGCGCTGGCATATGCGGGTATGGCTATGATATGGATGTTTCGTCAGCAAATGGGACTCGTACCCCCAGATGAGGCAGGTCCAAAAATAACAGAAGCCGTCGAAAAAGCTCTTGAACTGGACAGTACGCTGGCGGAAGTGCATAATGTAGTGGCTAATATGAATTACCTGGTAATGTGGGATTGGGAAGCAGGTGAAAAAGCTTTTGAGAAAGTCATTGAGATCAATCCCAACCATCCCGAAGCACATGCATTGTATGCGCATTTACTGATCATACTGGGTCGAACCGGAGAAGCGATGGAACATGCGGAACTGTCGCTTAAGCTCGATCCGCATAATCCATGGATAATTATTTGGTATAGTGCTGCTCTTTTATTTGATCACCGGTATGACGATTGCATCTTGTTCTGCCGTGAATTCTACGATAAAAATCCAACCGCCTTCTGGCCTCTTCTGATAGAACTTTACATTGCACTTCATTTGAAAGAAATATATAATGAGGCTTTTGAGGCATTGAAGCTGGCTATGTCCATCCAGTATAAAGATTTTGACCATGTTTTTGATCAATATGATAAATTAGGCTATGCCGGCACACTCAACCTCGAAGCTGACACACTTCTTGCGCAGTCAAAAACAAAATATCTGTCGAAGGCTGATATAGCATGTATTTATTCTTTAACCAGGAATAAGGAGGGTGCTCTGGATTGTCTGGAGCAGGCTTGCGAAATGCACGATCCGGTTGCACCTTATATTGGAGTATTTCCAAATTTTGCCATTTTACACGATGAGCCCAGATTTCAGGAGCTGATGCGGAAATTAAATCTCCCGCTCTTATAAGGTGGCAGGCTCAGGGCTCAGAGCTCAGAGCTCAGAGCTCAGGGCATGAAAGATACCTGGACCCTCAGTCTATTCGTCCCTTAGTCAGCTCAAGGGCGTAACGGCGAAAAAACGATGGAGCGATAAAGCGATGGGGAGATTGAACGAAGTGAATCGGGAATTGCTATTAAAGTAATATATACCTCAACTTTTTGTTATGCTTTCGATCTATCTTAAACAAACTGTCAGGAACCTGAAGTCGAACAAGGGATATTTCATAATCAATCTTCTTGGACTGATAACAGGGATCACAACCTTTATTCTTATAGTATTCTGGATAATAGCAGAGACATCATACGATAAGTTTCACAGTAACGCTGATAACATCTACAGGGTTGATTATCTGCTTTACGAAGAGGGGATCCTTGAACAGCATTCGGCCTCCGGATCGGGAGCTGTCGGGAAAGAGATAAAAAACGCCTTCCCTGAGGTCGAGAACTATACAAGGTTTACACGTACCGAAAGCCTTGTTAAATATGGCGAAAAAACCTTCAGGGAGAGAAACACACTATATGCCCAGTCTTCTTATTTCGATTTATTTTCTTTTCCCCTCCTGATGGGGAAAGCAGACTCCAACCTTCTGGCCGTCAATCATGCAGTGATAACAGAGGAAACGGCAAGAAAATACTTTGGTGACGAGAATCCCATGGGAAAGGTGATCATCATCGACGGGGCCAGCGAATTTGAAGTAGCAGGAGTATGTAAATCTGTTCCCGGTAATTCTCATTTTAAGTTTGATATTTTATTGTCGTATGAAAATCTGATCAGAACCTCAAGATCATATGATAATTCGTGGGTGAGTGAGAGGGTCTATTCCTATATCCTGTTAACTCCCGGTGCGGATCCAAAGGCACTGGAAGCCAAATTACCACAGCTTCCTGAGAAGTTTATAGGCAAGTTCATGCAGGAAGCCTTTTTCCTTCTTGAGTTCAGGCTTGTAAAGCTTACTGATATTCATCTCCGTTCATCAATAAGCAACGAGCTGGATGTCAATGGCAGTATACGCAGTATCGTTGCCCTGGGCATTGTGGCTGTTCTTGTTTTGCTGATTGCGTTTATTAATTATATAAATCTCGCAACATCGCGGTCGATAGAACGGGCCCACGAGGTCGGGATAAGGAAAATATCAGGCGCATTTCAGAAAGATCTTGTTATTCAGTTTCTTACAGAATCGGCATTACTTAATTTCCTGGCACTGGCCGTTAGTCTTACCGGTGTTGTTCTTCTGCTTCCACTCTTCAGCCAGGCGATGAGAAGCCCTCTTCATATGAATTTTATGGTTGTCATGATTCTATTCCTGGTACTGCTGGTATCAGGTACATTCCTGACAGGTATGCTGCCGGCGGTTTACATTTCACATTTTTCCCCGGGTCTGGTCCTGAAGGGGAAAAACCCTTCCGGTTCGGTCTGGCTCACCAGTCTGAAGAATTCCATGGTTGTTATCCAGTTCACTATATCTGTTGTGCTTATTACAGGCACGATAACTATTTTCCGTCAAATAGCCTTTATGCGGAATCACGACCTGGGATTCGATATGGACGGACTCATGGTGATTGATGGCCCGCGCATCATCATGGCCAAGACTGCTGAATCAAGGCTGACTAACATGGAATCTTTCAAGAATGAGATTCTTGCCCTGTCAGCCGTAAACAATGTCTGTGCCTCATCAAGCATACCCGGCACCGAGATTAAAAACTCACGCGTGTACGGGGTCCCCGTTGAAGGCCGTAACACAGAAAAAAGAATTGATGTTTATTATGTTGATGACCAGTTCTTTAAAACCTACGGTCTGAACCTAGTTGCAGGTGAGAACTTTGCCAGGTCCTATCAGGAGGATTCAAGGAACATCATTATAAATGAAGCAGCGCTCACCTATTTTGGTTTTAAGGATGCGGTAAGCACGGTTGGCAAACTTTTGCGAAGCGGCCAGCAGGATGTTACTATCAAAGGGATCATCAACGATTTTAACCAGCGGTCACTGAAAGAACTTCCGGCCCCGATAGCATTTTTCAATCAGCCTGCTAACGTATTTTATACCGTAAAGGGCAGCAGTTCAGGAATTGATCAGCTGATCCCGCGGATCGAAGAGATATGGGTTTCACATTACCCTGACAACCCTTTCAACTATTTCTTCCTCGAAGATTATTACAATGAACAGTACGACGCAGACCGGCGGTTCAGCAACCTGTTTCTTGCATGTTCAATTCTGGCCATTTTTATTGCATGTCTTGGATTATCAGGATTATCGAGCTATTCAATAACAAGAAGGACCAGGGAAATAGGAATCCGGATAACGAATGGTGCAGGGATAGGACAGGTTCTTTTTCTTCTGAACAAGGACTTTGTAAAATGGGTGCTTATTGCGATAGTTATTGCTGTTCCTGTTGCAGTGTTCGTTATGGGCAGATGGCTTGAGAACTATGCATACAAAATTACCCTCAGCTGGTGGATCTTTGTTGCTTCAGGTGCAATAGCAATTTTCACTGCACTGTTAACGGTCAGCTGGCAAAGCTGGAACGCTGCAAAACAAAATCCGGCCGACACGCTCAGGTATGAATAATCCGTAACCTGAAATACTTCTTCATTTTCTAAAGCATCCCCTGCTCCTCAAGCCATTTCCTAACCCTTTCATGCTCTGCCTGGTATTTCCCTTCAATATCCCTGACGATCTCCAGAAATTCAGGATCATTCCTTATGGTGTCAAATAATGGATCCTGTTTGATAAGTCTGGCAATAATAAAGTTAATCCATTTTCTTTGATTGAATTTTCTCAGATTTTCAATTGCTTTATCCCTCTCTCCCCTGAATGCATATATTCCGGCAAGATCATAAAAAGCATTTAAGTTTCTACTGTATTCCCGTCCTAATTCGATCGATTCATTACAATATTCCATCTGCTTATTGAAGTAGTATTCCGCTTCTTTTTTATGGCCATTCTGCCAGTAAACATATCCTACACGGTGCATATGTTGCAGATCACCACCTCCGGAAGCTTCTAATCTCTCAACATATGTTTTGTAATACTTCAGTGATTCCCTGTAATGGCCAAGGAACATATGGCTAGTTCCTAAACTACGAATAATCCCTATTCTGTTTGTGTCAATTTTATGTCCTTTTTCCAGAAATTCTATTGCTTTAGCATAATTACCCTGATGGTTTTCTGAACTGCCTAAACCCTCATAATATCCGGTTGAATCTCCAGTCAATTTTATAGCTTCCTGGATACAATCTCTAAATTTTTCAATAAATCCTGCATTATGATAAACCCAGCCAAGGCTTGTCAGAAGATTTGGCAACATTGAGCTGCGATTAAGGGATATGGCTTTGGTATAATTATCAATGGACTTAACTAAATCGAGATCAGAATAGATATTCCCATTACCCCAATAAGGCATCCAATCATTAGGATTGAATTTTATAGCTCTATCTGCTTCTTCAATAGCCTGTTCAGCATCACCATTAAAAAAATAATACGCTGACTTCACCCAATATGCTTCTGCTAATTGTTTGTCAAATGAAAGGGCAATATCCGCAAGGATCAGAAGAGAATCCATGAAATTTTCCGAAAAGAAACCGCTCCAGCGGGTCTTGTTCCAGTATACCATAGCTAATCCCGAATAAGCCTGGGCAAATGTTGAGTCATACTCCAGTGCTTCACGATATAGATTTTCGGCTCTTTCCAGTGCCTCTCTGCCGTCACCTCCTGTCAGGTATTTCCAATGCTCATCTCTGCCTCTCTGGAAGAAATCGTAGGCAGTCAGGCTGGTTGTCGGAGTTTTTTCAATCAGTTGCTTTTCTTCGGGAGTGATATATACCTTTAGTTCATCTGCAATTAGCTGCGCAATTTCGCTCTGAACAGAAAAGATATCCTTCGTTTTTCTGTTATATGGTTTGGACCAGATATGTCTGTCATTTCTTGCATCAATCAACTGAACCGTTAACCGGATGTCTTCTTCATATTTTTGACCGCCACCTTCTAATATATAATTCACATTCAGCTCACCTGCTATCTCAGGGATCGATTTTGGAGAATTTCTGTATTGTTCCACTGAAGTACGGGAAATTACCCTCAGGTCCTTTATTTTGCACAGATTATCGAGGATCGCATCCATTAATCCGTTGATAAAATACTGATTCTCTTCATCGGAACTGTCATTGTGGAAAGGTAATACAGCAATCGATCTTTCTACTGGAGGGGAAGATCTAAGCAGTTTTGGAATAAAGAAAAGGCCAAGAATTATCGATGCCAGCACAATGATTGTTCCGGCAATGATTTTTGTCCTTAGATTCTTCTGATGAACTGGTTTTGCAACAGAATCTTGTTCCGATACTTTCTGAGGGTGCTGCTCCTGTTTTTTTAATGCAGTAATAATCTCTTTTACTGCGTTTGCCACTTTATTGATCTGATCACGATAGAATGTTTTATTAAAGTTTTTATCAGGATTATCAGTTGGAGTTAGGGGTCGATTTACTCCTGCCTCTTTATAAATAAACTCAATTCCCCGAAGTACTCCTCCAAGTTCGTTTTCAAGCAGAGTTTTATCTTCAGGATCAAGTTCATGAATCTTAACAGGTAATATCCTGCTTGCAACATTACCACTGGTAAGCCTTATATCTCTTCCATACTTATCTTCCCTTGCCAGCTTATTGAAGGCACAACACTCATGTTGCCAGGCAAAGCTTTTAGGATCGCAGTAAGTTTGTGAAATGATTGGAATGAAAATGAGACACTTCAATTTGCCTTCCAGACTTTTGTCAACACTGTGAGTCTCCAGCAAGCCATCGCTCGGATTTTCATCAAAATATATTGAAATATCCTCTTTAAAAGTAGCCTCAAGCTCCCCCTTCAGATTATCAACAAATTCTGTCACCCATCCGTCATATTTATTGTCCTTCTGACGGTAGCTGATGAAGATGTCGTAATTATATCCTTCAATGATACTTGACATCGGAGGTCTATTTTATTATGCAAGATATGCCTTCTCTGAACAAAATTCAAATATTTAATAAGGTGTGCCGATTGCTTTGATATCTTTCTCACAAACGGGTAAGAACTATCCGTTTGAAAAATATTTCAGCACCCTCAGACTGGATCTGAATCCGCCCTTTCCGGGGCTGTACATCAACAGCATGGTTTACCAGGGTGTTGTTGAGGTAAATGAAGATCTCCTTATCTTTTGCAATACATTCAATTTTGTTCCATTTTCCGGCAGGTTTTTCGATATCTTTTACTCCTCGAAATCCTTTTATGTCTTTCCATTCAGGATCGCGGGCGAACCAGTTTATTCGTCCTCTATTTATCGTTACCAAATTTCCTTCAGGATGATATACATATGAATTACCTTGCTTCAGGGGAGCAACGGGGCATGTTATTGAAAATTTCTGGCTCCCATCACCGACAACGATAAAATCCCCTGTCCCCCCTTCAATAATCTGGCATTCTATTGAATGCATCCACGTACCACCCGAACCGCCATCCTCGCCGACCGAATGCAACAGCAGCCCGCTGTCCCTTGCTTTGTTAACCCTTGGTTCATAGGTTATTTCACCCCATTTGAATTCAACTGTTATTTTGTAGTTTTCAAATTCATCATTTGAGGTTATACAGCCATACTCTTCGCCGGAAATTCTGATCATACCATTTTTGACCGTAAATACATTCTTTGGATCAACATTCTTTCCCCTGTCCTTAATATAGGTGTACCAGCCGTCGAGGTTCTTACCGTTGAACAACTTCAACTCAGATTTTTTACCATTCTTTCTTTCGTAACCGGAAGGATCAGTAATTCTTGTAAAGCTGGTTTCTGTTATAAAAAACATTGAAAGTGTCAATATCAGGAAAAGAAACATCAGTTTTTTCATAGCTGCCTGGTTTTAATTTACTGTTAAAGAAACCTCACAAGGTGATAAAGATATAATTTTAAGGTTTAGCAATGTCCGGAATACATAAATTGCATCTCAGATTTGGGATTAAATACCGGTTCATTTCCCGTTTATCGGTCTGGATGTGTTCGTTGTCATGCCGGACAATATATATGGGATCAACGGTATTAACAGATTTACCGGGAAGCCATTCGCAGGGGCGTTGCATGCAACGCCATTCCATTGTATTTTGGGGTCAATTTGAACGGCCAACTATAGTCAGGATCGGTGCCAGATTCAATATTTTTATCAATTTACTTGACTTTCCATATTTCCAGGCGTAACTTGTATCCTATTTCTTATTATTAATTTAACAGAGGAGGTTAAATTATGAAAATCAGCACTTTCCTGATTATGAAATCCATTGTCTGTATCGTCTTCGGCATTGGATTTGTCGTAATCCCGACGTTGACAGGGTCAATTTATGAAATCACACCTGATCCTGACGGATTAATCATGACGAGGTTCTTTGGAGCAGCCTTTATTGGAATCGGTCTTATTCTCTGGTTATGCAAAGATGCAGACTGGAGCACACTAAAAGGTATTACGCTCTCCTTGTTTATTGCCGACATTATTGGTTTTATAGTAGCGCTCTCTGGACAATTGTCGGGCAACTTTAATTCCCTGGGATGGATGATTGTTGCGCTTTGGCTCTTTTTCGCCTTAGGGTTAGGGTATTTTCGTTTTCTTAAACCAAACAAAGCCTGAACGGTATCCTTTCGTAAGAAATTTCAATTGGTTTCTGGATCCCAGGAGCGGGTTACACTTGTCTCAACCCCCCATAATTTGTAGAGATTTATCAATAGAGCTTAGTACATTTTGGTAAAGAAAAACGGATTTTTGACCGCATTGGGCTGGTGGGGATTGTATGAGAAGCTTTTGTTTGAATTAGTCAAAATTGATAGCTATAAATTAGTGATAATCGCAACTGAAATCTGTCAGATAACGATCATTGAAGAAAGGTAATACAAGTGACTATTAAGGTTCTGATCTTATAGTAATCGATCGTTTTTCCTTATTCAGAATATTTTCGATTTGCTTTTTATTTTCAGGCAGATAATTGGATGCAACATCCCATATAATCTCATAATCTATTCCAAAGTAATAGAGGTGATCACTGGAAAATTCGGCCTGTGTGAGCACTCTATTCCGGTTCAAAGTGAGCGGTTCATAGATAAATAAATTATATAACAGGTTTGCATTGATATTGTTTTGTTTACATTCCGGTTTATAGTGCTCAATCATTTCCGGAATCACTTGCCAGGCTGATCCGGAATGAAGTACTCTGAGTGGGCGGATTTTACACCAGAGGCATGATTCTTAACTTTTTTATGCTAGAAAATTCGCAATAGAATTTCTGGAAAGTTATTTTTTTCAAAATATGTCAGGGTCTCTGGCATTTCCACATATAATAAGGATTTGAAAGAGATTATTGATTAGTGTCTTAACCCCCCAAATAACTGAACATAATCTTAAAACCATCTTTAACCTCCCCTTATTTCAGGTCAGATCAAGGTATCAAATTTGACCCCATGTCGGCTTCCCGTAAAACTGGTCCAATCACAATTAGAGCATCTACACTATTGAGGTCAAAGGACGGTGTAATTTTACACCAGCCTTTGTCAGGTACTATAAGGGGAAGTCATTAAAACACTCAAAAACCTGGCAAGAAGAAAAAACCACCTATACTTGAGATTGTATAAGTGGTTCATTTTCTTGTTGCTCCGTCAGGGCTTCCGCCTTCGCCGAGGCTACGGCGGACAGGCTTTCCGCTGAAGCGGAACTGCGTCATCCCGCACGGCGGGATTCCTTGTCTCGCCCTGGCTTCGCAAAATAAAAATACCGGCTGAAGAGCCGGCATTATGGTTGCTCCGCCAGGGCTCGAACCTGGACTTTTCTGATCCAGAGTCAGACGTGTTGCCAATTACACCACGGAGCAGTATCGGAGGTGCAAATATAGAAAAAACTGTAAAATAATAGTAAATGTCTGGTTCAAAATAGTAGGGGCGTTGCATGCAACGCCCCTACTACTCCTGTATCGATACATACAGCCTTGTCACATCAACAACTATCGAGTTGGTATTAACCAGAATTACCGGATGCTGATTGCCGCTTACCGATTACTCATACTATCACCTGCTGATCTTTGCCCATGTATCCTTCAGCGGAACAGTACGGTTAAAGACAAGATTGCTTTCGGTTGAGTCGGGATCGACACAAAAATAGCCGATACGCTGGAACTGAAATTTATCCTGGGCTTGTGCAGATCTCAGTGAGGGCTCCAGCTTGCAACCCTTCAATACCCTGAGTGAATTGGGATTGAGGAAGTTGCGGAAATTTTCCTCCTTCTGTCCGGCAGGATCTTCATGGTCGAAAAGGCGGTCGTAGAGCCTGACCTCTGCATCAATGGCATGAGGAGCGGAGACCCAGTGCAGGGTTCCCTTCACCTTTTTATCGGAGGAATTGCCGCCACTCCTGGTTTCAGGA
>Ga0334887_1004386_pt1 | contig 12843 bp, 12 predicted proteins | sample GraSluR1_MG_10_FD_207217 | JGI IMG/M metagenome (GOLD analysis project Ga0334887, IMG submission 207217) | Sludge microbial communities from methane-producing bioreactor in Wageningen University, Netherlands - Granular Sludge_18_07-R1 | ecosystem: Engineered > Bioreactor > Anaerobic >...
GAGATGAAACGTATCATTGCGGAGTCTTTTTGCAGTTTCGCTAAATGCAAAAGTTATGCAGGTTATTGGATCGAGAAATTTTTATTGAATAATATGCATTATAAAGATTTATGCGAATGACTATAATAATGGCAGATCTACTTCAAATTTGCTTCCAGTCTTAATATTCCATTCATTTTTTCTCTTTTTATCATGTTCTTTCATTTCTGCTATCAATCTATTTGATATCGGCATTATTCTATTCTCATAACGATTACATAATTCATCCACAAGAGATATTCTAGCCATATGTGGTGAATATGATACCATGCCTCCAACCTTCCTTTCTATATTATGTAAACATTTAAAATGTATATTCGTCCGCAATAAATGCGCTAACATATTGATTTCATGTTCCTTGGTAATGCCAACGATTTTTGCTAGCTCAATTGTCCCTCTTTGTTTACCATAATTAACATAAGATGCGTAATCATTTATCTCTTGTTCGATTTCGTTATGTTTTCGATAGAATGTTTCTATAGTATCAGGCATTATGAAATTGATTGTTTCATTATATAATCTGATAAGTTCATCTTTACCAGAACAAAAATCAGGAGAATATACTTCTATAGCTTTTTTTTCGACAAAACTCTCCAATATGGGGGGGACAGGGACAGTAAAATCTGATCCGAAATGTGTAGGACCTATAATAAAAATTTTTTCGTGGAAAAGCAAAGTTTCAATAAGAGATTCAAGGTTTGCTAATTGAAATAAGCTTGTTTCCTTTGGTTTATCTAAAAATTTTTGAATTATGGAAAAAGAGGTAATATCTGTAAGAATCTCTCCATTAAAATGATTCCTAGAAGGTTGTACCATGATGAACCATTTCTACTATCTCATATAAGAATTTATTGAACATAACGGCATTAATTTCTGGTTGACTTAATTGGCACCACGTTGTTTTATGTAGGTTGAGATATCGAACTCCGCTTTAGGGTAAGAAGAAGAGGATGGCTGGGTTGGCGGCAACCCTATCGCTTCATCATTTAATGAAGGGATCTTCGCTTTCCGGATGGCTCAGGCCTTATGCTTTGACATCCTTGCCCCAAGGTCCAAGGTGGCGTTTGTGAGGTGGTTGGTGAGAAGGTCCTGGCTGTGTAAAGGGTATGAAGGCCAAGCCTTGGGAAGACTTATAGGCGGCCTTTGTTAGTCCTCACTTCGCTCCGCCTGGACTTGGCCAGAACCATTTCGCCGTCGTACATCCCCAAGCTTATCTGCGTCCGCGGGGCTTATCTATATCGCCTTCTTTGGCCATATATCCACAGGATCACTGTGGAGCAGCGGGTCATGAAGCCGCAGTTGCAGTGCTCGCGCCTCCGTCCAGTGGTTGCCGTGGCGATGGAAGCCTCAAACCATGCGTTGCATATTGAATCAAGAAGTGCGAGAAGAAGGTGAACACCAAGGCAAAGTACTACTTTTAAGAGCGCACAGCGGCCACCAGGTGGCTTCAAGGCAGGTGATGACATTATATGGCATTGGCTTCAAAGCAACATGGGGGCACGATATGTCTCAGCCAACGGACCTAGACCTCGCATTTGCCGACTTGAAGCGCGAAATTGATGACCAATTCATAAGTGATGGATGGATCACCGTGTTTCGCTCACAGATTAGTAGCGAGAGCTTTGAAAGCGACGGTGTATACTGCGCACTTGTGAAAAACAGGGTTGTTTCCGACGCGATGAAGAGTCACGAATGGAATCTTCGCATAGGTTCGGGTCGACCAGGCTTCTCCTTTGGCGGGCGACAGAAGGCCGTCTACAGCAGGCAAAGCGACGATGGGTACGAGACGTTCATTCATTGGAGAGGCGACTTTGGAAACGAGGAAGGATACCTTGAGATCTCGGAAGAGTTTCGCTTATACTATAACTTATTTGAACATGTCCTCAGTCCAACTGATAGGCGATACTACCATTTTCATGATTCTGGCGAGAAGGAACTCGTCGCTTCCATCAAAAAGAGCGCGGTGCGAGTTCAGTTGCGCTACCTGAGAGAATACATCTCTGCGAGGAAGTGCCATTTCTTGATCTTCTTCGAGGGGATGCGGTTCAGCCAAAAGAATCTAAACGAACTCGGTCTGGCGGAGACCAATGAGGACGCATATACGCCAAATCATTCATATAATCATCTCATCCGGGACATCTCCAAAATGCCTATCAGAAATGATAAGACGCAGAGTTGGCTATTGGGAAAGTGTCTTATCCGCCCCATCAAGGGCTTTAGGCCATCTATGCTAGGCCCCATGTCTGAGCCGCACATTTATGAGTCTTTCATCATCGAATACGATTCGGATGGCAAACCGAAGGAGTTCACCTCGGACGAGGAAAAACTTGCCAACTACTTCGGGAAAAATCCAGACGCTCCCCACTTCCTGACTCCGGTCTACTTTTCCCCAGATGTTCTTAAGAAGTACTATGATGATCCTTCGCAATATCAGGTTCACGACGGATTAGTCGAGCGGAAAGGCTTTTGGTCCCTTCGGATGGATAACAACCTTGTTGGTTATGTCGTCGTGTTTCTTGGGGATCTCGGGAAACTTCCGCACAAAGAACAACTCTATTGGAAGAGTCATAACATACTTCCGCAAGGTGATATGAGCTCGACGGGATTCAGAAGAGCGTTCCTTGGGGAGTGGGCTGACCCGGAGAAGCCAGATTTGTTCTTTAAGGCGCGTCTGGCTGATTTCTCTAAGAAATGGCGGAGCAAGTATGGTTGGGATCTATTCCTGCCCCTTTCGGAGAGTGATTCACATTATTTGGAATCCTTGCATATTCCAACCACCGCGAACAACGCTAAGGAATTCGACGAGCAGCTTCTCGCCATAGTCAAGATAACGATCGATTCGTTGAATGAAAAGAAGCTCGCAGAGGGTTTCACATCTTTAAAGAAGGGGGCCAAAAGCATTGACAAACTGGAAAACTTCCTAACATCTAAGGGGTACAATTTGTCGGGAATGATTCTGTTCCTGAGAAACGTTCAACAGCTACGCTCATCCACTGTAGCACACAGACGAAGTCGCAGTGAAAATACCAAACTAAATGAGTACTTTAAGTTCGGAACCAAAGACCTCCAATCCATATTCGAAGACATCGTTATCAAGATGATATGGATGTTCAACACTCTAGAACGCCTACTTATCAACGACGACCCACGGCCACCCGTGACTTAATAACGCCGCCATGAGAGATCAGAACAGCATTTTGTATAAGAACCGATATCTCAGAAACAGATGTCTCTTCCACCGACTCAGAAAGACAGCGCCCCTTTCGCGCCTCCGACTCCTGCGGCGATTTCAGCGAGGAGTTCATAGCCGACGTGGTGGAGGCGAAGATGGAGGCACAGCTGGGCCTGGGAAGGCGCTTCGCCTCCGTCGACGACCTGATCGCAGATCTCCTCGAAGACTGAGACGATTCCCGAGGGCTTTATCCCTCATGCAGGTCGGCGGCGGCCAGAAGCTCCAGGCCGCCAATAGTCGGCGCCGCCGATAGAATTCAGGAAAATTTAAAATTCTACTTGTATATTTGGGCGGGCTCGCCTGACGTCTTCGATTTTTTAATTGTTTTCTGCCATAACCCGAAGATCTTTATCCCTCCAAATCCCTTTACTCGCATCGGATCATGGAGCTGGGCTTCGGGAGAGAGAAGATGGAACCGCGTCTGAATATCGTGACTCTGGGGGTCAGGGATCTGGAGAGGGCCGTCTCCTTTTATGAGGACGGCCTCGGCTGGCCGCTCTCCAGCATCAGCGCAGGCGACTATGCCATATTCAAGATCAGCACCGCAGCGGCGCTGGCCCTATTTCCCCGCCGTCTCCTGGCTGAGGATGCCTGCGTTGAAGACCTCGGGGGGTTTGGAAGGATCACTCTCGCGCAGAACGTCTCGTCCAGAGAGGAGGTCGACGGGGCGCTCTCTCAGGCCGTTTCGGCCTGCGGAACCCTTCTTAAGAGGGCATCTGAGACCGATTGGGGAGGCTACTCTGGCCATTTCGCCGATCGTGACGGCCATCCGTGGGAGGTGGCATATGACCCGCTCTTCGAACTTCGGCAGGGCAAATTGGTGCTGCCTGATTGAGGGGTAGATCCACTATGGACCGGGAGAAGTTCACCAGATTGGAGGAGATCCCCAACATCGGCCCCTCTATGGCGGAGGATCTTCGCCTGGTCGGGGTCTCTCATCCCCGGGATCTGATAGGGCGAGATCCATATCAGATGTACGAGGAGCTGTGTCTGAAAACAGGGGAGCGGGTTGACCCCTGCGTCATCGACGTCTTCATCTCCGCCGTCAGATTCATGGAAGGCGAGCCCAAACGGCCCTGGTGGGCTTATACATCGGAGCGGAAGCAGAGGCTTGCCGGTGGGGATTCATTTGGTCAAACAAAGCGCTCCAGCAGACGGCCACCCGAAGCAAGCCGCTGAGCCTGGTCGCTGGGAGTGATACGGAATGCTATGGGGGAAGGGCCTCCCCTCCCTCGCCTGGACGGCGGAAACGACCTTCACCGATCCGAAGAACGTCCGCTTCAGGAGAGAGATTGGAGCAAGACGGAAGCCCTGAGCCTCCAGGGCGACGGCGGAGGCGGCCCGGCTGCAGATGCCGCTGGCAAATGCCACCCCGGCTCGGAGGACGGCCTCTCATGTGGCCGGGGCGGTATCCCGGGATGGGGCCAGAAGTCGGCCCCGATGGGTCCCCTCCCGACACCGTCTTATCGGCCGGCGACGAGGGAGGGGCGATGAACCCCGATAGGATCGAAGAGCTCATAGCCTTCCACGGGGCGAGCAAGGAGGAGATAGAGGCCCGCCTCGCCGACTTCCGGCGGATCTGGGCCGACGGGTCGGACGAGGACCTCTTCGCGGAGCTCGCCTTCTGCCTGCTGACGCCCCAATCCCGGGCCCGGGTCTGCTGGCCCGCCGTCGAGCGGCTCCGGGGCTGCGGCCTCCTCTATTGCGGCAGCGCTTGCGAGGTGGTAGGGGAGCTTGCAAGAGTCCGGTTCGCCGAGACGAAGGCGGGGCGGATCGTCGCCGCCCGCCGCCAGTTCACCCGAAACGGCCGTCTGGCCGTCAGGGCGGTACTGGAGGGTTTCTCCGACGCATATGCGGCCCGGGAGTGGCTCGTCGGAAACGTCTCGGGGTTGGGCTACAAGGAGGCGGGCCACTTCCTCCGCAACATCGGCCTCGCGGAGGAGCTCGCCATCCTCGACCGGCACATCCTTAAGAATCTTGTCGTCTTGGGCGTCATCGATGAGATCCCGAAGTCCCTCACCAAGAAGAGGTACCTGGAGATCGAGGGGAGGATGATGGAGTTCTCGCAAAAGACGGGGATCCCCATGGGCCACCTCGACCTCCTCCTCTGGTCGAAGGAGACGGGGGAGATCTTCAAATGAAATCCTGAAGCTTTGCGCTGCCGCTACCCTTTTCGGCATCTAGGCCCGCGGACCGGAGGGCCCGCTGAGATATCCGCCCGCCGTACCTTCTCCCGCCAGCCTTCCGGGGCTCGTCCTGGCTCTGGTAGTAGACGGTCCAGAGGTCGGCAGCCGCCGTCCCGGCTCCCTCCTCAGCCCCTATATGCGGCGGATCCACCTCCTTTTCATATTGATCTCCTCCTCCCTTCTCTTCCGGCACCTCGCGCCCCTCCTCCTCCTCGCCCCCCTCGGCCGACAGATCCATGATCCTGGATATCTCCGCCAGGGTGGCGGCGAGGCCGCATCCCTCCTGGTGGAGGAGAGCTCCGTCGGAATAGAGGGAGGTCCAGGACCTCCTCCCGTCGCCAAGGACGATCAGCTTTCCAGGAAACCGCCTCGCTAAGAAGTCGGCGACCTCAAACCCGATCTCGTGATGAGGGGAGATCCTACCCCAGAGGACCCGGTCCCCCAGGGGGGCAAGCCTCACAAATCCCCTCATCCTGCAGACCTCCCCCCGGACGGCGAGGGCCATCCTCCGGATCCTGAGGACCTCCGGGTCCGTCGATGCCTCCACCTCCTCCGGCGAGAGGGTCCTCGCCCGGGCCATCAGCCGGTCGTTCGAGTCCCGGTGGGCGGCAAGAAGCCGGAGAAGATCTCCGTTCTTCATCACAACCCCCACCGGTCCAGGGTCGTTCCCGCCTTTCCTCCTACCTTGAGGAATGGCTCCGCCCGCCGGGCGGCGACGCCCAAGGCGGCGAGATCCCTCATCCTCTCAATCCGTCCATTTTTTCGGCGGAGGAGGATCCTCCTCGCGGACTTCGGGCCGATCCCCGGGACCCTGATCAATTCAGCGAAGGAGGCGCCGTTGGGATCGACCGGCTCATCGAAGCTCGCCCGGGCGATCGCCGTCTTCGGATCGCTGTTGCGGAGGAATCCATCGTCGTCGAAGGCGGCGGCTATCTCCGCCTCGGCCAGCTTATAGACCCGGTACAGCCAGTCGACCTGGTAGAGGCGGTGCTCCCTCCAGGCCGGCGCTTTCTTTCGGTCCTCGAAGGCGGTCCCCGCGAGAGGGGTGAAGGCGGAGAAGTAGACCCGCTTCAGGTTCAGGACGTCGTACTCGAGAAGGATCCGGTCGAAGATCTCCCGGTCGGTCTCTCCGGCCGCCCCCACCACCATCTGGGTCGTCTGGCCGGCGGGCAAGGCGAGATCTCGCGAGAGGTCCCGGATGTACCTCTGCCTCGCCAGGATGTCATTTTCGTACCCCTTGGAGGGGCAGAGCTCCGCCATCCTCGCCTCCGAGGGGGCCTCCAGGTTCACCGAGACCCGGTCGGCGAGCTCCATCGCCTGTCGGACGTGCTCCTTCGAGGACCCGGGGAGGATCTTGAGGTGGACGTATCCCCGGAAATGGTGGGCCGTCCGAAGGAGCCGGACCGCCTCGATCATCTCCTCCATCGTTTCGTTTTCGTCCCTCCCGATCCCGGAGCTGAGGAAGAGTCCCTCGATCCTGTTCTCTTGATAGAGGTCGAGTGTGATCCTCGCCAGCTCCTTCGGGGAATAGGAGAAGATCCTCTTTTTTGAGGAGGTGGAGGCGTTGGGGCAGTACCCGCAGTCGTGGGGGCAGGCGTTGGTATATAGGGTCTTGAAGAGGCTGACGCACCTTCCGCTCCCGGTGAAGGAGTGGCAGAGCCCTCCCCTCAAGGCCAAGGCGAGGCCGTCCTCTCTGCCCCTCTTCGCCGCCGAGGAGGTGCACAGGTCGTACTTCGTCCCCCTCCCCAGGGCATCCACTTTGGCGGTGTCGATGGCCAGGCCGGGGGCCGGCCCGACGGAGTCGAAGCTGCTTTCTGCGGCGAGGCGGGCGATCTTCTCCAGGGCTGTCACGGCTTAAAATCGGCGCCACCTTCAGATAGGGGTTCTGGGTGAGCGGGGCGAAAGTACTCCTCAAGAGAGAAGGTCTCTTAAATTATAGAGGCGGGGTGCAGGGGTAGAGAAAACTCCGGTCTTCGGGCCGGGGATGAATCGTACCCCGCCTTAAGCCATGGATCTTTAAATACTATAACAGCATAAGTGAGTATAATGCTTAAAGCCTTCAAATATAGGATCTATCCGACAAAAACACAGCGTTCTAAGATGGAACAGACCTTGGAGCTGTGCAGATGGACCTATAACGAGACTTTAGCATATCGAAAAAACTCTTTCGAACAAGAAGGCAAATCCATATCAAAGTATGAGACTCACTACTTGCTGCCAGTGTGGAAGAAAAACAAACCAGAACTGAAGGAGGTATTCTCTCAGACCCTTCAGAACGTCCAGGAACGGGTAGATCTGGCCTTTAAAGCGTTCTTCCGGAGGGTCAAAGCAGGAGAAGCCCCGGGGTATCCCAGGTTCAAGGGGAAAGGATGGTACGATTCGTTCACCTATCCACAGCTGGGATTCAAACTGTCTTTCGGGAAGCTGCGTCTCTCCAAGATCGGAGATATCAAGATCAAGCTCCACCGACCCATCGAAGGCGAAATCAAGAGGTTAACCGTTCGGAGATCTTCGACCGGAAAATGGTTTGCCTGCTTCTCAGTGGAGATCGACGATCCTCCGAAGCCTCCCTGGAAAGATGGGTTGATGGTAGGCATCGATGTGGGGCTGGAGAGTTTCGCTACGCTGTCCAACGGAGAGAAGATCGATAACCCCCGGTTCTTTCGATCTGAGGAGAAGGCGTTGGCCAAAGCTCAAAGACGACTATCCAATTATGAGAAGGGAACTTTTAAGAGGAGGAAAGCTCTCAAAGTCGTCCAGCGGACCCATGAGCGGATAGCCAACCGCAGATACGATTTTGCTCATCAGGTCAGTCACAACCTGGTCGAAAGGTTCGGACTTATTGCTTTCGAGGATCTGAGTATCACGAACATGCTCCAAAACCACTGCCTGACTAAAAGCATATCAGATGCTGCCTGGAGGATGCTAGTCACAACCACATCGTACAAGGCTGCGAGCGCCGGTTCGATGGTGGTTCTAGTAGATCCCAGGAACACAAGTCAGCTATGTTCCAGGTGCGGTCTTAAAGTCACGAAGTCGCTATCGGATCGGGTCCATGAATGTCCTCAATGCGGCCTGGTCATGGACCGTGACGAGAACGCGGCGATAAACATTCTGAGACTGGGGCTACAGTCTCTGCCAAAAGCTAGAAGCTCCGCCCTTCAGGGCGGGGATTAGTCACTGGGAACATATGGAATATCATATCCGGATAGGCGCCGATGGGCGGTCCGGCATATGGGTGGTGAGGATGGATCATGGGCTCGCAGTTTGATGTCGACGGAGAAGGCAGGAGGAGGCGCCACCCCGATGACTTCCTCTCACCGGAGGAGGCGGACGGGATATTCGAAGGCCTTCGCTCCGGGGCGAGGATCTTCATCGGTACCGCCTGCGGCGAGCCCCAGGCCCTGGTGGGAGCCCTCATGCGCCACATCCGGGCCCACGAGGGCGACCTCTTCGACCTCGAGATCCTCCAGATCTGGAACCTCGGCCGGACCGATTATGGGGATGAGCCCTTCGGGAAGAGCTTCAGGCATAACTCCCTCTTCGTCGGGGAGGGGGCTTCTGCCGCCTTCGCCTCCGGCCGGGCTGACTACACCCCGGCGTTCCTCTCGGCCGTCCCGGATCTGATCCGGGATGGGACGATCCCCATCGACCTCGCCCTCGTCCAGACCTCCCTCCCCGACGCGGACGGGAACGTCAGCCTCGGGATAAGCGTCGATGCCGTATCTGCCGCCGCCGAGGAGGCTGCGATCGTCGCAGCCCAGGCGAACCAGGAGATGCCCCGGGTCCGGGGCGACGGGATCGTCAACATCCGGGAACTCGACCGGGTCGTTAGGGTGGATGAGCCGCTCCTGGAACTCGTCGAACCACGCCCCCCTCCCGAGGTCATGGATAAGATCGGGAGGAACGTCTCCCGGATCGTCCCCGACGGGGCGACGATCCAGGTCGGACGCGGCGGGGTCCCCGACGCCGCCGTCTTTCATCTGCAAAATAAGAAGCACCTGGGGCTTCACACCGAGCTCTTCACCGACGGGGCCGCGGAGCTGATGAGGGCGGGGGCGATCGACAACTCTAGAAAGACGATCGATGCGGGGAAGGCCGTTGCCTCCTTCTGCATCGGGAGGAGGTCCACCTACGACTTTATCGACGAAAATCCACAGATCGTCTTCAGGACCATCGACAGGACAAGCGACCTCTCCGTCATATCCCGCCAGAGAGGGATGACGGCCCTGAACACCGCCCTGGAGATCGATCTCACCGGCCAGGCTACGGCCGAGTCCCTGGGGGGGAGGTTCTGCGGAGGCGTCGGCGGCGAGGCGGAGTTCATCCGCGGCGCAGCCGCCTCTCCCGGAGGAAGATCGATCCTCGCCCTCCCCTCCACCCGAAACGGCGGATCGGCAAGCCGGATCGTCCCCCAGCTAGGAGCGGGCGCCAGCGCCACCTTCCATCGGTGCGACGTCCGGTACGTGGTGACGGAGTACGGTATCGCAGACCTGCGGGGAAAGTCCGTCAGAGATAGGGCGATGAGCCTCATAGGGATATCCCATCCGGATTTCAGGCCGTGGCTGGTGGAAGAGGCGAAGAGGCTATACCTCGTATATCAGGATCAGGTCTACCATCCTGCCCTTTACCGAGAGGATCTGGAGGCCTGGAAGACCACCAGGACGGGGCTGTCGATATTCCTCCGACCTGTGAAGATCAGCGACGAGCCGCTCCTCAAGGAGTTCTTCTACTCCCTCTCTGACAAGAGCCTCTACCGGAGGTTCGCCTCGGCGAGGAAGGATATGCCCCACTCCCGGATCCAGGAGTTCGTGACCGTAGACCTCTCAAGGGACGTCGTCATCCTGGGACTCGTCTTTCGGGACGGAAGAGAGCACCTCATCGGCTTTGCCCAGTACAGCAGAAACGAGAGGGACAGGCTCGCCGAGCTGGCGGTGGTGGTCAGGGACGACTATCATAGGCAGGGGGTGGGGACGCTCCTCCATTCCTACATGACCGATCTCGCCAGGAAGAGCGGCATCGCCGGGTTCACCGCCGAGGTGCTGGAGGATAACCTCCCGGCTCTGAGGCTGATAGAGAAGATGGGCTTTGAGGCGGTGGAGGCGGATGGTGGGGCGAAGGAGATGAGGCTCATCTTCGACGATTGAAGGAATATGCCAGGAAATATGCCGGGAAATTCCCGGGAAATTCCCGGGAAAGATCGTGATCGTGGGGATCGGGTCAGAACAGCTCCGGGTGGATTTTGGCGTGGACGCCCTTGAGCCTCTTCAGAGTCGACGAGAGCTCTGCAGCAACCCTCTTCTCCGTCTCCGTCCCGATGCGCAGGTCAATATCCGGATATGAGAGGGGGACGTAGCCGACGACGTTGGAAAAGAGCTCCACCCAGTAGGGAGGGAGATATTCGGCCGGCTCCTCCCCCCTCATCAGATGGAGGGCGGTCGTCCAGGCAGAGGGGACGACGGGAAGGCTGTAGCCGCCGCCGCCCAGGGCGAGGAGCCGCCCTCCGGCATACCTCTCCACCAGCTCCACGATCCGGCGGACCATCTGGGCGTAGCCCCGGAGGGTCAGGTTGAGGCTGGTGAGGGGGTCGGAGTAGTGGGTGTCCACCCCCAGCTCCGCCACCACGACCTGGGGCCTGAACCAGTCGAAGAGCTTCGGCACCACCTCTTCGAAGGCGAGGCGGTAGTCCTCGTCGGAGGCGTTCATCGGCATGGGGAGGTTGACGCAGTAGCCTAGGCCCGGGCCGTAGCCCGCTTCGTCCACGAACCCCGTGCCGGGGAAGAGGTAGTCTCCGGACTCGTGGATCGAGAAGGTGAGGACGGAAGGGTCCTCGTAGAAGACCTGCTGGACGCCGTCGCCGTGGTGGGCGTCGATGTCGATGTAGAGGATCCGGGAGAACCTCTCCTTGAGGATCGATATCCCCAGGGCTACGTCATTGAAGACGCAGAAGCCTGCGGCCTGGGTAGGGAAGGCGTGGTGGAGGCCGCCGGCGATGTTGAAGGCCGAGCAGTCCTCCTCCACCATCCTCTTGGCGGCGTCGATGCTCCCGCCGGCCATGGCCTGGGAGGCCTCGAAGATCCCGGGAAATACCGGGGTGTCGTCGGAGCCGAGACCGAAGGCTAGGTCCGGCTCCTCCAGCCTCACCGCCTCGATGTACTCGAGGGTGTGGACGAGGTGGAGCTCCTCCTCGGTGGCTGGGCTCGGCTCCAAGACCTCCGTCCTCTCGTCGAGGAGGCCCGAATCCTCTATCAGCTTGTAGGAGAGGCTCAGCCTCGTCGGGTTCAGAGGGTGCTCCGGCCCGAAGTTGTAGTTCAAGTATCGGTCGCTGTAATACAGGTAGATCATCTGAACCCTCTCTTGCGCCGGTTTATCGCTCCCGCAAGTCCGGGATCTGCTGGAGCTGATGAGGGCGAAAGGCTTCGAAGTTAAAGGCTCTTATATTTGATTAAGTTTTCCTCCGAGGTGACAGAGTGTGTAGTCCCGAATGTTTTGACTTTATATACCTCCTGAACGAAACTAAATTTATTTGCTTGCATTTAATTCACTCTCCATCCTCTTCAGGAACATGTTCAACTTACATTCTTCCGGCAATCTCGTCCAGAACGCCTCATATGGGGTCATTAGATAATGATCTGTGTCAAGGCTCTCGTGGTACCTCACGGTGTTGTACCAATTCACGAATTTGTCAAAATTCTCGAACTGGAATCGATATTTCTCGTACGTGTCGTACCATTTTTCAATTTTACCATTCGTCTGGGGGTGCTTGACGCGACCTTTGATGTGCTTGATATTATTTTCTTCTAGAAATAATGAGAATTTGCTGTTGCTCTCACCATTCTTGTCTGTCTTGTTAGCGTAAAATTGGCTTCCATGGTCAGTTATGACTTGTTCTATTCTTCTTATTTCTCCGTAGTTTTCCAGTACTTCTTGAACTAAATTGATGCTGTTTTCTGCGGTAGCTGCGTCAAATTCGTCGCCCGCGAGGACGCAGCTGGAGCTGTCATCAAGGACTACACAAAGCTCCTTGCCGTTAATCACGCAGCTATGCCAATCGAGATGCACTGCCGTTAAACTGTGTTCACGCTCGTATCTGATCCAGGCCTTTCTCCGTTTCTTCTTTTTCTTGTTCTCATTTGCCAAACCGTGTTCAAGAAGGACCTTGTGGATCTTGTTGTGAGGGATATGGATACAGTGCTCGAATTCGATGATCTTTTCGAGACGCCTTGCGCCCAATTTTTGCTTTTTGTGGGTTTCGAGTATAGGACTTACGCAGTTAGCGTGGCTGAGACATTATAATTTAGATATTTTATATATTCTTTTATAGCATTTCGAATGACACTTTGCTTGCTCTCGAACCAGCTTCGAGTAGTTCTGATTCTTTCGATT
>Ga0334887_1004394_pt1 | contig 12812 bp, 15 predicted proteins | sample GraSluR1_MG_10_FD_207217 | JGI IMG/M metagenome (GOLD analysis project Ga0334887, IMG submission 207217) | Sludge microbial communities from methane-producing bioreactor in Wageningen University, Netherlands - Granular Sludge_18_07-R1 | ecosystem: Engineered > Bioreactor > Anaerobic >...
CGCTCCGTGAGCGCAGATACGCTTCCTCCAGTTCGTCCAGGGCGGGCATGAGGGTCTCGGGCACGAATTTCCCGCCATAGGGGCCGAAATGACCGCTCTCATCGGGATAGGCGCTGTAATTCACGGACTGTGTGCCGTGCGCTGCGCCGGCGGTTGAGTTTGGCATCAATCAGGTTCCTCTCTACTAGTGGCCTACATCGTTCGGGCGGCAATTCAGGGGTATGGATCTTGTCGTGGGCGCCATCCGGTTGCGGCCGTCCTTTACGTTCTCCGGTCTGTGTCTGTCATACCGATGGCCGCCTTCATCACCTCGATGGGCGGCTCAACGCCGGTCCACCAGACGAAGGCGAACGCGCCCTGCCAGACCAACATCCCCTTACCGCCGATGGCCGTCGCCCCGTCTGCGCGGGCTGCGGCGATCAGGCGCGTGAGGGGCGGGTTATAAACTAGGTCGTAGACGACCTGATCGGTACGAAAGGGCAGCGCAGCGTCCCAGGGCAGCCCGTCAACGTCGGGCGTCATGCCGAGCGACGTGCAATTGACGATCAGTTCCGCATTGCCGGCGGCTGCGGCGAGAGCCTGCGGGAAGGCTTTGGCGGCGATTGGGCAAGCGGGGAAGTGCGGCGACAAGTCGTTCACCAGCGAAGCCGCGCGTGCCTCCGTCCGGTTGAGAATACTAATACTTGCCGCTCCTGCCTCGGCCAGCCCGTAGACGACGGCGCGCGCCGAACCGCCAGCCCCGATGACGAGGACGCGCTGTCCCGCCGGGTCGACGCCATGGTCGCGCAAGTCGGCGATGAAGCCGCGAGCGTCCGTGTTGTCGCCGTGCAGTTCGCCGTTCGGGTCGACGAGGATGGTGTTGACCGCGCCGATGGCCTGCGCTGCGGGCGTGAGCTGGTCGAGAAAGGGTATGACCGCCTGCTTGTGCGGAACGGTGACATTGGCCCCGCGCAAGCCGAGGGCGACCAGCCCGCGCACAGCCTCCCCAATGCGCTCTGCCGGGGCAGGCGACACGGGCAGCGGCACATAGCGCCAGTCGAGGCCAAGCGCCGCAAAGGCGGAGTTGTGCATGGGCGGGCTGACGCTGTGCCCAACGGGCCAGCCGAGCAGCCCGACGACCTGGGTGCGGCCTGAAATGGACTTATCCGGCGTCATGGCTACCCTCTCTGTCATCGGCGCACTTCCAGATCCGCGCCCAGCGCCTGGAGGGTGGACTCTATGCCGGGAAAGCTGTCGGCGGTCACTTCCGAGCCGTAGATCGTCGTCGGTCCTTGTGCGGCGAGGGAGGCGACGATCAGCGCCATGGCGAGACGATGGTCGCCGAGGCTCTCTACGGTTCCGCCCATGAGGCGCACAGGACCTTCCACGGCGAAGCCGTCGGGCAGCGGTTCGATCTTGGCGCCCATCTTGCGCAGTTCGCTCACGGTGGTGGCGATGCGGTCGGTCTCTTTGACGCGCAGTTCGCCCGCGTCTTGGATGACTGTGCGGCCTTGGGCTTGGGTCGCCACGACGGCGAGGACGGGAAGTTCGTCGATCATGGTGACGATCTGCTCGCCTCTAAAGGTCGCGCCGCTAAGCTCACCGGCGCTGACGTCGATGTCGGCTACGGGTTCGCCGGAGCGTTTGCGCGGGTTGCGGTACTCGATGCGTGCGCCCATCTCTGCCAGCGCGTCGAGGAAGCCGGTGCGTGTGGGGTTGACGCCGACGCCGGCGATGGTGATGCTGCTGTCGGGTACAATGGCCGCGGCTGCGGCGAGAAAGGCCGCGGAGGACGGGTCGCCGGGTATGGCGATGTCCAGCGCCTGAAGCGGATCGGCGGGACGTTCGCAGTGGACAGTGTTGCCGTAGACCGCGATCGGCGCGCCCATGGCGGCCAACATGCGTTCCGTATGGTCGCGGGCTGGGCCGGGTTCGCGGATAACGGTCAGCCCGTGGGCGTAGAGACCGGCGAGGATCACGCAACTCTTGACCTGGGCGCTGGCAACAGGCATGTCGTACTCCATGCCGCGCAAGGAACCGCCGTTGATGGCGAGGGGAGCGTAGTCGCCGCCCTGTCGCCCAATGATGCTGGCGCCCATGGTGCGTAGCGGGCTGACGATACGGCCCATGGGTCGCCGTCGGATTTGGTCCGTGCCGGTGAGGAAACTGGTGAAGCGTTGACCCGCCAACAATCCGGCGAGCAGGCGAATGGTTGTTCCGGAGTTGCCGCAGTCGAGCACGTCATCCGGCTCTTGCAGTCCGTCGAGGCCGCGGCCGTGGACAAGCAGGTCGGTGGGGCCTTGCTCCTCGATGGTCACGCCGAGGCGACGCATGACGCGCACCGTCTGCCGGCAGTCACCGCCGTCCAGGAAGTTGGAGATGCGGCTGACGCCTTCGGCGATGGCGGCAAACATGACGGCGCGGTGGCTGATCGATTTGTCGCCGGGGACGTGGCAGCGTCCTTTGATCGGCGGCCCGCCTTGGATGCGGATGCTGGTCATAGAACATTCCTCGGTTTCATGGCAGAGGGCGTGCGCTCCAGGCGGCTCGGCGGGCTTGCGCTGCCCCGAGTCGCCTGCTGAGTTCGCACTCGTTGTTATCGGCCAGGGCGGCGCGCAAGCTATGTAGGTGGTCGAGCATGGCATCCAACTGGCCGAGTACAGCGGTTTGGTTGGTCATCAGAATATCCAGAAACATGCGGGTGTCGCTGGCGGCCACGCGGCTAGTATCGCGGAAGCCGCCGGCGGCGAGGTCCCAAACCAAAGGGTCTTGTTCGCCCAGGTCCGTAACGGCATGGACGAGGGCGCCGGCGGCCAGGTAGGGCAGGTGGCTGATGGCGGCTACGAGCCGGTCATGGCGATCCGGCGCGAGCAGGACGGGGCGCGCGCCGACGGCGTGCACCAGTTCGTGCGCTAGGTCGAGCGACTCCCGGCTGGTGCGGGCGAGCGGCGTGAGCGCCCAGGGTGCGCCGCGGTAGAGGCCCGGTTCAGCAGCGTCGAAGCCCGCGGTTTCTTTTCCCGTCATGGGGTGCCCGCCCACCGGTTGGATGCCGTGCGGCAGACTCTCCATGGCCGCGCAGATTTCGGTTTTGGTGCTGCCCATGTCGATAACCAGACAGCCGGGCCAGAGCAGCGGGCCGATCTCCTCCAACATAGAGAGGATTGTGCGCACGGGCGTGGCGAGGACAACGATGTCCGCGCCGAGGACGCCGGTATAGAGGTCGTTGGTCGCCAGGTCTACGGCGCCGCTGAAGAAAGCTTCGAGTACGGTATCGGTGCGCCGCGCGATGCCGCGCACTTCACGGCACAAGCCGCCGCGCGTCAAATCCATACACAGGCTGGCTCCCATAAGGCCCAGCCCTACGACGGCGACGCGACAGTCCTTCAGGCGTTTCTGCATGGCTATTCCCGCTTGCGTGATGTCTGGCGCCGGCTAGAGCGTGCGACCGACTGCTTGGGCGACAGGCGCCAATACCTTCATCATCTCGGCAAAGCGCGCCGGAGTCAAGCTCTGCGCGCCGTCACTCCAGGCAACGGTCGGGTCCGGGTGAACCTCGACCATGATAGCGTCTGCGCCGGCGGCGACTGCCGCCATGGCAACCGGTGCGACGAGGCTCCATTTGCCGGTGCCGTGGGCTGGGTCCGCCACGACGGGCAGATGGCTGAGTTCCTTGATGACCGGGATGGCGTTGACGTCGAAGGTGAAGCGGGTCAGCGGCTCGAAAGTGCGGATGCCGCGCTCGCAGACCATAACGTGCATGTTTCCGCCGCTGAGGATGTATTCTGCGCTCATCAGTAATTCTTGGATGGTGCTGCTCATGCCGCGCTTGAGGAAGACCGGCTTATTTTGTTTGCCCAGGGCGCGCAGCAATACGTAGTTCTGGGTGTTGCGTGCGCCGACCTGGAGGATGTCGGCGTAATCGCCGATGATCTCGATGTCCTCCGGCGTCATGACCTCCGTGATGACGGGCAGGCCGGTCTGCTCGCGCGCTTCGGCCAGGTAGCGCAGGCCTTCTTCGCCAAGGCCCTGGAAGCTGTACGGGCTGGAGCGCGGCTTGAATGCGCCGCCGCGCAGGATGGTCGCTCCGGCTTCCTTGACGGCGTGGGCTGTTTCCAGAAGCATTTCGCGGCTCTCCACGCTGCATGGGCCGGCCATGACGACTACTTGGGGGCCGCCTATCTTGACGCCGCCCACGTCGATTACCGTGTTCTCCTGCGAGAAGTCGCGGCTGGCGACCTTGAAGGGCTGCATGACGCGCATCGTCTTTTCGACGCCATCCATGGCCTCAAAGCTCATTGGTTGTAGGAGATGTTCGTCGGCCCCGATGATGCCGATGATGGTTCTGGCCTCGCCACGGCTCAGGTGGACCTTGTAGCCGAGCGACTCGACGCGCCGGACGACATCTTCTACCTGCTTGGGCTGGGCGTTCTGCTGCATCACGATAATCATGGCGCGCTGCCTCCTTGGGTATGGCCCGCGTATCGGGCCGTGTTATGCAACCTGGGCGATTTCCTCTTGAACGGCTGGTTTCGTGCCGGGTTCGCCGTCGATGAAGCGGTCAATTGCCTCCGCCACGCGCCGCAGATCGGCCATTAGCTTGCGAAATTCGGTGAGGCTCAGGCTCTGGCGACCGTCGCTCAGCGCATTATCGGGATCGGGATGGATTTCCAGGATCAGCGCGTCGGCGCCGGCTGCGACGGCTGCCTTTGCCATCGCCGGCACGTATTCACGGTAGCCGGTGCCGTGCGACGGGTCCGCGACTACGGGTAAGTGGCTGGTGTGCTTGATCACGGGCACGGCGCTGAGGTCGAACGTGTTGCGTGTGGAGGTTTCGTAGGTGCGGATGCCGCGCTCGCAGACCATGACGTTGTAGTTGCCGTTGCTGACGATGTACTCGGCGCACATCAGCAATTCCTCAATCGTGCCGCTGATGCCGCGTTTGAGCATGACGGGGCGCTGAGTCTTGCCCACGGCATGCAGCAGGCCGTAGTTCTGCATGTTGCGCGCGCCGATCTGGAGAATGTCGGCATATTCTGCCACCATCGGCAGCGTCTCAACCGTGACGACCTCGGTGATGATGGGAAGACCGGTGACGGCGCGGGCTTCGGCCAAGTACTCTAGTCCTTTCAGCCCGAGACCCTGGAAGCTGTAGGGGCTGGTGCGCGGCTTGAACGCGCCGCCGCGTAGGACTTTCGCTCCCGCCTCCTTGACGGCGATGGCCGTTTCGACGATCTGGTCGCGGCTCTCGACGCTGCACGGCCCCGCCATGACGACGACTTCCGGCCCGCCGATGCGGACCGCGCCGCCCCCAACGTCGAACACCGAGTTCTCTGGCCGCGTGGTGCGACTCGCCAGTTTGTACGGCTCCTGGATGCGAACGGTCGTGTTCACGCCGTCCATGGCGTTGAACGATTCGCGGCTGACGCGCGTCAGGTCGCCAACCAAGGCGACGACGGTCCGATTATCGCCGTAGATGGGGTGGGTGGTGACCCCGAGGGACTCCGCTCGCCGGATGACGGCGCCGATCTCGGCGGCGGTTGCGTTGGGTTTCATGATGACGATCATGAGCGTTTCTCCTTCACCAATGGGTTGTCACTGTGTAGTCGGCTAGATCTGAAGCAGTTCCGACTGCGCGACGCTCGCCTCGTTGTTCAGCGGCGGGGCGGCGGGATAGCTGCCCAGCAGCTTGACGAAGACGGCACGATTGAGCAGCCGGATGATGGCTTCGGCGGCGTTGGCATCTTGCCAGTGGCCATCGAAATCCAGATAGAAGACATAATGCCAGGGCCGGTTGCGCCGCGGCCGGCTCTCCAGTTTCGTGAGGTTGATCTCGCGTTGGGCGAACTCGCCCAAGGCGTGATAGAGCGAGCCCGGCGTGTTGGGCACAGCGAAAACGAGCGAGGTCTTTGACGTAGGGGTGCGTTCGGCTTCGCCCTTGCCGACCACGAAGAAGCGCGTGTAGTTGTGGCGCAGATCTTCGATGCCCTCGTGGACGATTTCCAGGCCGTAGACCTCGGCGGCGAGCTTGCCGGCGATGACGCCGACGCCGTCCGCGGGCTGGGCGGCCAGGTCTTTGGCGCTGCCTGCGGTATCGTACCAGGGGACGGCGGCATAGCCGTGGCGGTTCAGGAAGCCTTCGCACTGGGCGAGGGCCTGGAAGTGGCTGCGCACCTCGCGGATGGCGCCGGCCTGGCCGGGCAAGGTGAGCAGGTTGTGGCGCACGCGTAGCAGGATTTCGCCGCTGACCCTTAGATCGCGCTCCAGCAGCAGGTCGAACGACTTGTTGATGCTGCCCGCCGCCGAGTTTTCGACGGGTACGGCTCCATAGTCGGCCTGGCCCTTCTCGATAGCTTCAAAGATGTCTTCGAAGGCGCGGCAGGGCAGGGTTGTGATATCCGGCCCGAAGTGCTGCCGGATGGCTTCTTCGGAATAGGCGCCGCGTTCGCCCTGAAACGCTACAATGGTCATCGGTCTTCCCTCCGGTGCTGATCGTACAACTTGGTTGCGCTGGTCGGATATAGAGGACTCTCTACAGCAGCCAACGCGCGTCGACGGCACAAAAAAACCGAGGGCGGGAATTTCGCCATTCCACGCCCTCGGTGAGTTTCGATGCTACCTGATGTCAGCCAGGTATCAACTTCCCTCCTGCGCAGGATGGCGTCCCGCCGGTAAAATAGTAATAGCTAAACCAGAAGCCGGAAAAAGAAAACCCGCGCCATGCGGGGCGCAGGTTCAGGGTCGCGGCGAGGGAAGGGGTACGTTCAGTACTCTGCGTACGGTCAAGGATGATATGGGGCTTTTCGACGATCACGTGCGATGCCATGACGATCGGCTCTGTATCCATATTGCGACGCGAATGCATTTCTCCAACACTTGGCGGATAAGATAGCACGCATGGTTGGCGCTGTCAAGAAGCAATTTCGGGCTTTTGCACTTTGTACATTGTATCCAGCATGGCCGGCCTTGCAGGCAACATACCTACCCTTCTTCCCAGAAAGGATCCGGGTTGTAGCCGTGTTCGAGCAGCCAGTCGATGGTTGGTCCTTGCCAGCGCACTTGGCGGAAGTCGACTTTACTTGATGCGTCGAAGCGGACGCCTTCTTCTTCGAGCAGGCGACGCTGGAGCGCTGCCCCGCCGCTGTCGGCGCGCAGGCTGATTTTGCCCTGGGCGTTGATAACGCGTTGCCAGGGGACATCTTCGTGGCGAGAAGTCAGCGCGGCCATAGCGTAGCCGACCATGCGCGCGGTGCAGCCGCCGACGATGGAGGCAATCTGGCCGTAGGTCGCGATCTTGCCTGGCGGGATCTGCCGGACGACTGCATAGATGCGCTCGTAGGTCGGGGTTGATGCGCCGATTTCTGATTCGGTTGGGTCTCTCATGGGTTGACCTTCTTTGATGCTTGTGCTATGGACGGCGATAACGGGGTTGTTAACGGGGCGCGGCCGCGCCGGCCAGTCGCCGCAAAGCGTCGTGCCACGCGCTTCGCCAGGCAGCATCTGCGGGGACGGCGAACAGATGCGTGTGCCCGCGATGGTCATGGGCGCCGAAGCCCCGCACGATGATGCTCGTATCAGGATCTTGTTCAAGATAAGCGACGAGGGCATGTTCCAGGCGAAGGGGGCTGCGGATGTAAAATACTTGGACGAGCGAAATCTCCGGGTGGCCCGTCAAATGGTCGATGTTCCAGTGAAGGCGTTTTGGCGTCCTGGGCAGCAGCCGGTTGGCGTCCAGACCGGCTGCTGTAAAGTGCTCGAGGAGGAGGGCGCACAGCGGATGCGCGGGGCGCCCGGCGCTGCGCGTGGCATGGCGCAGCAGCCTGCGAGGGAGGGCGAGTCCGCTATGTGCGCCGAGCGCGGAGCCGGCGTAGAAATATTCGCCTGCCGGAAAATCGACGGGTCGACCGCTCTGGATGCGGCCGATGGGGATGCGCAGCGAACGATCAAGGCGGAGGCGAAGCGCGTAGGTTCCGATCCAGCACTCTTCGGCTTGAATGGCGATGACCGGTTCGCTATCGAATAGCTGGATGGATTGTGAGGAGGACATACGCTGTGCGAACCTCTGTTCACATATTGGCCGTGAACAATCGTCGCCAACGATACGGCGGGCGTTTTCTGTTGACGCTGCTTTGGTGGAGCGCTGCGTTCATCCTTGCGGGCTGCGCCATCTCGTCTGACGGCGAGACCATGTTGGTCGCCTTTCCCCTACGGAAGGACGTGCGCATTGCGCTGAACCTGACCGAGCAGCCGCCGAGGGCTGATATCTTCAGCGCGTCAGGCATCGGCGGGGCCGGCTTCTTGTTTGCCGGCGGCAGTGCACCTGCGGACTTCACCCTTCGTTTACGCTTGCACGGATTGGAAGCGCTTACGCTCGCCTGTGACGGGTGCGAAGTGCTGGTGAGCGCGAGAAACCGCCGCGACCCTTCAATAGGTGAGATGCTGGCGTGTGAAGGCGACGCCACGGCAACGCCGTTGGCTCCGGATGATGCCGGTTGGGCCGATGTCCGCATCGTACATGGCGAACAGGCCGGCGCATACGCCGGCCTGCCTGTCCGGTTCGACATCCGCATGCCTGCGGCGTTTGCGGCTAGGGGCTGTAGCAGCCTGTACGTCGAATGGGTGGACTTCTACCGCTGAACGCGCCGGTATAGCATCACGCCGGCTCGCTGCCGATGGCGAACATGCGCTCCAGATCGTGCATCGAGTAGGCGCGAAATGCAAGCAGGGTCTCGGTCTTTTCGATGTGTTCGATCTTGAGCATGTGGCTCGTCACGACGTCGGCCATTTCCTCGTTGGTCTTGACGCGGATGATGGCGACCAGGTCGTAGCGTCCGCCGACCGAATACACCTCCGAAACCCCGTGCATTGCCAGCAAGCTCTCGGCCACTTCATTTATGCGGCCGTGCTTGACGTTGATCAACACAATGGCAGTGACCATACAATCCTCCAGCGCGCCGTGTTATTCCGTTTCTTGTACCGTTACCTTGATCATTGTGTCGCCTTGGCGGATGGCGTCGACAACGTTTTGCCCTTCAACCACCTTGCCGAAAACGGTATGCCTGCCGTCCAGGTGCGGTTGAGGCGAGTGGGTAATGAAGAACTGGCTGCCGTTGGTGTTGGGGCCGGCGTTTGCCATCGAGATCACGCCCGTGTCATGCCGCAAGGGGTTGCCTGCAAACTCGTCTTGGAAACGGTAGCCGGGGCCGCCGCGACCTGTGCCGGTCGGGTCTCCGCCCTGGATCATGAAGTTGGCGATGACGCGATGAAACGTGACGCCATCGTAGAAACCCTGTTGCGCCAGAAAGACGAAGTTGTTGACGGTGTTGGGGGCATGTTCAGGATACAGTTCGAGGACGATATTGCCGCGCTCGGTTTCAATGGCGGCGGAATAGGTCTTGTCCGTATCGATCTGCATTGCCGGAGGCGAACTCCACTGTTTTGAAGCCATTATAGCCATTTCCTTTTGAATCTGTTTGATATGGCACGGCAATGTAAGCCGTGGTTAGGACTGTCAGCATATCCGCTTTTCACGGTAAAACGCGTACCCCCGCACACAAATGGCCTCAGTTCGACGCGGTGCGTTGGCGCAGCAGGATTTCGGCCATCGCTCCCCCCAATCCGCAGAAGGCTCCGGCAAAGACGGCGAACTGCCAGTTTAGCGCGAAGACATACGCTGTAAGGAGGGGGATGCTGAGCATCCCGCCGATAAAGGCGTGCACAGCGCCGCGTCGCCGAACGTAAAGCGCGGTCAGCACGCCGGCGATGAACGGGGCGATCAGCGTGGCGATGATCTCGTAGTCGAAACTGACTTGCAGTCTGCGCACTGCGATGTCGGCGGCTGTGGTCAACAAGAGGTTGGCGGCTAACGCAAACAAAACGCCGGTTGCGCGGATCGGCGCCTTGGCTTGCTGCCGCTTAGGAGTGCGCTTCAAGCAGAAATCCTCCGTGCGACCAATGCCGGCCTAGTGTGACGACAACCCCAGTTCGGCGTAGGCCCGCTCAAGCAGGGGAACAAGGTTGTCCCAGTCGTAGCGTTCGGCCACGAAACGTCGAGCGTTTTCTGTCAGGCGCTTCGACAAGACCCCTACGCCGCGCTGCTGATCGTCGAGCAATTCGAGCACAGCCTGCGCAAAGGCGACCGGCGTATCGGCGATGAGGAGCTCCCTGCCATGCGCTACGTCGATGCCCTCTACGCCTAAGCTTGTGCTGACGATGGGTTTACATGCCGCCATCGCCTCAAGCGCTTTGAGGCGAGTTCCGCCGCCGACGCGCATCGGGATCACAAAGACGGCGGCTGCGGCGAGATACGGCTCGATCTCCGGAACCGTGCCCGTGATGTCGATGGCCGGATTGCCGCGCAGCACGTCCAAACGCGGGTGCGGGTTCTGGCCGACGATCTGGAGGCGAACCGCAGACGCTCTTGATTGTATCATTGGCAGCGCTTCTTGAGCGAACCAGAGGGCTGCGTCGACGTTGGGGCGATAGTCCATCTTGCCCAGGAACAGAAGCGTATCGGGGACCGGTGCGCTGTGGCAGAGCGCGGCGTAGGCGGCGGCGTTGATGCCGTTGGGTACGACCGCGATGCGCGAGCGAATGCCGATGCGCGCCAGGGCCTCGGCGTCCGGTTCGCTGACAGCTACGGCGAGATCTGCGGCGTTGGCGCTGTGACGCTCGTAGCGCCGCAGCTTATGCCACTGGACGAAGCTGTAAGCCGCGCCAATCCAGCGCGAAGGCGTGCGCAGATCGCTCAGCGCATTGCGCTTTTGCAACAGATACTCGCAATTGTGATCGTCGAAGGCCAGGGCGGGTCGGCTGTCCTGTGTGCGGCGTCTCACGAGCCGTAATCCATATGGGGCCATTTCAATGCCTTCTATCTGGACGAGATCGTAGGCTTCTGCTGCCGTCTGGTCGATCAGCGCATCCATCGCGGGGCTGGCAAGCCGCAAGGCCATGTCAGGGAGGGGTGAGAAAAGCGTATCGGCGGCGCGACGTGCGAGTGAGCGCTGTGGCTGTCGGACTGTGGCGATGCGACGGCAGAGCGCATGCAGCGGATTAGTCGGTTCCAGCGATTCGCCGGGAGCGAGAAAGGTGAATAGATCGACGACATGTCGCTGTGCCAGACGTTGGATGAGATTGAAGTTGCGGATGGTAGCGCCCTGGCGCGGCGGGTAGGGTAATTGGGGCGTCAGAAAAAGGAGGTTCATGTTACGGCGAAACCGCGACGCCGCGCACTACGGCCGGCTGGCCGGAGGGGAGGCTGCAGGAGTTCCGGTCGCGGCTACGGGTGCCGGGTTCTCGATGACGCGGCGGTAGACTTCTAGCGTCCTTTCCGCGGTCTGCTCCCAACTAAAGCAGCGGGCGCGCTGCAAGCCTTTTTCTCGCAGTTCGGCGTGAAGGGCGTCGTCAGTCAGAAGGCGGTGAATCGCCACGGCGAGCTCTTCCCAGTTGTCGGGGTGGACCATGAGCGCCGCGTCGCCGACCACTTCGGGCAGGCTGCTGATATTGCTGACGATGGTGGGTGTGCCGCACGCCATCGCTTCCAGGGGCGGCAGGCCGAACCCTTCGTAGTGGGCGGGATGGACATGGCAGCGCGCTCCCACATAGAGCTTGTGCAGGTCGGCGTCGTTGACGCGCCCCAACGGGAATACGTTGCGCTCCAGTTTTAGCTTGCGGATTAAGTCCAAAACATCTTCGTAGAGCCAGCCGCGTCCGCCGGCGATGGCAAGCCCCACATCGTCGATGTTGTACTTGTCTAGGAGGTGGCGAAAAGCGCGCAGCAGGCCGTCGACGTTTTTGCGCGGTTCGATGGTGCCGACGAATAGGATAAAGGCGTTGGGCAAGCCGTACCGTTGGCAGATCTCGCGGCGGGTCTGATCGACGGGCAACGGCCCGAAGCTGTCGTCGGCGGCCTCGTAGATCACACTGACTTTATGCTTGGGAACGCCCAACTGCGCGACCAAGTCTTTCTTGGTGCTTTCGCTGGGAACGATGATATGGCTGGCGCGACGCACGCCGCGGTCGATCTGCCCGTAGTAAGCGGCGCTGTCTTTAGTGAGGAAATGCGGCCAATGAAGGAAGGCCAGATCGTGTACCGTGATGACTGTGGGCAGCGACGCGCGCAGCGGGGGAATAAAGTCTGTGCTGTGCAGCAGGTCAAGCGGAAAACGCATGAGTTCGAGGGGCAACATGAATTGCTCCAGCCTGGTATGAACTGGAGCGAACAAGGTCGCTCGCCGGAAGTTCGGCATACTGATGAGCGGCTCGGTATGCCTGCGGTGTTGGAAGACGATGAATTCGTCTTCACGATTGATTTTTGCAATCGCCCGCATCAAATGCCGGGTGTAACGGCTGATTCCCGCGGGCTGGTGATAGACCAACCGAGCATCGATGCCAATCTGCATAGCTTGTGTTGTACTGCCATTCACATGCGCATGTGAAAAACGAGATAGCGGACGGGACGGCTACTGCGTAACACCCATGACGGCATGAACATCCGGACATTACTCACGAGGCGTTGCCGGCGTCGCTATGGCAACCGGATACAGCGGCGCCGCGGCTAGAAAAGCGCTTCGCAGCAACCGAAACACGCCTCTGGCCGGTTGCTCCGAGGAACTTGAGCATTGTAGCAGTGGGTTTCACATTCGGTCAAACCGGACCCATGAGTTGGTCGAGATGACGGCGGAGGCGATGAGGAGGGCCGGCGCGGCGAACAGCGCGCATGTTGGTAGTGTATCGAATTCGGTGGAAATAGGATTAGGCATTGAACAGGGCGACCTGTTGAGCGACGGCAGCCTTGGCGCCGCAGAGAGAATGATAGGCGTTGGCCTTGCGGAAGT